>Ga0209567_10000096_pt1 | contig 42096 bp, 38 predicted proteins | sample COG_12_FD_184756 | JGI IMG/M metagenome (GOLD analysis project Ga0209567, IMG submission 184756) | Pelagic marine sediment microbial communities from the LTER site Helgoland, North Sea, for post-phytoplankton bloom and carbon turnover... | ecosystem: Environmental > Aquatic > Marine > Neritic... | reverse complement strand
AGGCGGTAGCGCGAGCCCGAAGGGCGAAGCCCGGCGCGAACGCGCCGCCAAGGCAGAGCGAAGCGATTGCCGCGGCAGGGAGGACTACGGGTGGGGGTGGGCGGGCGGTGTAACTAGACCGGGCGGTGTAACTAGACCGGGCGGTGTAACCAACCTAGCGACGGTAACAGAGTTGAAGCACACCGCCGCCGATCGAGCTTTGAATGCGAAGGTTGAGCTTGTCGGTATGCGAGAGTCTACGCTGATTCAGATTAACGCCATCGCGAGCGAGCTTCTCGACCCGTATGGCCAAGTCTCGAAGGTCTTGCGAGAATGTGAACCCGAGAACTCTGGGCTTCTTGACGGCAGCGGCAACGACGTACGAGTTCGTGACACCAAGCACCGAGGCGGGCGCCGGCAGGGCCATCGTCTTGATCGCGGTCGGAGGCGTGTCAGCCGAAGCGCTCTTGGCGCCGAAAAGCGACGCGATGAACGCGCATAGGAAGCAGAGGACCCCGAAGTAGGGGCACGTCCGACGGGCACACGGCCCTAACTGAACACTCTTCCTCACCTTCAACCCATCCAAAAGTATGCCGCAGGCGGCTTCTTTAAGCTAGAGGGGTGAAAACCGAACAGAACCTGAGGACCCCTCAGGCGAGCAAGCTACCCGGTTTGCACCGGGATGCAAAGCGTCTGTGGGCTAATTTACGAAACGTTTACATGGCCCGGGTTCGGTGCCGGAGGAACCCCCACGAAGTCAGAAGCCCGGTCGACCCCGGGCTTCAAGCTAAGTGTATGAAATAACTTCTAGCTCACTCAGCGCCAGGTGTTCCGCGGCGCAGGTAGGCGGGGATGTCGAGGACAGCTTCATCGTGAAGCGCGCTGGCTCCGAAGGCCCTCGTCCCGGCGGTCTGCGGCACCGCCGCCGGCACCCCCTCGAGCGTCGAGGAGAGATCCTCGGTTCGTCCCGGCGCGGCTCGCATGGCCCTGTTGGCGGACGCGCCGTTTGAGCTCTGGTTGCTGGAGATCGAATGGTGAAGACCGAGTGGGATCGGGACATGCCCGGCCCTCTCGAAGCCCGTCGCGATGACGGTGACCTTGACGGTGTCCGCGAGGCTCGCGTCGGTGACGACGCCGAAGATGATCTCGGCCTCCTCGTGCGCCGCCTGCTGAACCAGACCGGCCGCTTCGTTGATCTCACGGAGCTTGATGTCGGGACCCGCTGTGAAGTTGATTAGGATACCCGTCGCGCCCTGCACCGAAACCTCGTCGAGGAGCGGCGAGTTTACCGCCATCTCTGCAGCCTCGAGTGCCCGGCGGTCGCCCTTAGCAATGCCCGTCCCCATTAGCGCGCGTCCGTTGCTTGCCATGATGGTCTTCACGTCGGCGAAGTCGACGTTGATCATGCCGGCATTGATGATGAGGTCGCTGATGCCTTGAACCGCCTGAAGCAACACGTCGTCGGCTCGCGCGAAGGCGTCCAGCATCGTGATGTCGTCGTCGCCGAGCGACATGAGCCGCTGGTTCGGAATCGTGATGATGCTGTCGATCGTGTCGATTAGCTCTTGAACACCGCGGTCGGCATTCTTTGCGCGCTTGCGCCCCTCGAAGAGGAAAGGTTTCGTCACCACGCCTACCGTCAAGGCACCCTGGTCCTGCGCCACCTGGGAGATGATAGGGGCCGCGCCCGTTCCAGTGCCGCCGCCCATCCCAGCAGTCACGAACACCATGTCGGCACCTTCCAACACCTCGGACAAACGCTGCACGTCTTCGAGCGCTGCCTTCCGACCGACGTCCGGATTACCACCTGCCCCGAGACCGCGCGTGAGCTGCGGGCCCAGCTGGATCTTCACAGGGGCGAGGCTACGGTCCAACGCTTGCGCATCGGTGTTCGCCGCAATGAACTCGACGCCGTCGAGCCCGCCTTGAATCATCGTGTTGAGCGCGTTGCCGCCGCTGCCGCCTACACCCACGACTTTGATACGTGCCTGAAGCTCTGCGTCATCCGCGAACTCGATCGAAATAGCCATCGATTCCTCCTAAAAAACTTCCCTAAACCACGCGCCGATCTTGCGGCCGAGTCCACGACTCGTGGCCACTTCGACTGTGCGCTCGGGCGCGGACGTTCCCGCTAGTTGGTCCGCTCCGTGCTTCACCAACCCAACGCCGGTTGCGTAGGATGGGCTCTTCACGACGTCGATCAATCCACCGATGCCCGTGGGTGCACCACGACGCACCGGCAGGCCGAGCACTTCCTCGGCAAGCTCAGGCAATCCATCGAGGAGCGTCGTCCCACCAGTGACGATCGCTCCAGAAGCCAACATGTCCATGTAGCCGGTCTCGGCAATCACGTGACGACATGCGGCGAAGATTTCTTCGACGCGGGGCTCGATGATGTCGCAAAGCACCCGGCGGGGTAGCGAGCGCGGGGGCCTTCCCCCGACCGACGGGACATCGATAGTCTCGTCGTCGTCGACCATGCGCGATGCAGCGCAGCCGTACTTGATCTTGATCCGCTCGGCCTCGGCCATCGGGGTACGCAGACCCGTGGCGATGTCACTCGTGAGATTGATTCCGCCGATGGGAATCGAGCTGGTGTGCACAACAGCCCCGTCGACGTAGATGATGATGTCCGAGGTGCCGCCTCCAACGTCGATGAGAACGCCGCCGATCTCTCGTTCGTCGCCGCTGAGCACTGCGTGTGCGCTGGCCAGTGGTTGCAACACCACCTCTTCGACGAACAACCCGCAACGCTCCGCGCACTTCGTGACGTTTGCAACACTCGTCGAGGCGGCGGTCACCATGTGCACCCGCGCCTCGAGGCGGACGCCGGCCATTCCAATCGGCTCTTTGATGCCGTCTTGCTCGTCGACGATGTATTCCTGCGGGAGGACGTGAAGCACTTGGCGGTCGCCGGGCAGCGGCACGGCCTTCGCCTGCTCGAGAACCCGCATCACATCCTCGGCTGCAACCTCTCGGTTGGCGATAGCGGCGACGCCATCTTGGTTCATCCCGCGCACGTGGCTTCCAGCGATTCCGGCGTACACCGTGTTGATCTCGACGCCGGCCATCGTCTCCGCTTGTTCGACCGCCGCGCGAATCGCCTGGACGGTCGACTCGATGTTGACGACGACGCCTTTCTTCAAACCCTTTGAAGGAACGGACCCTATCCCGATGATGTCTAGGCCTTCTTCCGCTTGCTCGGCCACGATCGCGCAGACCTTCGTCGTCCCCAGATCCAACCCTGCAATGATCTCGTTTCCTGCCATCCCTCGCCTCTCTCTGACCCATACCGAAACCGGATTTGGCGGGACAACTTTTGTGCAGAAAAAAAAGGGCTGAAATGCACTTTTTGTGCGGTCCGGATTAACCCTTTCAAAAAGGGGTCTGACCCCTTTCTCTGTCAGGGGAGGCGGACGGTTACTCGTTCGGGACTTCGGACGTTGTCGAGGTATACGTAGGAAGGCCTCGTTTTCTCTCGGGCAAGCCGTTCGAGGACCTGGCGGAAGCGGCGGAGCTTTTGGCGGTGTTGGCCGTTGCCCAGGCGCACGTTCATGCCGTCGTCGCCGACGAAGAGCTCGATGCCGTTGGCGCCCTCGAAGTGAATTTCCGATACGGGCTCCCGTTCCGCGAGGCCCGCGCCTTTGTAGTCTTGGAGGAGAGCCATCGATCGAAGCAGTATCGCGGTGCGGTAGTCGAAGTCGTCGTAGAACTGCTCCGAGGCAATGCCGGTGATGACTGGCAAGTCGACCGGGTCGTCCACGCCGAGGCGCTTGAAGACCGCGCCTTCCCTGCTGACCAGATACAGCTGATCCAGCGCGACCAACGCAACCGGCTCGCGCTCCACGATCTCAATTCGAATACTCCCCGGCAGCTTCCGGACGACACTTGCTTCCTCAATCCATGGATGTTGAAGCAAGTAATTCCGCGCATCTTCGTTTGAAATCTCGAATATGTTTGCACCAATTTGGAGCCGCCCGGCCCGGCGCACGTCGATGTCCCCGAGTTGATCGTTCCCCTCGATGATGATCTCGCGAATCGCGAACGCGTCAGCGGTGTGTGCGTAGCTGACAGTGTGGTCCCCCATCCAAAACAAGGCAGCCGCCGCCACTCCGAGCAGGGCGACCTGCCTCGCGCGCCGAACCAAGCTTCGGCGAGCAATGATCCAACCGCCAAGGCTCTCGCGGACACCCGTTGCTCGTTCACGCCAGCTCTTGCTGGCCTCGGTGCGCCGACGTTTCTTCGGGGCTGGCCTTCTCCGATTCTGGGCGCGATCGGTGGAGGCGGCCTTCCGGCCTACCTTTTTGCGAGCAGCCTTCTTTGGTGCCGGCTTGCGGGTCGACTTCTTCGGCGAAGCTTTCTTCGCTGCGACGTTCTTGCGGGCGGGTCGCTTGCGAGCCTTCTTCTCGTCCGCCGGCTTCCTTTGAATCGGCTTCTTGCGCGCCGGTTTCTTCCGGCCGGCCGACGGTGCGCGGCGGCGGTTCATCGGCGGAGCACCTCGAGGAGCTCTTGACCGGTGCGTGTGATGTCCCCGGCCCCGAGCGTGATCACGACATCGCCCGGGCGAGCTCGTGCGCCAATCGCTTCGGCCAAATCCTTCCGATCTTCCACCAACGTCACGTCCCGATGCCCGTGCGCGCGAATCGCATCCCCGAGTCGACGCGCATCGGCCCCCTCGATTGGTTTCTCACCCGCGGCGTAGACCTCGGTCAAGAATAGGACATCGGCCCGATTGAAGGCCCTGGTGAGCTCGTCGAATAGGTCCCGCGTCCGCGTGTAACGATGCGGCTGGAAGGCGACCACAATTCGCGCGCCATATGCTTTCTGCGCAGCCTCGAGGGTGACCTCTACCTCGGCTGGGTGATGCCCGTAGTCGTCGACGACCGTAACCCCTGCCTCTTCGCCAACGATGGAGAACCGTCGCTGCACGCCTTCGAAGCCCCGCAGCGCCGAGCGAACCTGGTCGTGGTCGACCCGGAGCTCGTCCGCGACGGTAATGGTCGCCAGCGCATTCATCACATTGTGGACACCTGGCATTCGAACCTCGAAACGACCCAAGCTTTCACCGTGATGCTCTACGTCGAAGCCAACCGAGAGGCCGGAGAACACCGGGTTGCGCGCGCGATAGTCCGCCTGTGCCGAGAATCCGTACGTCACGATGCGCTTGTCGAGCCGCGGCAAGATGTCCTGGACGTTTGGGTGATCGAGACAGGCGATCACCAACCCGTAAAACGGCACGCGATTCGCGAAACCAACGAAGGCGTCCTTCACTCCGTCGAGGCTTCCGTAGTGGTCCAGATGCTCGGGATCGATGTTGGTGATCACCGCGATCGAAGGGATCAGGTGGAGAAAGGATCCGTCAGACTCGTCGGCTTCGGCCACGAGCAAGTCCCCGGCACCCATGGCTGCGCCCGACCCGAGCGCGTTGAGCTTGCCTCCGATGACGACCGTGGGGTCGAGCCCCGCCCCGCGCAGAACAGTCGCTACTAAGGATGTGGTCGTCGTCTTGCCGTGCGAGCCGGCGATCGCGATACCGTCCTTGAGCCTCATCAACTCACCGAGCATCTCTGCTCGAGGAATCACGGGCACCCCTGCCCGGCGGGCGGCGACCAGCTCTGGATTATCCGAGGGGACGGCGGAAGAGAAGACGACCACGTCGGCTTCTGTCACCTGCGCGGCCTCGTGGCCGACGTAGATCGTCGCGCCTTTTTCGGCGAGGCGCCGCGTGTAGTCGTTCTCGCGAAGGTCGGAACCGGTCACGTCGAAGCCCGAGTCGAGGAGCACTTCCGCGATACCGCTCATCCCGACGCCGCCAACGCCCACAAAATGGATGGACCGAATTCTACCGCGAAACATGGTCGCTTACTCCCACACGGTTCCATCGACGACAACCGGGCGGCGTGTGCGGTGGGTCGCGGGGCGGAGGGCGCTTTCGGCGCAGCCCAGCCGAAGCATGGGCGGCATGGCGAGGCCGCTGTAGAGCGCGCCCGGAGGCGGCTCGCCTTCCGGTGCCGCAACGGCTTCCCCGAGAGGCTGTGTGCCGCCAAGCCAGCCCATGATGTCGTCGACGATCGCAGCCGCCGCATCGGGCCTTCCATGGTTGCGCGCAGCGCTGGCCATCGCTTGGCGGCGGACTGGGTCATCCAACAAGCCCCCGACCAGCTCGCCCAACGTCTCGACCTCGAGCTCCGATTCCCGAATGCAAATCGACGCGCCCTGCTCTTCGAGCGCTCTTGCGTTCTTGGCTTGATGGTCATCAGCGGCAAATGGGAACGGGATCAGAATCGACGGCCGGCCGATGGCGCAGAGCTCGGCCAACGTAGTGGCACCCGCCCTGGCCACGACCATCGCAGCGTTGGAGTAGGCGCGCGCGATCTCGTCGATGAATGTCACCACCCTCGCCCGAATGCCTAGCTGCCGGTAGGTCGCCTCGACCTCGTCGCGCATCGATTCGCCGGTTTGGTGCACGACCTCGAGGTTGCGACCGGCGAGGCCAGCCCGGGCAAGGGCGCGCGGAACATCTTCGTTCAGCTTTTTGGCGCCCTGCGATCCGCCAAGGACGAGCACGGTGCGCGCCCGCGACTCGAAGCCTTCGGGATCGGCCAACGCGAGGCGCGCGTGCTCGACGAATTCGTGGCGCACGGGGTTGCCGGTCAGTCGCGACTTACCCTTGCCGAAAACCTCCTCACTCTGCTCAAAGGAAATATAGGCGCGGTCGACGAAACGGGAGAGGATGCGGTTGGTCATCCCGACCTGCGCGTTCTGCTCGAGAAGTGCGGTCGGCCTCCCGCCAAGTGAAGCGGAGAGCAGTACGGGGCCCGACGAGTAGCCGCCCACACCAAGCACCAAATCCGGCTTGAAGTCCCGCATGAGAGACGACGCTTTTTTCATCGCCGTCGGAATGCGCGCGAAGCTCTTGAACCGTGCCCCGACTCCCTGGCCCTTGAGCGGAGTCACTTCGAGGAGCTCCAACGCTTCGCCGCGCCTCGGAAGGATGCGCGCCTCAATGCCGCGGGCCGTGCCTACGAACCTCACCTCGAGACCGGGAACGCGTCGCCGGAGCTCCTCCACGACCGCAAGCCCCGGGAAGAGATGTCCGCCTGTGCCGCCGCCGGCAACCATGATGCGTTGGATCATCGTGCACCTCCCCTAGCCGCTCGCAGTCGCGGCTGGGGTCTCTTGGGTTTGGCGCGCTCCGGGGCTTCTTCCGCTCGCGAAACACCGAAACGCGAAGTGTTGAGGATGATGCCGGCTGCCGCAGCGTTCACGAGCAGTGAAGAGCCACCGTAACTGACAAAAGGAAGTGCGAGGCCCTTGGTGGGCAGGAGTCCCATGGCGACCGCCAAGTTGGTGAACGCCTGAAGACCGATGAACAGCGTCATGCCGGCGGCGAGGTAGCCGGCGTACTCGTCTTGGGCTCGCCAGGCGGCGCGAAGGCCACGGAAGGTCACCCAAGCGAAGGCCATGGAGAGGAGCGCAACCCCGATGAAACCGAGCTCCTCACCGACTATCGCGCTGATGAAGTCGGTGTGCGCCTCGGGCAGAAACAACAACTTCTGACGGCCGTCACCAAGGCCGACGCCGGTCCAGCCACCAGACCCAAAGCTCATCAGCGACTCGGTGATCTGGTACCCGGCGCCCTGCCTGTGCTCGAACGGTTCGAGAAACGCCTTGATGCGGCGCACTCGATAGGGGGACGATGCAATGGCGGCGTATCCGACGGGAACCGCAAGCAACACGCAACCAAGCAGGTACCCAGCTTTCGCCCCCGCCGCAAAGAGCACGACGAACGTCAGAAGCGCGATCATCACGGCGCTACCGAAATCGGGCTGTGCGAGGCACAACAACATCAACAAGCCGGCAACGAGCACGTGCGGGAGGAAACCAATTGAGAATGTCCGGACCCGATTGCTCTTCTTCGCCAGGGAATGGGCGAGCCACATGATCATGGCGAGCTTCGCGAGCTCTGCAGGCTGCACGTTGACCGGCCCCATGACGAGCCAGCGGGTTGCGCCGCCGGCGCTTCGACCAAAGCCCAGGGCGACCGCAATCATCAGCAACACCGCGATCAGCAGGACCGGGTACGTCGAGCGTCGGAGCAAAGCGATATTGACTGTGCTGAAGGTGAATAGGACGACGAGCGCGAGCGCCGCGAAGACCGTCTGTCGGAGCAGGAAGTGGTATCCGTTGCCGAACGTGTTGTTCGCGTAGACCGCGCTCGCGCTGTAGACCATCACCACGCCGAAGGCGATCAACCCGACGAGCGTGGCTGCGAGGGAAACGTCGGGCGGGCTTGGCTTCATCGTGGGCACGGGTTTCGAGGCGCGTGTCATGGTTGCTCTCCGAGGGTTTCGACGGCGCGTTGGAAGTGGTCGCCTCGCTCAGCGTACGAGCGGAACATGTCGAAGCTCGAGCACGCCGGCGCTAGGAGCACGGTGTCTCCGGGACGCGCCAGCGCGGCGGCGTGGGTGACGGCATCGCTCATCGAAGTCGCATGACGAAGCTGGATTGGAGAATCCGCAAACGCGCGCTCTAGCAACGATGCTGCCTGTCCGAGGACCACCACGGCTCTTCCCTCGTCGACCAAACGCTGGCGAAGCGGCTGATAGCTACCGCCCTTGTCGACGCCGCCCGCGATGAGAACGATCTTGCCTTGCGAGCCCGCGAGGCCTTCGATCGACGCGACAGCAGCCCCCACGTTGGTGGCCTTGGAGTCGTCGATGTACTCGACGCCATCGACCGAGCGAACGTACTGCATGCGATGGGCCAAACCTTTGAACTCCCGAAGAACGGAGGCAATGTCGTCGCCGCGGACACCTAGAAGGCGCGCCGCAAGCGCGGCGGCACAAGCGTTCGACACGTTGTGCGAGCCTCGAATCCTCAGCTCGCCGATCGGAACGCGCAAGGAGCTATGCGTGTCGATGAGCACACCATCGACCACTCGAACGTCGCCGTCCCGGCCCCCGAACGTGACGATGGTTGCATCGGACCGGACGAGCTCGCGGAGGTTGGGAGCGTCGGCCGGTAGGACCGCGAAGTCTTCGACGCCTTGCCGCTCGAAAATGCGTGCCTTGGCCGCCGCATACGCTTCGAACGATGGGTAGCGGTCGAGGTGGTCGGGGGTGACGTTGAGCAAGACCGCGACATGGGCCTTCATCTGCGACACCCGTTCCAGCTGGAAACTGGAGAGCTCGACGATGACGAGACCCCCATGCGCCCCGGCGTCCGTGCTTGCAGCCTCGATCATTGGGCGGCCCAGGTTGCCCCCGACGAATACCGGGCGACCGAGCGAGCGGCACATGTCGCCGATCAGAGTCGTCACGGTGCTCTTTCCGTTGGTTCCGGTGATCGCGACGACCGGCGCGTCAATGAAGCGCGCCGCAAGCTCCACTTCGCTCACGACGGGCACGCCACCCTGCTCGGCTTCGTCGAGCTGCGTGAGAGGTGGCACGCCTGGCGACGCCACGATGAGGTCTAAGCCCTCGAAGGCGCTGTCGGGATGCCCGCCGAGCATGAGCTGTGCGCCCAACGATTTGGCTTCGGCTGCCGCCGGGCCGAGTGCTTCGGCGTCTCGTCGATCGTTGACTCGGACGTGTGCACCGCGTTGTCTCAGGAAGCGCACGACGGCCAGTCCGCTCTCGCCGAGCCCGACCACCATGGTGTTTTTCGTCGAGAGCTCCACCGTTACCTCAACTTCAACGTGGCTAGGCTGAACACGGCCAGCACGATCGCGATGATCCAGAAGCGAACGATGACCCGGGGCTCAGGCCAACCCTTCTTTTCGAAATGGTGGTGAATGGGCGCCATTAGAAAGATGCGCCGGCCCGTGAGGCGGAAGTAGCCGACCTGCAGAATCACGCTCACCGCCTCGACGACGAAGATGCCCCCGAGAATCACCGACAGGAGCTCGTTCTTGGTCAGGACCGCCAGAGCACCGAGGCCGCCCCCGAGAGCGAGCGAGCCGACATCGCCCATGAAGACCTGGGCGGGATACGTGTTGTACCAAAGGAATCCGAACCCCACACCGACCACCGATGCGGCAAAGATACTGAGCTCACCGGCGCTCTGGATGTGGGGGATGTCGAGGTAGTCGGCGACCACATTTCCAAACAGGGTAAGGCCCGCGAGGTAGGCGAGGATCGCGTAGGTGCCCGCGGAGATCATGACGGGACCGATCGCTAGACCGTCGAGGCCATCGGTGAGGTTCACCGCGTTGGACGTACCGACGATGACGAACGAGGAGAAGATCACGTAGAGCCATGGCGGGAGCTCGACCGGATATTTCGAGAAAGCAAAGAACGGTGCGGCGAGCCGGTGGCGGATTTCGAGCCAATCACTCGGAAGGCCCGCCTCGCCGTAGTAGAGCCAGCTGCACACCAGGAGGGCGGTGGCGAACTGCAAAAGGAGCTTGTGCCGGCCAGCGAGACCACCGGTCGAACGTGTGCGGATCTTGGACGTGTCGTCGATGTAGCCGACGACGCCGTAGGCCACTGTGATTAGGGTGACGACCCAGACCATCGAGTTCGAGGGATCAGCCCACAACACGGTGGAGAGGACCAGCGCGAGCAACATCAAGGCGCCACCCATCGTCGGGGTGCCAGCCTTGGAGAAATGCGTCTCGGGCCCGTCCGCGCGAATGACCTGGCCGATCTGCTTCCGCTGCAACCGGCGGATGAACCAGGGATAGAGTCCAAACGTCAGCAAGAGCGAAGTGATCGTCGCCATGAGGAAACGGAACGGCACGTACCGGAGCACGTTGAGAAACGACAAGGATTCGTAGGTGTGCAGCGGATAGAGCAGGTAGTAGATCATCGTTGATCTCCCTGCGTGAGCGGAGTGATGACACGTTCCATCTCCATCGACCGAGAACCCTTGACGAGGACGACGGCGTGCAGTGGGAGCCGCTCGGTAAGCTCTCCGCATTCGGTGGCGTCCTCGAACCACAGCGTGTCGGAACCGAGCGCGCTCGCGGTCGCTACGGCCTCGTGCATGCCCTCACCGCAGCCCACGAACAAGAACACGCCAGCGTCCGAGACGAGCTGGCCGACCTTGCGGTGCGCCTCCTCGCTGTGTGCTCCGAGCTCCTTCATGTCGCCGAGGACCGCGACCAGCGGCGCGCCGCGCTTTTCGGCAATGGCCCGCGCTGCATTGAGCGCAATCTCCGTGGATACCGGGTTGGCATTGTACGAGTCATCGATGATGAGGCGGTCGCCGCGACCCGCTCGGGGCTGCAAACGGCCGGGCGAAGGCGCGACCTCGGCGATTCCACGAGCGGCATCCTCGAGGGAAGCGTCCAACCCGAACGCAACCGCGAGGGCGCCCGCCGTATTGAGAACCGCGCCCTCCCCCAACAAACCCAACGCGATCTCGACCCCTTGGCCGCGAACTTGAAACCGCGCCTGGGTGCCATCGGCATCTACATCCCAGTCGATGATGCGCACGTCGTTAGCCGCGGTGCGGCCGTAGAAGAGCTTGCGCTTGGCCCGTACTACCGAAGCTCGCTTCTTGAGCGGGGCATCGTCGCCATAGGCAATGGCTACGCCGTCCGCCGCGAGGGCATGCAAGAGGGAGACTTTCTCATCGGCCACTGCCGCTACCGAACCGAGTCCTTCGGTGTGCGCTAGGCTCGTGCGGGTGACGATGCCCACGTCCGGTACGGCGATCTCGGCCAAGCGCCCGATCTCTCCAGGCTCGCTGGTTCCCATTTCGATGACCGCAGTGTCGACCGCTGCGTCGAGTTGGAAGAGCGTCATTGGCACGCCGATGCGATTGTTGAGGTTGCCTGTGGTCTTGAGCACCCGGCGGCCCGCGGATTGCAGCGCGGCGGCAGTGAGGTCTTTCGTGGTGGTCTTGCCTACGGAGCCCGTGATCCCGATCAACTTTCCATTCCACGCATCACGGTGAGCCCTCGCGAGGTCCCCGAGCGCACGCAAGGTGTCATCGACCTCCACTACGCTCACATGGTCCGGAAGGGAGGTTCCCCGCTTGACCATCACCGCAGTGGCGCCCGCGTCAACCGCCTGAAGGGCGAACTCATGCGCATCGAACCGCTCGCCGCGAAGTGCGACGAACAGATTGCCAGCTTGGGTCGCTCGCGAGTCCGTCACGACACCGCGAATGCTTTCCCACGCAGGGCCACTCGTACTGCCCCCCGCAGCAGCGAGCAAATCGTCCCGACGGAACTGCGCCTGATTGGCGGGAATCGGAGTGGCCATCATGCCCCTCCCGCAAGACTGGCGATGGCGGCGCGTGCTTCTTCGCGATCGTCGAAGTGCTTTCGCTCGGCCCCGATAATCTGGTAGGTTTCGTGTCCCTTGCCGGCCAAGAGCACCGTGTCCCCAGGGCCGGCCGCTCGAATGGCTGTCGCGATCGCCTGTTTGCGATCGGTCAGGGCGCAGTAGCCGCGGCTGGCGGCGGCGAGCTCACGGGGTTCGACGCGGGGACCACCCGCTTGTTTCGCGCCGGCTTCGACTTCTTCGAGGATGCGTTCAGGGTCCTCGCTTCGCGGATTGTCACTCGTCAACACGCAGAGGTCCGCACTCTGCGCCCCCACGCGACCCATCTCAGGCCGCTTGCCCTTGTCGCGGTCACCGCCTGCGCCAAAGACCACGATCAACCGGTGTGGCGTCACGGCCCGCATCGTTTCGAGGACTCGTCTCAGCGCATCGGGTGTGTGCGCGTAGTCGACGAGCACGGCAACGTCTCCGGGGTGCGCGATCCGCTCGAGTCGCCCGGGGCTTCCGGCCGCCGATTCCCAAGCTGTCGCGACGGCGTTCAGATCCAAATCGAGCGCATGCGCGCAGCCCAGTGCAACGAGGAGATTCTCGAGGTTATGCTCTCCGAGCATCGGGCAGCGGAGCTCGAGGGGGCCCGCCGGTGTCTGCACCTCGGCATGGATTCCTGTGCGCGTTGCCGACCACTTCGTTGCGACGATCTCGGCCTCCCTCTGCGGCCGGCGCGAGCATCGGATGACGGGAACGGGCAGGCAGGCCGCGAGCTCGGCTCCGAAGGGATCATCGACGTGAATGACCGCGCGCTTGGGGGCCAGCTCGGTGAAAAGCCGTGCCTTGGCCTCACCGTAGCTCTGCATGTCCCGGTGGAAGTCCAGATGATCACGGGACAGATTCGTGAACGCGGCCACCTCGAAATCGAGGGCGTCGACCCGATGCATCGCAAGGCCGTGACTCGACACCTCGAGCACGAGATGCGTCGCCCCATCGTCGAGGGCTTGTCGAGCGAACCGCGAGATGTCGTCACCTTCGGGGGTCGTGTGAAGCGATGGTCGTTCGGCGCCGGGAGCTACGAGCCCAGTGGTTCCAACCAGGGCGGGCCTTGCGGATACGCCTTCGATCGCGTGCTTCAACAGATGTGCCGTCGTGGTCTTGCCATTGGTGCCCGTGATCCCGACGGTGTGCAGGACGCTCGTCGGTGCGCCGTACACCAACTCCGCCGCTCGCCCGAGGCCTACTCGCGCATCCGGCACGGTGAGCTGCGGAACTTGGTGAGACAACACCTGCTCCGCCATCACGGCAACGGCACCACGCGCCAACGCATCACCGACGAACATCACTCCATCGTGGGTTTCTCCAGGCACCGCAACGAACAGATCTCCGCTGCTCACTTCTCGGGAGTCGTGCTGCACGCCGCCCACAACTTGCGTAGCCAAACCGGTGATCCGACCCCCGACACCGCTGCTCTGGAGTTGCTCGAGCGTCATGCCTTCTCTCGGCTCAGGGGGCATGCGGCCTCCGGGATACCGCCGCGGTAAGGGTTTGGGAGCGTCCTTCGGGAGCTACAGCCTCGGTGTCGAAGCGCCGCCGCTCCAGCCGGATGCGAACCACGGCGCCGTGTGAAAGCGCCTTTCCTGGCGCGGGGTCCTGCTCGACCACTACGCCCGAACCTTTGACCTCGGGCACCAACGACTCGGCGTGCAGAGCGATGACGGCCTGCCGCAACGGAAGCGACTGCACGTTGGGAACGGCGCTTTCGCCCTTTTCGACCGCTTCCTCCTCAGGCGCCGGCTCTTCGTCGGCTACCACGATCTGCTGCTCCTTCTTCTTTGCTAGAATCGCCTGCCGGCCTTCGGACGCGATGCCCATGTGCCGCAGCGTGACCTCGGCAATGCGCCGGAAGACGGGGCCGGCCACGGTTCCGCCGTAGTGGGCGATCACCGGCTCGTCGATGACCACTGAAATGACGACCGCAGGCCGCTCTGCCGGCGCGAACCCGATGAAAGACGCCAGCCACTTGTCCTTGGCATAGCCGCCGTGAACGTAGTCCGCCTTTTGCGCGGTGCCGGTCTTGCCCGCCACGAGATAACCATCGACCGCCGCTTCCATGGCCGTGCCCCCTGGCTCGGTCACTGCCGTGAGCATCTGTCCGACGAGCTTGGCTACGCGCCGCGGGACGACCTGGCGCCGAACCCGCGGCTTGTTTTCTTCGATCGTCGCGCCATGCCCGTCGGTCAACCGGCGCACGAGCATCGGCTGCATCAACCGGCCCCCGTTAGCGATGGCGCTCATCGCCGTTGCGAGCTGGACGTTCGTCACGCTCATGCCCTGACCAAACGACACGCTTGCGGTATCGATCTCGTACCAACGCCGGTAGTGACGAAGAATACCCGCCGTTTCGCCCGGCACGCCGAGGCCAGTAGGCTCACCAAAGCCGAAGCGACGAAACGCGCGATAAAGATCCTTTTTGCCGAGGTCGAGAGCGATCTTCGCCGTGCCGATGTTGCTCGAGTAAGCGAGAATCTGCGTGGGTGTCAGCCACTCGTACGGATGCGCGTCGTGAAGGAGACGCCCACCCATGCGCGTGACCCCGTTCTCGCAGTTGATCGACTGATTGGGTTTGACCGCACCTGCTGCCAAGGCTCCAGCCATGGTGAAAGGTTTGACGGTCGAGCCCGGCTCGAAGCGGTCGACCACGGCCCGGTTGCGCCGGTGGGCGGTCGGATGTTTGGACGGCTCGTTTGGGTTGAAAGGCGGATAGTTCGCAATGGCGAGAATCTCGGCTGTCGAGGGGTCCATCACGACGACGCTTCCACCGCGCGCCTCGAACGTGCGCACCCCCAAGGCAAGCTCTCGTTCTGCAATGTGCTGAATGGCCTTGTCGATCGTGAGGACCACACTTTGCCCTTGCATCGTCCGATCGTCCTCCATGTCGTCCGCAAAAACGACGTGGCCGCGACGATCGCGGATCGTTTCGACTCGTCGATCAGAGCCCCGGAGGCGATCTTCGTAGGCAAGCTCGATCCCCTCGATTCCTCTTCCGTCGATGTCGGCAAAGCCGACCAAATGAGCCGCAAGATGACGGTTCGGGTAGTAGCGGCGCGCTTCGGTCGTGAGCTCGATGCCTGGAATGTCCAGCTCGCGGACACGCGTGGCCTCGTTGGGCGTCACGCGGCGTTCGATCCAGACGAAGTAGCGGTCGGCTGCCAGCCGCTTTGCCAACAGCTTGGCATTGACGTCGAGAATCTTGGCGATCCGCCTCGCGACCGCGCCCGGATCTTGCTCCATCGCTTTGAGGCGGCGGGGATTCGCGTAAACGCTGTCAACGTCTGCGCTGACCGCAAGCTCCGCGCCGTGCCGGTCATAGATCGCGCCGCGCCGCGGAGAGACTCGAAGCTCCCGAATGTGCTGACCCTCGGCCATCTCGCGCAAATGGTCTCCGGTTGCGACCTGAAGATGGAAGGCGCGAACCACGACCACGATCGCCACGAACATCACGCAGACACCGAGCAAGGCGATCCGCGCCCGAAACCATCTCTGCGGCCGGTTCTTCACCGAACCCTCCCCGCGGCCGTGTGCTTCCGCTTCTCCGTGATCGTCACGATGCGAGTCGGCTTGGGCACCTCCATGCCGAGAGTTCCGCGCGCAATGGTTTCGATACGACCACTCTGCCGAAGGGTCGCTGCTTCGATCGAAAGCAGGCGGCGGTCTTGAAGGAGCTCACGCTGCCGGCCGCGCTCTTCGCTCACCTCGTACCCGAGACGAACGGTTTCGAAGCGTATGGAGAGATGAACGACGAACGCTGCCGCCGTCGCAAACACCGCGACACACCAGAGGGGTAGGAAGCGACTCTTCATGCGGCGGCCTCCACCCGACGGGCAGCGCGAAGCTTGGCGCTTCGGGACCTCGGATTACTTTCGCGCTCCTCATCGGACGCGATGATCGGGCGCTTGGTCATCGGCGCGAGATGCTCGCTGTCGCGGAAGGCGTGCTTGACCATCCTGTCCTCGAGAGAATGGAAACTGATCACCGCGATGACGCCGCCCATCCGGAGCACATGCGGGAGTTGTTCGAGCAACGCTTCGAGCTCGGCGAGCTCTTCATTCACCGCGATCCGAAGGGCTTGAAAGGTTTTGGTGGCCGGATCGATGCGGCCGCGACGGGGTCCTGTGGCCCGATGCACTGCGCGCCGCAGGTCGGCCGTGGTTTCTAGATCGCCCTCTTCGTACGCCCAGCGTAGAGAGCGCGCAATTTTCCGCGACCGGTGTTCCTCTCCATATCGGTAGATCACGTTGGCCAGCTCTTCCGCGTCGTATCCTGCGATCAGGTCCAGCGCGGTCTCGCCCTCGCTCGGGTCCATTCGCATGTCGATCGGCCCCTCTTTGGCCAATGAAAACCCACGCTCTGTTTGGTCGAGCTGAGCCGAGCTGACTCCGAGATCAGCGACGACGCCGTCGACGTGCTCGATGTCGAGCGAGCTAAGAACGTCCTTCAGATCACGGATGCGAGCCTTGCGAAGGGTCACGCGATCCCCGAACTCCGCAAGCGCCGTGGCCGCGGCCTCAAGCGCGCTCGGGTCGCGATCCGTTCCGATCAGACGGCCGTCGGGGCCGCTACGCTCCAAGATCGCCCGCGCGTGTCCTCCCCCGCCGAGCGTCACATCCGCGTAGACCCCGCCCGCTATGGGCGCGAGCTGCTCCAGAACCTCGGCGAGCAGGACGGGCGTGTGCTCGAATGCGCTCACAGGCCGAGCTCCGCGAGCCGCTTGGCGATCCCCAAACGGCGGTCCTCATCACTGAGAACGCCCTTGCGAAGGTCCTCGAACGTCTCTTTTGCCCAGAGCTCGATGTAGCTGCCCATCCCCGCCCACAATGCGTCGCGTTTGAGGCGCCCGTGCTTCCGGAGCGCGGCCGGGATCAAAAGCCGCCCGACCTTGTCGACCTCACACTCGACCGCACCAGACACGTAGATGCGCTTGAGCGTGACCACGTCTGCATCAAACTGTGGTAGCTCGGAAAGTCGCTTCTCAAACGCGAGCCACTCCGCCATCGGATAGGCCACCAGACACGTGTCCAACCCGGTGGTAAGCACCAGCTTCGAGTCACCTTGGGCGGTCATCACGTCGCGGAACCGAGACGGAACGGAGGTGCGGCCCTTGGCATCGATGCTGTGCTCGTAGCGTCCGCGGAACAACCTAACCCTCTCGTCCTAGTTGGCAGTGCATTGGCACTTGATCCCACAAGTTCCCACTAAGCCCGGAAACTAAGGCGGTAGCTCCTCGGATGTCAACTTCTTTCTGTAGGCCAAGTGATAGAATTCAAAAGGTTTTTTCCGATGATGTAGGTGTCTATCGGAGGTGGAATCCGAGGTGGGAAGCAGTTGCTCCCCATCGATCAACGCCAGCGCCCCGAGCCCCTGTTCCGCGCTTTCTCGTGGCGGGCGTTTTTGGCGCTTTTTATGCCATTGTTACGCCATTATCGTCCACTGAGGTCATGCTACTCTCTTGGTCGTTGGATCCGATCGACGAAGCGTGGGCACGGGTCGAGGCCGAGTGGGGGGACGAGGATGCACATCGGCGATTCGTCGGGGTGTGTGTTGCGCTCGATCGGCTACCCGAGGCGGGAAAGCGCTACCGCCAGGTTCGCGAGAACGACCCAGCCCGCCGGGACGTCGCGGTGAAGCAAATCGACAGGCTGATCGCGTTGGCGACGCAACAGCTCCAGGACACTCAGATCAGGCCAGCGAGCACCGAGCACAAAAGAACGCTGACATGGGCCGCATTCTTTATCATGTTGGTGTTGATGGGGGCGGGGGTCTGGCTCTTGATGCGGGCTTAGCCCCGCCGGCGTGAGCGGCTCCGTAACTCGGAATGCAGATAGATTTTGCCGCAAAAGAACTGACCGTGAAGCTGGTCTACTACGGACCGGCGCTCAGCGGGAAAACGACCAATCTGCGAGCGATTCATTGGCTCGGGACCTCGAACACGTGCGGCGATCTCATGACGCTCGAAACGCAGAACGACCGCACGCTGTTTTTCGACATGCTCCCGATCACGGTGAGCTCGCAAACGGGCCTCAGGATTCGCTTGAAGCTCTTCACGGTTCCGGGCCAGGTGATGCACAACGCGACTCGACGCCTGGTCCTTCAAGGAACCGACGGCGTCGCGTTCATCGCCGACTCGCAACGCAGCGAGGCGAACGCAAACCGCGAATCGTTTCTGAATCTCAAGCAGAATCTCGAGGAAAACGGGATCGATCCCCAGCGGGTTCCGATCATCATTCAGTTCAACAAGCGTGACATGGAAGATATCCGCACTGACGAAGAGCTCGAAGCGATCGCGAAGGAGAGCCGCGAGCCGATTTACAAAGCCGTGGCGACACGGGGCTACGGCGTCATGCAGACGCTTCGTGGTTTGATCCGCGAGGCCTGGGGCAAGCTCGAAGAGGAGCACCAACTCGAAAAGAAGTTTGAAATCAGCCCAGCACGATTCATGAACGAGGTAGAATCGAAGCTGAAACACGATCCGAGAGGACGGGAGCGATGACGCCGGACGACACGAACGCCGCTGACATCCTGATGGGAGACGTCGTCCGCCTCGAAGACGTGTTGAGCCGCGATTCGGTGATGTCGGTGTCGAAGTCGTTTTTTGCGCTGTTCGGGCTTCCCGTTCGCGTGATTTCTCATGAAGGCGACCTTCTTGCGGATGTGCATCGTGACCGCCCGCTCTGCAGCTACCTCAATACGCTGAGTAACGGCGAGCGCGAGTGCGCAAACACCGTTGGCGTCGTTCGAGACTTGGAGCCGAATGGACAGACCATCGTGCACCCCTGTTTCACGGGTGCGGTCTATCGAATCCTGCCTCTCACTCATCAAGGTCGCCCCATAGGCCGCTTCATCGTGGGTCCGTACGTACCCGCGGAGACAAAGGGCCCGCCGGCGTCGCTCACTTCGGTCGACGGAGCGATCGATGCATCCACTGCGCGTGGTCACTTCGATCGAATGCCGCGTGTGCGCGAAGACATCGCCGAGGAGCTCTCCGCTCACCTCAAAGGTGTGCTCGAGCTATTGGTGTTCTCGGGCCATCGCGCTCAGCTGGCGTCGACGATGCAGGTTGCCAGCGTGCGTGAAAACTATCGCGAGCTCGCCGAAAAGAACGAAGCATTGAAGACTTCGTACGAAGAGCTGAAACAGCTCGACCAGCTCAAGTCCACCTTCCTGGCCACTGTCAGCCACGAGCTCCGCACCCCGCTCACGTCGATCCTCGGCTACACCGAGATGCTCGAAAGCGGCGCGGCGGGGGCCCTCAGTGATGGTCAAGCCGAGTTCCTAAAGACGATTCGCGGCAAGGCCGACCAACTTCTGGGGCTGATCAGCAGTCTGCTCGATCTGGGCCGTCTCGAGGCAAAAAGTCTCGAGCTCCACAACGAAGAGGTTGACGCACGCGCCCTACTCTCCGACGTGGGATCGACGATCGTCCCTACCGCCAACCGGCGCAACGTTGCGCTCGACATCAGAGTGGCTGACGGTACGCCCAAGCTTTGGGGAGATCCCGTTCGACTCCGACAAATCCTGCTCAACCTTGCCGACAATGCATTGAAGTTCAGCCACGAAGGCGGCGAGGTCGTCCTTGGCGCGGAGTCGGGCGATCTCGAAGCTGCGGGCCCCTCGGGCCTGGGTGCCGCGCTGTTCATGGCTAGCCGACCCGCGGTGGTCCTGACGGTGCGCGACACGGGGGTGGGCATCCCCGAAGAGAATCTCTCTAGGATTTTCGACGCCTTCTACCAGATCGACGCGGGCACGACGCGAGCTCATGGCGGCGCCGGTCTAGGGCTATCGATCGTCAAACAGCTCGTCGATAGCCATGAAGGCAAGATCGAGGTGACCAGCACGCTCGGCGAGGGCACAATCTTCACCGTGACGCTTCCCGCTGCTGGCGACCATGCGTGATGAGTTCACCAAGATCGAATGGCTGAAGACGCGTTTCGAGCTCGATGGCGACTCGAAGAAGGTAGCGGTCGGCATCGGGGACGACGCGGCGGTGATCGACTTTGGCAATCGACCGACCGTCGTCACGGTCGACACGCAAGTCGAAGACGTTCACTTCCGACGTGACCTAATATCGTACCGCGATGCGGGATACCGTGCGATCGTCGCAGCCGTGAGCGACATCTGGGCCATGGCCGCGATGCCGAGCGGCTCCGTCGTCGCCCTCACCCTTCCTGAAGATCTCCCCGACGAAGACTTCCGAGAGCTGATCGAAGGCCTCGCCGAAGCCGCGCGCAAGACCGGAGCGCAAATCATTGGCGGTAATCTGAGTGGGGGCCAATCCTTGTCGGTGACGACGACCGTCTTTGGCCTACCTATCGTCGAGTTCGTCACCCGAGCTGGCGCCAAACCCGGGGACTCGGTTTACGTCACGGGCACCCTGGGCTCGGCCGCGCTCGGACTCGCGATCCTGCGAGCAGGCCGACTCGATCTCGATCACGCCGCGAGCTTCGTCGAACGTTGGAAACGACCGCCTCTAAATGGTCATGCCGCAAGGGTCATCGCCGGCTTCGGGACTGCAGCGGTCGACGTCTCCGATGGCTGTCTACAAGACTTGCAGCACGTGTGCACCGCATCGGGCGTCGGCGCGACGCTGCGCGCCGATACCATCCCTACGGCACCAGACTACCAATCGACCTGCGAAGCGCTCGACCTGGACCCGGTGGTGCTCGCGCTCAGCGGTGGCGAAGACTACGAGCTCATCTTCACTGCACCCGAGTCCTCGGAGGCCAGCGCGATAGGAACCAAGGTCGGCGAAATCACCGAAGGCTCCGGGGTTCACGTGGTCGATGAGTCGGGTCGAGCGATCGATATCGCCCAGGCTGGCTTTCGTCACTTTTCGTAGAGCCAGGCCGCGCGGCGCTCGTCATCGAACTTGGCGCCGCCACGTGCTTCTTCTGCGAGAACGTCGTCGAGCGACGCACCCTCGTCGACGGCAGCGCGAAACTCGGAACCTCCCGTGAGAAGATCGATCGCGGGGCGGTCCGACACGAACTCGTAAACCTCGGTGCGCCAGCGCTCTTCGACCGAAAGCGAAGGAAGCACCGCGGCGAGCATTCGCAAGTAGGTCTCATAGGGCCGAAAGACCCACGGATCGGTCACGTGCACCTGCACCCCCGAGCAACTTCGGCCGGCGTGTTTCTGAAATGTCGGTGTGAACTCGACGGGCCGCAGCGTCACGCCGTGAAGATCGAGCTCCAGGAGCGGGCCCACGTCCAAACCCGGCGCGCCCCAGAGCTCGAACGGCCTCGTGGTCCCTCGCCCTTCCGAGAGCCTGGTGCCCTCGACCAAACATCCGCCTGGATACACCACCGCCGTGTCGAGGGTCGGCATGTTGGGCGACGGCATCACCCAAGAAAGACCGGTGTCCTTCCACTCCATCGAGCGTGTCCAACCGTCCATGGCAACTACACGCAACACGTCCCGGTCGATGTGCTCGCGGTCACAGACCCATTGGATCAGCTCCGCGATCGTGAGCCCGTGCCGGACCGCGACCGGGTACAGTCCCACGAACGAGAGATAACCTTGGCGCTGCGGAGCGCCTTCGACCCGCACGCCTCCGAGCGGATTGGGCCGATCGAGCAGAACCACCTCGGTACCGACCGCAACCGCGACCTTCATCGTGAGCGCGGCGGTCCACGCATAGGTGTAGTAGCGCGACCCTACGTCCTGCAGATCGATCACGATCGCATCCAAGCCCCGCAACCATTCCGGCTTCGGGCTCAAGGCTTCGGCGTCGTCTCCGTAGAGCGAGTAGACGGGCACCTCGGTCGTGTCGCGGGTCGCCACGCCGACCATGTCTTGTGCGGTACCCGCAAACCCATGCTCGGGACCGAAGAGCGCGGAAACGTGAGCACCTGCCTGTTGCAAAACCGAAGCCGCGGAACGAAGCGCACGATCGACGCTTGCCGCATGCGCCAGCAAGCCGACCTTTCGGCCTGCAATCAGGCGAACCGCGGCTGAATCACCATCCGCGATACGGTCCAGGCCTGTCCGGACGGTGGTCAATCGTCCTCGCCTACAGCCGGAGACTCGGTCGCTTCACCGGCGAAGAGATAAAGGAGCGCCATACGCACGGCGACACCTGCTTCGACCTGCTCGAGAACGAAACTTCGTTCGGCGTCGGCAATGACGCTTTCGATCTCGACGCCGCGGTTCATCGGCCCCGGGTGCATGACGATCGCGTCCGGCTTCGCATGCGCGATGGCACGAGGGCCGATGCCGAATGTGCGCGAGTATTCTCGAAGACTCGGTAGCAATGCGCCGGCGAGGCGCTCTTTCTGGATGCGCAGGACCATCACGACGTCGGCGCCTTCGAGTGCTTCTTCGAGCCTGTCAAACACCCGTACGCCGAGAGAATCAACCGCGGGCGGAAGCAAAGTGCGCGGGCCGACGACCCGGACCTCGCATCCAAATAGCTTCAACAGGTGCGCGTTGGACCGCGCGACGCGTGAGTGCGAGATATCACCGACGATGGTGACGATCAGGTCGTCGAGTGTCCCCTTCTCGCGTCGGATGGTGAAGGCATCGAGCAGCGCCTGCGTCGGATGGGCGTGCATCCCGTCACCTGCGTTGATGACGCTGCATCCGATCTTGGAAGCGACGTAGCTCGCAGCCCCGGAGGCGTAGTGTCGAATGACGACCACATCGGGATGCATCGCCTCGAGAGTCCGACAGGTATCCTGAAGGGTCTCGCCCTTTTTGACGCTCGATGCGGACACATTCATGTTGATGACATCGGCGCTAAGGCGCTTGCCTGCGAGCTCGAACGACGTCCGGGTTCGCGTGGACGCCTCGTAAAAGAGGTTGATGACCGTCTTGCCACGAAGTGTCGGCACCTTGCGAACCGGCCGGCGGGACACCTGGAGGAACGCCTCTGCCGTGTCGAGAATGCGCTCGACGTCTGCCCGCGTCAGGCCCTCGATGTCGAGGAGGCTGCGGTGAGGGAACGCATCCATCAGTCCCCCTCCGTCAGCACGACCCGGTCTGGCCCCGCTGCATCAACCCATACGTCGAGGCGTCCGTTCGCCTCCATCTCGATGGTGCGGCCCACGAAGTCCGGGGTGATGGGAAGCTCACGCCCTCCTCGATCGCAAAGCGCCGCAAGCCAAATCCGAGATGGGCGCCCGTGGTCTTGCAGGCACTCGATCGCTGCGCGCACGGTACGCCCCGTGTGAAGGACATCATCGACGAGCACGACATGACGGCCGTTCACATCGAACTGGATATCGCTCGGCCCGATCTTCGGATTCGGAAGCGCGGTGGCGGCGTCATCACGGTAAAGCGAGATGTCGACCGTCCCCACCGGTGGCGGCCTGCCCTCGACCTTTGCGATCTCGTCCGCGAGGCGTTTCGAAAGCGAAACCCCACCCCGACGAATCCCAACTAGCGTCAGGTCTTCGATGCCGGAAGTCGCCTCTAGAATCGCAACAGCAATGCGGCGAATGCTCCGTTGGATAGCGTCCGCATCGAGTACGACCTTCTGGGTTCGAGCCACGTCCGGCGGAGTGTGTGAGAAAACGTCTAACGCTTCAAGCCTAGGCGAGCGACAAGCCCCCATCGATGGTGATCAGGCTTCCGGTTTGCCAGGGCTGATCGAGCGCGCCGACGATGACCGCGGCGATTTCCTCGGGGGTTCCGAGCCGGCCGAGCGGATGCAGAGCCGCCAGTGCCGACAGCTGGGACTCGATGCGCTGGTCGACTTCCGCGTCGGAGAGGGACTCGCCCGGACGCAGGCGCGGAGTGCGCAGCATGTCGGTTTCGACCCCTCCTGGGAGCACGGCGTTCACCCGCACGCCCGCTGGGGCAAGCTCGAGGGCGAGGCCCTTGGTGAGCGTGTTGAGCGCAGCCTTGGTGGCCGCGTAGACCACGGTGCTCTCAGCGACGTGCTCCGACAGAGTGCTCGAGACGTTGACGATCGCCCCTCCCCGGCCGCGAAGGTGCTCGGCGACCGCCTGCGACAGCAGGAGCGGCGCGATCAGATTGACCCGAACCTGGGCCTCGATTGAATCGAGGCCGATGGCACCGACTCGTTCGTAGTTTGCGATCCCGGCACAGTTCACCAACCCGTCGACACCTCCGAATGCGTCGATGGCGCGCTTCGCCGTCTCCGGAACACGTTCCACGTCCGTGAGGTCTGCGGCGAGCGCTCGGATGCGATCAGGCGCGGCTGCCTCGAGCTCGCCCAAGGCCTCCTCATCGCGGGCGATGGCGACGACCTTCCCGCCCTGTTTCAGGATCGCTTCGACGGTGGCGCGGCCGATCCCGCGTGTCGCGCCGGTGACGATCACCCTGCCCTCAGAAACCTTCATCTCAACCCAACCCTGCGCTCGGGGCCCATGGCGGCTCGGCCGGGACCTCGGCCGGCTCTCCGGCAACCTCGATCTCGTCGTCCGGAATGAAGCGAGGCGAGTCGACGCAGAGGATCGCCTGATGTCGGTCGGTCGGATTCGTGTACATGTGGGCGGCACCCCTAGGCCAGCGGTGCACCGTCCCGGGCGCGCAAGGCTGCCCCTGGCACAAGAGGCCGTCGCCCAACACCATCTCGGATTCTCGCATCTGCTGATGCATGTGAAGCGGGATGCTCTTGCTCGGAGCGATGTTCAGCCGATAGATACCGGCACCTTTGGTCTCGTGGATCACGTCGACCGTGCCGAATGGCTTCTTCTCGACCTCGAAGCTGCACCATGCTGCGGTGCGCTCGACCTCGAGCGACGGGATCGCGAATCCGCCGAGCGCGCCCGGCTTGGTGAGCCGCACGACGACGGAGACGATCTGTGCGCGGCGCTCGTCGGGCGCTGGAGGCGCAAGGATGTACCGCGCCAACACATGCGCGGCGGTTTCGAGGAGGCCGAAGCGGCAGCTGCGGAGAAGGAACACCAGCTGCGATGCGGTGGCGGCGTAGTCGACCGTGGCGCGCAGGCTCTCTTTGACGGCAGACCTCTCGGTTTCGAGGCGCATCTCGACGTCAACGCGGAGCGGCTGCGAGGCGTCGCGCTCGTGCGGGTACACCCCGACCACGCAGTCGACCATCAGCTCCTCGATGCGCAAGACATCCATCCTGCAAGGCTATCGCATTTCGAGACTTCTGCTAGAGTGCCGCTGCTCATGAGCCAGCCCGACTCCAATCTCATGAACGACATCGCCGAGGTCGCTGCATTTCGACCGGTCCCGCGTACCGGCGTCATCTATGTCACGGTGGAAGCACAGAAGCGTGGTTTCAGCCTCGACGCGCCGCAGTGGTGCAACCTCGGGCAAGGCCAACCAGATACAGGCGAGCTTCCCGGTGCTCCCGATCGCGTGACCAACATCGAGGTACATCCGGGCGACCTCGACTACGCGCCGGTTCCGGGCGTTTGGGAGCTGCGCGAAGCGGTCGCTGGGCTCTACAACAAGCTCTTCCGTCGCGGGATGAAGTCACAGTACTCGGCCGACAATGTCGGGATCGCAGGCGGCGGCCGTGTTGCCGTCATGCGTGCCTGTGCGGCGATCGCACCGATTCACCTCGGGCACTTCTTGCCGGACTACACCGCCTACGAAGAGCTGCTAGACGTATTTCGGAGATTCTTGCCGATCCCGATCCTGCTCGACCCGAAGCAGGGGTACGAGTTCACTCGCGAAGAGCTCGAAGAGGAGATCCTCGGCCGCGGCCTGAGCGCGATTCTGGCGAGCAATCCCTGCAACCCGACCGGCAAGGCTGTGCAGGACGATGCGCTATCGGGTTGGGTCGAGACGGCGCGAGATTTGAACTGCGCCCTGTTGCTCGACGAGTTCTATTCGCACTACGTGTGGACCGGAGACCAATCGATCGTCAGCGCCGCCCAGTACGTCGAAGACGTCGATCAAGATCCGATCGTGGTGTTCGACGGGCTCACGAAGAACTGGCGGTATCCGGGCTTTCGGGTGAGCTGGATCGTCGGCCCGAAGCGGGTCATCGAGTCGGCCGCAAGCGCGGGCTCGTTCCTCGATGGCGGCGGAGCGGCACCGATACAGCGCGCCGCGATCGACCTCGTACAGGAGAGGCCGACCCTCGCCGAAACCAAAGCTGTTCATGCCGAGTTCAAGGAGAAGCGGGACTTCTTGGTGAAGGGTCTGAAGGACATCGGCGTCAAGTTCGACCTCGAGCCCCAGGGCACCTTCTACGCTTGGGGAGATCTGAGCGAGCTGCCCCCATCGCTTCGAAATAGCGATGACTTCTTCAGAGGGGCCCTCGACCGCCAGGTGATCTGCGTGCCCGGGCATTTCTTCGACGTGAACCCCGGGAAACGACGGACCGGCCGGCCCTCGAGGTTCGTCCAGCACATGCGTTTTTCGTTCGGGCCCCCCATGGCCGTCCTCGGAGAGGCCATCGACCGCCTCCAGGACATGGTGGCAGCAGCCAAATAGCCACTTTTTTCCGCTTTGCCGTCTGTGTAGGTGAACATACTACACATGACGACATCCGCAGCGGTCGCGGCTAGGATCGAGCAGCAGCCAAGGGAGGCAGCCCCCTTCGTGAAGTGGGCCGGGGGCAAGGGCAGATTGCTCTCCCAGCTGCGACCGTTGCTTCCCAAAGGGGGAGAGCACATGCGCCACGTCGAGCCATTCGTCGGCGGTGGCGCGCTCTTTTTTTCGCGCCGTCCGAGACGTGCGCTGCTGACGGACATCAACCCGGCTTTGGTATCGACCTATGCGGCGATTCGTGACGATGTTGCCGGCGTGATCGGGGCGCTGCGCGAGCTCGCCGACCGCCATTCGAAGGAAAGCTACTACCAAGTTCGCGAACGCTACAACCAGCGAAGGCGCGCTTCGACCACGAAGCGAGCCGCGATGTTCATCTACCTAAACAAGACTTGCTTCAATGGCTTGCATCGCGTGAACCGCAAGGGCGAGTTCAACGTGCCTGTCGGTTCGTACAAGAACCCGCGCATCCTAAACGAAGAGGTTCTCCGCGCCGCACGCCACGCGCTAGAGGGCGCGCACCTCGAGTGCGCACCGTTCGACGCCTTGATCGAAAACGCCAAACCCGGTGACTTCATCTACTTCGACCCGCCTTACGAACCCGTCTCCCAAACTTCGAGCTTCACGTCGTATGCGCGCGATGGCTTCTCCCGAGAAGACCAAACCCGCCTGCGCGACGTCTACAAAGCCCTCGACCGCCGCGGCTGCAAGCTCATGCTTTCGAACAGCAACGTCCCCTTCATCCGAAACCTCTACAGCACCTTCAACATAGACACCGTAGCCGCCCCCCGAGCCATCAACTGCAACGCCAAGAAGCGCGGCAAAGTAAGCGAAGTAGTAGTCCGCAACTACTAGGGACCTTTAAGGAAGTCTCGGGGGAGGCGATCCATTCTGAATAGCGTCGCTATGAACTCGTCGTTCTTCCCGGCGCGGTGGGGGTTGTAGAAATCCCAGACAATGGTGCCGTCGAGGGTGATCTCGAAGGCCCGGCCGTTGTCCGATTCGGTGATCAGGGTGTTGCCGTTGGGTAGGCGTTGGGCGGTTCCGCAGAACTGCGTGTAGAACGGATGCGCTTCGGAGCCAGCGTACTCCCATCGAAGGATGTCGTTCGATGGATCGTACACCTTCACGGCAGATCCTCGGCTGGGCCCGGAGTTGTCGAAAAGCATGAGCGTCCCGTCGTCGAGCAGTTGCGCATCGTGCTGTGCTTTAAAGCCCGCGCGCAGCGCCCAGACGACCTCGTTCGACCCCGGCGCTACGACGAAGACTGTGTTCAGGTGACGACTGGACAAGAGGAAGTTCCCCTCTGCAAATGCCGGGTTGATTGGGGCGAATCGTCCGTCGAGGACTTCGATGCTGTTGGTGTGGAACAGATCTCCGTGGCGCCTGGTCGACTCGTCCCAAATCTTTCGGTGCTTGGCGGAACGTTCGAACGCTTCCAGCACCGAGTACCGCTTCTTCTCCTGTCCGTTTGAGTCTAGGATGAGGACGAAGTCTTCCAAGGTCGGACGTTTGGTATCGACACGCTCGATCACACGAGCTTCGCGCGTCAGAACCGCAATGTCTCCGTTCCGCAGAACGTGGAAGTCGTGGTGGGCGCCATTGCGCTTGGCCCAAATCACGTTGGAGGCTTTGTCGAGCTTGACGAGGCCGAGGCCTTCGTGGATCGCGAGCAGGTCTCCGTTTTCAAAGGGGCGCGCATGCCGCCAATGGTGCGTTCCTTCATGCGTCGGTTCTGCCTCGTCTCCCGGCCACACGTCCCAGAAGTCGCGCACCCACCGGTGCACCACGCGACCGTCCATCGTCATCAGGACCGCCTCAGCGGCGTGCCCAGAGATGTAGAAATTGAGCCCAGCGTGCGCCCGCTCTACGTCGTTCAAGGTCACCCCCGTGAGGCTGGGCGCGGTCTTGGTGCCGCTCGCATATCCGAGGGCCTCGAGCTGCCGGATCTGAGTCTCGAGATCCTCTTCGTCTACCGCCTTCGGGGCGCGCAACTTGCCCCAGCGACCGTCCGCGTCTGCAGGGGTCAGCCCGAGCTTGCGGTTGAGCGCGTCCCTCGCCGCCGTTCGTGGCGACTCCTCGGTCGCACTACCGCAGCCGCGCTCGAGCTTCTCGCACCCGTAGATGCCGCCGAGGACACACACGGAAAGCAAAACGAGAATCCTAGACATCGGCACCCACCAACCGTAGCCGGTACGCTTTCAATCCCCAAGCGGCTGCCACTGCAGCCAGCGGTGCGAACACGGCAGCGAGGCTTGCGAGCGCGACATGCAGCGTCTGGTCGCCACCGAGAACGTGCGTCGTCAGTGCGCCCACCAACGGAGGACCGAGTCCGAGTCCAAAGAGGTTGGCAGCAAACAGGAGAAGCGCGGACGCAAGCGCGCGCATTTCGTTGGGCGTCGACGTTTGAAGCGCGGCGATCGCAGGCCCGAAGTAGCTGCTCATCAGGAACAGAATCGGGGCTGCCATGAGGAGCGCGCCCTGTCGCGTCGGCATCAGAGGTCCGACAATGCCAGGCACGATCCATAGCAACGCCGCGAGTACCACCACGCGCAGGTTGGCGTCGGCATAGCGACGACTGAGCCGTTCGGCCAGCAGGCCGCCGGTCAGCGCGCCGACGCTCCCCGCGATGATGAAGATCCAGCCGAACGTGGGACCGACGCGACTCGCCTGTGCACCAAAGTTTCGGATCAGCATCTCGACGTACCAGGTGATCGTGCCGTACCCGAGGACGGAGAGCATCGATACGCTGCCGAGGATCCCGCCGTAGAGCCGCGCGTGCGTTCGGAAGTATCGAAGCACCTCGCGAACCGGTACCACCTCCCCCTCGGCAAGGGTCCGGCCCTGGCGCTTCGGCTCGCGGATCGTCCAAACCAATGCGCCAATCGCGAAACCCGGAAGTCCCACCAAGATAAAGGTCAGTTGCCAAGGCTCGAGTGAGCCGACCCATGGAAGAGCCAGCTCCGCATCGCCGACTGCGCCCAACACCCAGCCGCCGATCATGTAGGCCATCCCGCCGCCAATCGTGATCCCCAAGGTGAATATCGACATGGCGCGGGGGAGCGACCTCGCGGGAAACAGGTCGCTCAACAAAGAGTGCGCGGGCGGCGACAGAGCCGCTTCACCAATGCCGACCCCCATGCGTGCGACGAACAATCCCCCGAAGCTCCGCACCAATCCACATGTGCAAGTCATCAGAGACCAGAACAACACGCCGACCCCGACGATCGTTCGGCGGCTCTTTCGGTCGGCCAAGCGCGCGATGGGCAAACCGAGCAACGTATAGAAGACGGTGAAGGCCAGCCCATGCAGCAGGCCGTATTGGAAGTCGGTGATCTCGAACGACTTGCGGATCGGCCCAACGAGAATCGCCATGACGTTGCGGTCGATGAACGAAAGAATGTAGGCCAGCAGCAGCACCGTGAGCGCCCAACGGGCGCGGGGGTTGGGGTGACTCGGACTCTGCTCAGGGGTGGCCACGGGCGGCCAAACCGTAGCACGGGCACACCGGACAATGGCACGGGCGAACCGGGGCTCAGCGCGACACGACACGGAGATGTGTCGGACGGCTCGGCTTGCATAGGTGGCCGGATTCACTTGGGAGCTGTGGCCACGCAAGCCTTACCTCGTCGCTCGCGCCCAATCCGTGGTGGCTGCACGCATGCGGATTGTCACTCGCGGCGCCGCCCCATCCCCATGTCGCGTCGCGCTGAGCCCCTCCATACGGAGACATCTACATGGAGAAACGGTGCTGACGCCGACACTCACGCTTGCCAAGACCGCTGATCCGCGGGACCGTACGCTCATGCGGCTCCTGGCGTTACCGTTGTTAATGTGCCTTCCTCTTGCTGCTTGCAATCAGCAGACTGAGACGGGCGAGATCACTCCTACTCTGACGCATTCGTTCGAGCCGATCGCAATCGAGTCCGGTGAAGAGGTCAGCGGGGTTTGCCAGAGCTGGACGCTCGGCAATGATCAGCCGCTGTACGTCTCCAAGATTCGGCAGCGCAACGAGGGTGCGTGGCACCATTCGAACTGGTTCTTCGTGCCCGAGAGCACGTATCCAGGCCCCGACGGTACTTGGGATTGCGACGAACGCGGATTTCACGAGGTTGACGCGGGGCTGGCCGGAGGAGCCTTCTTCGCGCAATCGACACAGACCTTCGAAGAGGTTCAAGCGTTCCCGGAAGGCGCTGTTCTCGAGATCCCGCCGAATCACAAGATCGTGGGCGGGGTGCATCTCGTGAACATCTCCGCGAGCCCTCTCGACAGCGCGCTGAGCTTCGACATCGAGACGGTCCCCGAGGAGAGCGTCCAGGTGCTGCTCCACCCCATCGCATTCACGAACACCGCGCTCGACATCGAACCGCAGGCGGAATCGCGATTCGGAATGACCTGCGACCTCGGCGTCTCTCAGGACTACAACATCTATTACGTCCTCGCGCACTACCACGAATGGGGAAACTACTTCCGGCTCAGCTTCGTCGACGAAGCCGGGGACGATCGAACGATCTTCGAGCTCCGCAACTCGATCGGAGAACCACTCGGCGCCACTCTCGATCCGCCCATCAATTCGCAGAACGCGCCGAAGCTGCGCGTCGAATGCGGCTACATGAACGACACCGACCGGCGTCTCGAATACGGCCTAGCCGGCAAGGAGATGTGCGTGTTCCTCGCCTACAGCGACGCCGACGTCACGATCGGCGCCATGTCGGGCGACAACACGGCCATGGGACAGAACGAAGACGGCATCTACATGAACGAGACCGCCTGCGGGCCCGTGCTCGCCATCCCGGCGAACTGACCCAGACACGCTGACGCTGGCGGGTCTCGAGATCGCCTTCTCCACCGCAAACCGCGCCACGCCAAACCGCGGGTCCGCGGTTCGCGGTCAGCGGGCGCTCTCACTGGCACTAGCACTGACACTGGCGCTGACACTGCCACCAGGCGCTCGATCGTCTCGACGCAGCAATCCCGTTAGGGGTATGCCTGCTCGCACTCGCTAGAGCTCTCGTCCCGGCCGCGTCATTGGATTCGGCGAGCGACGGCCAGCAGGGATGTGCCAAGCCCCGGAAAGGGCGTGTTCAACAGGCGACGTTCGATCGCTAACGCTTGGTATGCGACCTGACTGATCAGCGGGGGTGTCCACATGGCTCGATGCTGGTCGGCCCGCTGCGCCGCGCCCTCCGCACTACCCTTGAGTCGATCCCATGCCGCCGCAGCCAAAGCGGGGAGAACCAACGCTGCAAAGAATTGCCGGACCGCGATGACCTCGAGCCCGGCTTCTTTCAACAGAGATTCGATCTCGGAAGGCCGGAAACGGCGCACGTGGTGCTGGATTTCATCCCATGAGCTCCACAGGGCCGGGTGCGCCGGGACGGTGATGATGAGGGTCCCTCCTGGGACCAGCGCGTCGCGGAGCTGCTCGATGCAGCCACGATGGTCGGGCATGTGCTCGACGACGTCGAAAGAGAGCACGGCATCGAATTCGTCCTTGAAAGGCAGCTTGGTGAGGCTCACCCGGCAGAGCCGCTCGAGGCCGTTCTGCAGCGAATAGCCGAGTGCGTTCTTGCTGAGATCGGCAGACCACACGTCGTAGCCAGCCGCTTCGAACGACTTCGACGTGTATCCACAGCCGCACCCAACTTCGAGCACTCGGCTCGAAGGCGAAACGTGCTTTCGAAGGACGTCGAGCAACAACTCGCGGCGAGCCCGGGACCAGTAGTGCGTTGGCTCCGCAACGAAGCGATGGTCGAGCTCGGCCTCGTCGAAGAACGAATCGATCGACTCGGCAGGCTCGAAATCGAACCAATCGCCGTTATGGGCAGTGAAATCGCAGCTGACGCAAGAAAGCTTTGGCCCCCCGACGGTGTGTGCGCAACGTGGGCAAAGAATCACCAGAATCTCGTAGCAGATACGACAAGTGAGGACAGTCCGTCCGAGTGCCTTCGCAAGATCGCTAGTGTGCTAAGCCTCTGCCATGTCAGACTCGCTAGAGGGTGCTGAGGTCATGGTGACCGGCGGGTGTGGGTTCATAGGCTCCCATTTGGCCCACGCGTTGGCGGCGCAGGGCGCGAAGCGCATCGTAGTGGTGGACTCACTTCGCTACGGAAAGCCCGAGAACCTGGGCGCATTGGCGGACCAGGTGGAGATGGTTCAGCACACATTCGGAGAGAGTCCGCGGGACCTGCTGAAACCGGCCCTCGAGGGGGTCACGCATCTCTTTCACCTCGCGGCAGAGAAGCATAATCAATCGAAGGATAGTCCGGCGCGCGTGTACCAGAGCAATATTGTCGGCACGCATACGCTCTTCGAGGACGCAGTAGAAGCTGGTGTAAAGAAGATCGTGTTCACGTCTTCCCTGTACGCCTACGGGAGGACGACGGGAGCGCCGTTCGTCGAGAACGAGGTGCCGCAACCCCGCACCGTGTACGGCATCAGCAAGCTTGCGGGAGAGCACATACTCGCGCACTTCGGGCAAACGGGGGACGTCGCGTGGAACGTGCTGCGCTACCTCTTTGTCTACGGACCGAAGCAGTTTGCAGGCCAGGGCTACAAGTCGGTCATCATGAAGAACTTCGAGCGAATCCTCGGTGGAGAGCCACCCGTGATCCTCGGGGATGGGAAGCAGGAGCTCGACTACGTCTTTGTCGACGATGTGGTCGAGGCTACTCTCAGCGCCATGGAGAGCCCGGTTACAAACGAAGTCGTCAACATCGCTTCGGGCCATGGGACGCCTATCGATGAGCTCACCAAAGCCATGTTGCACGTCAGCGGAAGCGCACTCCGCCCAACGCACGGCCCGCCGGACTGGACGCAAGGTAGCTGTCGGGTGGGGAGCGCCGATCGGGCGGCCGAGGTCCTCGGCTGGCGAGCCACCACTCCGTTGGAGGTCGGACTCAGACGCACGTTCGATTGGCTTCGGCAGAATCGTCAACCATCACTGTAGCTTCTCACTTGGCCGAGGTGCGTTCGATTGAAAATCAACGCCCAATCTCGACACACTTGCCAAGTGCTTTCCGGTTCGAACCATTTCAATACGATCGACGAACTCGACATCGATGCGCAGGTCATCGCCCAAATGCTGATGAAAATGGGAAAGGATCTCGGCCAAAGCACCCTCCGTGTAACGCCCGGCTTTCACGACGCGAAAGGTCAGCGCTTCGCGTTCTTCTTGGATCACCTGGAAGCGCTGCACGGCGTGGTCGTACTCCTTGAGTAGGTGGGCAAAGAAAGTACCCGGAACGAACCGGCCGTCGGTGCCCTGGATGATCGATTGGACGCGGCCTTCGATGTCACCTACCAGCGGCAATCCGCGGCCACATGGGCATTCATAGTTGGGGTCCATCGCCACAGCCAGGTCACCGATGCGGTAGCGAACAAACGGAAGGCAGTAGTTGTTCAAGTCCGTGATCACGACCTCGCCGATCTCGCCGGGCTTCGCTGGCTGCCCATCGCGCAGCACCTCGACGATATAGCCCTCGGCCGCAACGTGGTGCCCCACATGGGCTTCGCACTCGTAGGCGATGCCCGAAAACTCGCGCGCGCCGTATTTGTCGAAGACCTTGCAACCGAAGGCGCTCTCGATGCGTTGACGACTCGGCAACGGTAGGCTCTGTGCGCTGCTCATGATGGCCCGCGGATTGAGATCGACCCGCCCCTTGTCCTTCAAGTAGTACGCGAGGAAATCGAGTGCTTCGGCGTACCCATCGAGCAAGACCGGTTTGTAGTCTGCAATCTCGCGAGCCATTGCGTCCAACCGCGCCTCGGACATCTCGAATACCGGAATGAACTTGCGCCTCAAGAGCGCCGCGTCCAGACGCTCCCTGAGCGCCTGGGCTTGGGTAATGCCGATCGTTTGATGCCACAGGCGCACACTCGGATCGCCAAAGTTGTAGCCCGTCCACTCCTGTGACCGCAGGGTCGCCGCCCAGCGGAACTCGAGCTGAGCCCGATCGACGTAGCAGACGAAAGGTTGGCCAGTCGAACCACTGGTGGCAACGCGCAAAACCTGCCGCTTATCGTGATTCTCGCTGAGGATGTCGAAATGAAGGTTCTCCTGGACATCGTCCTTCGTTAGGAACGGCAGCTTGTGAAGGTCGCGCCGTCCGCGGATGTCGCTTGGCCCCAGCTTGGCGGCCTGCATACGGTAGCGGTAGAAGGGCACGTTGCGGTAGGCGTGGCGGATCAAGCGGCGTAGCTTTTCGTCTTGCAACTCACGGACTTGATCCGCCTTCAACCACTGCGTCTCACGCAGCGTCTCGTAGTAGCGCTCCACGTCACGCGTGATCATCCAGTGCGTCTGGCTGAAGGTCGTTAGGTACGCGTTCCAGCGGAGGCGTCTCGCAGCCGACATGGGCCTCCCACGGTCGATGGCCGGGTGCCGACGAAGGAACTGGTCGCTCACGTTTTTGGGGCTGTGCCGAAAGCGATACTCCCAAGCGGCCCCAGCAAGGTCGACCAATGAGCGCGCCACGGTGACGGAGGCATTGCCGTCCAAGAAGCTCGTGCCTGCACGGCGGTTCTCGAACAGCGTTTCGACTTCTTTGTACGAGTAGCCCTTGGCGTGGGCGGCAACCATGATGAACGACTGCCAATAGAAGTAGCTCCCGCGGTAGGTGAGGAGGTCCTCGAACACTTCCTTGGCGCAGACAACAAAGCCGCTCTTGTTGTCCTGTAGCTTCATCCCAAAGGTGGTGTTGAGTAGATGATTGAGCCCGCGACTGAGATGGTAGCGAGACCCGCGTTCGCGGCCCACGGGGCTCCGCCATCCCTGAATGACGTCGACGCTGTGCTCTCTGAGCTCGCGATAGAGCCGGAGAAGGTCCTCGGGTTGATACTGCAGATCCGCATCGATCAGTCCCACGACGGCTCCGCGCGCCGTCGCAACCCCCGTCTTCCAGGCCTGGGCAATCCCGCGATTGCTAGGGTGGAAGCGGCCGACTACCTGCGCCGGGTGCTCGCCCTCGACTTGCCGGATGATGTCGGCGGTGCGGTCGCTACTGCCATCGTCCACCAGGACGAGCTCCCCTTCGAGCTCCCCCCGCTCGAAGGTACGGAGCACCCTTCGAGCGAGCTCCTTGATGTTCGCTTCCTCATTGAAGCAAGGGACGATGACGGAGAGATCGACTTCCATGGGCTTAGTTCAGGGAGACTGCGCAAGGTACCATAGCCGGCGATGTGTGTGCATTCGCGGTGCTAATCGAGACGGATCCGAGACGCTCTCACAAACTCCGCCGTGGCTGGATGCTCGCTGTGGAGCAGCTCGTCTGGATTGCCGGTGGCTGCGATTTGGCCTTGGTGTAGAAAGCTCAGGTAATCGGCAATTCGAACGACTGAAGCCATGTCGTGGCTGATCACGATCGAGGTCACGCCGAACATTTCCTCGGCTTCCACGATCAAATCGTCGACCATTTCTGTGGTTATCGGGTCCAGACCCGTCGTCGGCTCGTCGTAGATTAGGATCTCGCTCTCTAGGATCATCGCCCGCGCTACCGCAACTCGCTTCTGCATACCGCCGGAGAGTTGGGCCGGGAGCTTGTGGGCTGCGGCGGCCACGCCAAGAGCCGACAACCGATCCATGACGCGCTCGCGCACCTCTGCGCGCGAAAGGTCGGTGTGCTCACGCAGTGGAAACGCGACGTTGTCGAATGTCGTCATCGAGTCGAACAAGGCCGACATCTGAAAGACCATGCCGAAGGTGCGGCGCATCGCGGCAAGATCCAAGCCCTCGAGCTTGGCGAAGTCCACTCCGTTGACGAGAAGCTGCCCCGAGTCTGGCTTCTCGAGACGGATCAGCTGGCGCATGAGCACGGTTTTGCCCGAACCCGAAGGCCCAATGACCAGGTTCGTCTTCCCTCGGTAGATGTCGAGTGAGACGCCATCGAGCACGCGATGGTCACCGTAGCTCTTGTGCACGTCGCGGATCCGAACGTGGATCGGGTCGTCCTTGGTTTGTGGGGGCAGCGGAGGCCGCGTCAACCGAATCAAGTTGCGCCGAAAGACCCTCATCAGAAGAGCCCTTGGCCCAAGACGAGGCTCGTCACGATGTAGTCGAGCACCAGAATGGCGATGGCGCTCTGCACGACCGCGCGGTTGGTCGCGCGCCCCACTCCGGCTGCACCGCCCGCGGCGTAGAAGCCTTGCCGGCATGCGATCAGAGTTACCGCAAGGCCAAACACCACCGCCTTGGTCAGGCCCTGCGAGACGTCATCCCAGTCGACCAGCCACCTGAGCCTGTCCATGAAGACGCCGGGATCGAGCCCGAGGAGGCTCACCGCCACGAAGAAGGCGCCGAACACTCCGACGATGTTGAAGAGCATCGTCAGCACGGGCACCATCACGCACCCGGCTACCAACCTCGGCACGACCAAGTACTGGACCGGATTGACCGCCATCGTAACGAGCGCGTCGATCTGATTGGTTACGCGCATCGAGCCGAGCTCCGTCGTCATCGCACTCCCAGCTCGACTGGTGACCATTAGCGCAGCAAACACGGGCCCGACCTCGCGCGCCAACGCCAAGCCGATGACGGCTCCCGTTTGGTTCTCGGCGCCGAAATCGCGAAAGCCGTCGACCAGCTGCAGCGCGAGCACGCCGCCGACGAAGAGCGCCGTCAGCGAGACGATGAAGATCGAACCGATGCCGATGAACTCCATGGCCTCGACGAAAAGCCGGCCGCGGTACGGCGGGCGGATGCCCCAGAAGACCGCTTCCCAAAGAAGCCTAAAAAGCGCTCCGATCTCGACGAAAGGGGACAAGAGCACCTTGATGAGCCACTCGCCAGCGCCCTGCGCCGCGTCGCGCAGTTTCGACGTCTTTTCCGGAGTCGCGGACGCGGTGGGCGCAGCGTCGGGCACGAGGCTTCATACCACGGTTCAGGGTGGATCCGTCAGCCATTCAGATAGACGCGAGGAACGCGACGCGACACATTGGTGAGTACCTCGTACGGGATGGTTTGGGCAGCCGTCGCAAGGTCACGCGCATCGAGAACGGTCCCGTTTTGCTCTCCGAGCAGCAAGGCTTCGTCGCCGATGGCCACGTCGGGCACATCCGACACGTCGACGGTCGTGAGATCCATCGCGATGTTCCCTACGATGGGACACCGGGCGCCATGGATCAATACGTGCCCGCGATTCGACGCCGAACGCAGCAAGCCATCGCCGTACCCAACTGGAATGGTGGCGAGAAGTGTCTTCGAAGTCGCCCGAAACGAACGCCCGTAGCCCGCGGACTCACCTGGCTGAAGCGTCCGCAGTCGAAGAACCTCCGTACGCCAACGCATCGCGGGCCGGAGCGGCGCATCGATCGTATCAGACCCGGGATAGCCATAGAGCGCGAGGCCGGGGCGCACCCAATCGAAATGGGTTTCGGGGTGCCGGAACAAAGCGGCGCTGTTGGCGGCATGCAAGACCGCCGGCTCGTGACCGAAGCGACGCACGAGCCCGTGTGCACGCGCAAACCCGGCGAGCTGCTCCGCTACGTACTCCGGATCTGCATCGGCGGTCGAAAGATGAGTCATGAGACCTGCGATACGAATCGAAGGGAATCGGCGGAGGTCACGAAGAAAGGTGTCGAGCTCAGCGAGTGGCACGCCCAGACGCCCCATCCCGGTGTCCACCTTGAGGTGCACGTCGATCGGTCGCCCGCTAGAGACCGCGTCGAACGCGCTCGCTTCCGAGATCTCGTACAACACTGGCGTGAGTCCGGCGGCGACGATCTCGGCGTGGGCGCCGCCGCTGATCCCGTTCAGAACGAGAATCGCGCGGTCGACGCCAGCCTCACGAAGCTCGATGCCTTCCTCGGCAAGTGCAACACCAAAACCGTCTACCCCTTCAGCTTGCAGCCGCTTGGCGACGGGAACCACGCCGTGCCCATAGGCGTCAGCTTTCACGACGGCCAGGACCTTGCGCCCGCGGGCTGCGCTCCGAACCACGCTGAGGTTGTGCGCGATCGCGTCGAGCAAGACCTCGGCGCGCGTCGACCGCAAGGACGCGTCTGCGCTCTGCACGCGCTGCCGTAGAGCCCTCGGCAAATCCGATCGCACGACTTGGAGCTAACGGGTGGCGTCGCCGGCGTCAAGCATTGGCGTCTCCACGCTAGGAGGTTAGGCTCCCGCTTGCATGGCACGGGCCCAACGACGCCACACGGAAGCGGTGAAGCGCGCAGAGCAGCGATCCACGCGCGTGCTCTGGGGCGGCATGCTCACTGGAGGCGTCATCGCGATCGGAATTGCGCTGGCCCCTGGGTGCCGTGACCTAGCCGATGAGACGGTCGCACCGGTCGACCTCAGGCCTGACGAGACGTCGGGCCCCGCCGCAGCACCGCCGATCGAAGAGCTTCACGTGCGCGTCATTCGCAAATACCCACACGACACCGACGCCTTCACCCAGGGACTGATCTGGCACGACGCCGTCATGTACGAGAGCACCGGCCAGTACGGGCAGTCCTCGTTGCGCAAGGTCAGGCTCGAGGATGGCAAGGTGCTCGATCGACGCGATCTCGAGCCCAGGTTTTTTGGAGAGGGGCTGGCACTGGTCGAGGATCACTTGATCCAGCTGACATGGAGGTCCGGCGTGGCACTCGTGTCGGACCTCGTCACACTCGAAAAGCGGAAGACGCTGCGCTATGCAGGCGAAGGCTGGGGCCTTTGCTACGACGGGACGGAGCTGGTCATGAGCGATGGCTCATCGATGTTGGAGTTTCGCGACCCGAAATCGATGGCGCTTCTTCGCGAGGTCACCGTCATGAAGGACGGACGCCCGGTACCGAAGCTCAACGAGCTCGAGTGCGTGGGCTCGGAGATCTACGCCAACATCTGGCAGCGCAACGAGATCGTCCGCATCGACCGAAAGACGGGGCGCGTTTCCGCGACAATCGACGCGGGCGGCCTCCTATCGCGGATCGAAACGATCAGGGCCGATGTGCTCAACGGCATCGCCTACAAGCCGGAGTCGAAGACCTTTCTCCTGACCGGAAAGCTGTGGCCTCACGTGTTCGAGGTCGAGCTCGTCTCCCGCCGATCCCCGCCGTGAACCTCGACATCGGGCTCCCATTCTGCGAGCCGCGTCCGCATGGTCGCAATCGCGTCCGCATGCTCGTCGATCAGCACGAACCCTCGGCCGAGACGCGCGGCGGCCTCGCCGGCAGTCCCGCTCCCCGCGAAGAAATCGAGGACGGTGTCACCTGGCTCGGTATGCACCTTGATGACGCGCTCGAGCACACCGAGCGGCTTCTGTGTAGGGTAGCCGGTCTTCTCTTTGCTGTTCGTCGGAACGATGGTGTGCCACCAGACATCGGTCGGGGTCTTGCCACGGGCGGCCTTTTCTTTCCCCACGAGGCCTGGCGCCATGTACGGAATGCGATCCATTTCGTCGAATTGAAAGACGTAGCGCTCGGGGTCGAGGACGTACCAAAGCAGAGTATCGTGCTTGGCCGGCCATCGCCGCTTCGGACGTCCCCCGAAGTCGTACGCCCAAATGATCTCATTACGAAAGCAGTCCCTCCCCAGAAGGCGATCCAGCGCGACTTTGACATAGTGCACTTCTCGGTAGTCGAGGTGTACGACGAGCGACCCGTCGGAGGTCAGGCAGGGAAGCGCTGCTTCGATACGGCTCATCAGGAAAGGGATGTACTCGTCGAATTCGTCGTCATACGAAGGGCTACTCAAATGCTCGACGTCGTAACGCCGCCCGCCGAAGCCCTGTCGCGCGCCGTCCTCGGTCGCCCGCACCTGCATCCGTTGGCGCGACTGCTTGCGTCCCGTGTTGAACGGCGGGTCGATGTAGATCAATCGCGCGAACTCTCGCGGAAGTGTCCCGAGGACCTCCAAGTTGTCGCCGTGGACGATTCTCTTCACACGGCCGAGCCTATCATCCGTCGCCAGGCGCGCCCATCTTCGAACCCGCTTGCGGCGCCATCGGGGCCGCCCTACTCTCACGGCCGATGCGACTCTTGGTCAACGGTGAAGAACGCCAGGTCGAGCCAAGCACGACCGTGAAGCAGTTGTTGGGCTCGCTCGGCCTTGCGGACACTCTGGTGGCGGTCGAGCGCAACGAAGAAGTCGTTCCGCGAGCCCAACACGAGAGCACTGAGCTGAACGACGGCGACCAGGTCGAGGTGGTCCATTTCGTAGGAGGCGGTTAGGTGTCCAATGATGTCTTCAAGATCGGCAAGTTCGAGTTTCAGTCGCGCTTGTTCACAGGGACTGGCAAGTACCCGGACCTCGACACCGCGAGAAAGGCGCTTCGAGCTTCGGGTTGTGAAGTCGTCACAGTAGCGGTGCGCCGCGTCGATTTGAAGGCGACAGGGGCGGATTCGATCATGACGGTGCTGCGCGAGGGCAAGTACACGCTCCTCCCGAACACCGCCGGTTGCTACACGGCCGAGGATGCGGTTCGCGCGGCACGGCTGGCGCGCGAGCTTCTCGATACGCCACTCGTCAAGCTCGAGGTCATCGGCGACGAGAAGACGCTCTTCCCGGACGTGCCCGCCACGATCGAGGCTGCTAAGACGCTCGTGGACGATGGTTTCACTGTTTTGCCGTACTTCAACGACGACCCCGTCGCAGCGCGACGTCTGGAGGATCTTGGCTGCGCTGCGGTCATGCCCCTCGCTGCGCCGATCGGCAGCGGGCTCGGCGTCCGCAATCCCTTCAACATCGAAATCATCGTCAAGCACGCCAACGTGCCGGTCATCGTCGATGCCGGCGTCGGCACGGCTTCCGATGCAGCCATCGCGATGGAGCTCGGCATCGACGGCGTGTTGATGAACACGGCGATCGCCGGCGCAAAGGACCCGGTTCGTATGGCGCGCGCAATGAAGGCCGCAGTCGAAGCCGGCCGCGACGCCTTCCTCGCCGGGCGGATCCAACGCAAGCTCTACGCCACCGCTTCGAGCCCCCTGGAAGGCGTCATCGGCTCAGAGCAAGACGGCCGGTCGTAGCTCCGTCCCGATGACCCAAGGGCTTCCGCGGATCTGGATCATCACGGACCCGGATCACCCCGGTGGTCCGGTGGCTCCGATCCGTCGCACGCTGCAGGGGTGCCCGCCTGGCCTCGTGGGGGTACAGCTCCGGGCCAAGCACGTGTCCGATCGGCAGCTCGTCGAGTGGGGCCGGGAGCTCCGCGAGATCACCCGGGCAACGGGCAGCGCGTTGGTGCTCAACCGACGGGTGGACGTCGCTCAGATCGTCGGCGCGGATGGCGTGCACTTGCCGGAGCTCGGGGTGCCATTGGCCTACATCCGCCAACAATGGTCGGAACTTGCAATGATTGGGGTCTCCCGTCACGACCGGCCAGGCCTGGAGGCGGCCCAGCAGGATGGTGCGACCTATGCGTTTCTCAGTCCTGTCTTCAACGTCCCCGGAAAGGCCCCGCCGATCGGTATCCATGGATTTCGGGCG
>Ga0209567_10000095_pt1 | contig 42528 bp, 34 predicted proteins | sample COG_12_FD_184756 | JGI IMG/M metagenome (GOLD analysis project Ga0209567, IMG submission 184756) | Pelagic marine sediment microbial communities from the LTER site Helgoland, North Sea, for post-phytoplankton bloom and carbon turnover... | ecosystem: Environmental > Aquatic > Marine > Neritic... | reverse complement strand
TCCAAATAGGCGAACCTGAATTGCTGTTCCGAAAAGTAGAAGACGAGGAGATACAAACACAACTAAGCAAACTGGAAGCCACAAAAAAAGTCAACGAATCTGAAAATAAAACTGTTATGCCGCAAAAAGAGACTATAAATTTTGACGATTTCACCAAAATGGATTTGCGTGTGGGCACCATTTTAGAAGCCGAAAAAATGCCAAAAACTAAAAAGCTCCTGGTTCTTAAAGTAGATACAGGAATAGATACCCGGACAATCGTTGCAGGCATTGCCGAAAGTTTTAGTCCTGAGGAAATATTAGGCAAACAGGTAACCGTTTTGGTGAACCTAGCTCCACGTGCTTTACGTGGTGTTGATAGCGAAGGTATGATCTTAATGACCGAGAACAGTGATGGTAAATTAGTATTTGTGAACCCTGATGAAGATGGCGTTGTGAATGGGTTGACCATTAATTAGTCTAGAATGCAACTCATCCCCTACCTAATAAAACACACCCAACTACCTGAGAATGGCATTGTAAACACCGTTGAACTTTTAAACCAGGATTGCACCGTACCATTTATTTCCCGTTATCGAAAAGAACGCACTGGAAACTTGGATGAGGTTCAGATTGGCGCCATAGTAACATTTAAGACCCAATTCAAAGCCTTGGAAAAACGCAAGGCTACAGTCATCAAAACCCTGACAGAACAAGAAGTACTTACCAATGAACTTCGAGAAAAAATCAATCGGGCTAGCGACTTAACAACGCTGGAGGACATTTACCTTCCATTCAAAAAAAGCAAAAAAACAAAGGCTGAAACTGCACGTAAAAATGGATTGGAACCTTTGGCCAAGATCATCATGGCACAGAACAATAATGAAATTGATCTTGAAGCGTCAAAATTTATAAATGATTCGGTTCTAAACGAAGATGAGGCACTGGAAGGTGCCCGACATATAATTGCCGAATGGATCAATGAACGTTTAGATATCCGCAATCAAATACGTTATCAGCTTGAGAAATTCGCCCAGATAACCACAAAGGTCATCTCCACCAAAAAGGATGAGGAAAAAGCCCAAAAATTTAGGGATTATTTTGACTGGAGTGAATCATTGAACCGCTGTCCATCGCACAGATTGTTGGCCATACTACGAGCTGAAAACGAAGGTTTCATTCGAGTTAAGATTGAAATTGATGCCGAACGCGCCATCCAAAAAATTGAAGACCGCATCATAAAAAGCCGTAATGCATGTGCATCCCACATAAAAATAGCCATTCAGGATGGGTATAAACGATTATTATTTCCTTCCTTATCAAACGAAACCTTGAAGAAGGCCAAGGAAAAAGCAGATGATTCCGCGATTCAAGTATTCTCCAAAAACCTTAAACAATTACTATTGGGCTCGCCTTTGGGTGAAAAACGGATATTGGCCATTGACCCTGGGTTTAGGACAGGCTGTAAAATTGTATGCCTAAGTGCACAGGGCGATTTGGAGCATAATGAGACTATTTATCCACATGCACCTCAAAATGATAGCAAAGGTGCCATCAAAAAAATAAGTTCCTTGGCAGATGCTTATAAAATAGAAGCTATTGCAATTGGTAACGGAACTGCTTCACGAGAGACCGAACAACTTATTAAACACCTTCAGTTTAGAAACCCTATAGAAGTTTATGTAGTAAGTGAAGCCGGGGCATCAATCTACTCCGCTTCCAAAATAGCACGTGACGAATTCCCCGATTATGATGTGACCGTTCGTGGTGCCGTTTCCATAGGCAGAAGGTTGGCAGATCCCCTTGCGGAATTGGTAAAGCTTGACCCAAAATCGATAGGAATTGGACAATATCAACACGATGTGGACCAAAATAAACTAAAAAAATCGTTGGATGCTGTTGTTGAAAGTTGTGTGAACTCTGTTGGGGTTAATATAAATACGGCGAGTGTCCCTTTATTGAGTTATGTTTCAGGAATAGGTCCTAAACTGGCTGAAAACATTGTCGCCCATAGAAATAAAAAAGGGGCGTATGCAAGTCGGACGGCAATTAAAAAAGTAGCTCGTTTAGGCGGTAAGGCATTTGAACAAGGAGCTGCCTTTTTACGTATTAAACAGGCCAAAAACCCTTTGGATGATTCAGCTGTGCATCCTGAAAGCTATGGTATTGTTGAAAAAATGGCCAAGGACCTTGGAAAAAGTGTATCGGACTTAATCAGAAATAAAGAAATGCTACAGGGTATTGATTTAAATAGGTATTGTACAGAAAATATCGGTCTTTTTACCCTAAAGGATATTGTAAAGGAATTGGAAAAACCAGGTTTGGACACTCGGGAAAAAGCCAAAGTCTTCACTTTTAATCAAAATATAAAATCGATTACCGACCTACACCAAGGTCAATTGCTTCCGGGAATAGTGAACAACATCACCAATTTTGGTTGTTTTGTGGATATAGGTATCAAGGAAAGTGGATTGATCCATGTTTCAAACTTATCGGATTCTTTTGTAAAAGACGTAAACCAACATGTTAGTTTGCATCAACAAATCATCGTGAAAGTACTTGACGTTGATATACCAAGAAAGCGCATTCAGCTTAAGCTATACAAGCAAAACTCTTCTAATTTAGCCTAATCATGCATTGGGATTCCTAAGTTAATCCGAAAATATTATAGCATACAATTCTAATAGTCATTGAAGGACAACTTTTATTATAATTCGATTTTTCTTATATTAACTAGCTTGTCGTAAATCTTACCCTTAATTTAATACCACTAGGCAAGCACTAAAAAGGCATTTTTTGTATTTAAATTCAATTTAGATGAAAAATACGACCCAAATTCAACTTATTGAGCAACTTGAAAACCTTAAAAGACCCATTGAGGATAGTAAGGAGTTAACAAACCTTATTCAGCAGCTTAAATGGAATTTTAACAATACAACAGCAATTTATGATAGGCTATTTGAAAGAATGTCTTTAGGATTTGCATTATGTGAACTTATTCTTGACAAACAAGGAAAACCTGAAGACTATTGCTTTCTTAAGACTAATCCTGCATTTGAAAAACAAACAGGACTGAAGATTAGTGAAACTATTAGAAAAACGGCTAAAGAAATATATCCTGATATTGAACAAACGTGGATTGATCGATATGGCGCTGTTGTAATTAATAACAAACCCACTCATTTTATCGACTTCAATCATAATACGAACAGATATTATTATGTTAATGCCTTTTCTCTTTCAGAAAATAAATTTGTTATGATTTTTGAGGATATTACTCAAAAAAAGGAAACCGAGAATAAATTAAAGGAGAGTGAAAATAGATTAAGAGAATTTATTGAATCTGCAACAGTTGGTTTTATGCTTTTTGATTCAAAATTAAATCAAATTGAGATTAATGAGGTTGCGCTGAAAATGACCAATCAAAAAAGAAAGAATGTAATTGGAAAGAATATATTGGACTTAGTGCCTGACGTTAAGACTTCTGGAAGATTTGCCCAATATAAGAAAGTTATACAGACTGGAAAGCCATTTATTTTAGAAGAATTAATGCCCCATCCCAAGTTTGGAAATAAAATAGTGATCCTTAAGGCCTTTAAGGTTGATGGGGGATTGGGCATGATTATTTCAGATGTCACAGAAAAAAGGAAATCACAAGTGGATCTGGAGAAGAGTGAGAAGCAACATAAATTGCTTTTTGAATCTATGAAGGAAATGGTTGAGATTATTGAACTTATTTATGATAAAAATGGCGAAGCTATTGATTTCTATATACGTGAAATAAACGCTTCTTTTGCAAAATTTCTTGGAAAAACCAAAGCCCAGTTAGTAAATAAAAAAGCTACATCTATTATTAATACGATCGAAGATTATTGGCTCAAGGCCTTTGCCAAAGTCGATAAAACCGGAGAAGAAGTTAGTTTTCAAAATTATGGTGTTGAATTTGACAAATATTATAATGTTGTCGCCTGGAAAGTTTCAAAAAACAGGGTAGGCGTTTCTTTTATAGATATAACAGAAATCAAGCAGACGGAAATTGAACTTAAAAAAGCCAAAGAACAAGCAGAAGTATCTGACAAGTTAAAATCGGCTTTCCTTGCTAATATGTCTCATGAGATAAGAACGCCAATGAATGCAATATTAGGTTGCACTGAGCTGCTGGCTGATGAAACTCTTGAAAAAGAGGACAAAGAAGCATGTATGGCACATATAAAATCTTCCGGCAAAAGATTATTGACCATTATTTCTGATATTGTTGACATATCTAAAATTGAAGCCAATCAACAAGGATTGGTTTTTGCTAATTACAATCTAAATAAACTTATTGATGATTTACATAAGCAATTCAATCTTTTAAACAACAAAACCTCAGTAAAACTGAAAACAGAAAAAGCATTTATAGACGCTAATAGCAATATTAAAATTGACGAGACCAGACTAATACAAGTTCTTTCCAATTTAATAGAAAATGCACTTAAACATACATCTAGCGGGGAGGTCATATTCGGGTATGATCTACATAAAGATTTTTTGCAGTTCTTTGTTAAGGATACGGGTATAGGTATCCGAGAAGAAGACCAGGCATTGATTTTCGAAAGGTTTGGGCAGGTTATAAACGGCCAAACCAAAGTTACAACAGGCACGGGACTTGGAATTGCTATTGCCAAGGGGCTTGTAGAACTTTTTGGTGGCAAAATTTGGGTAGATTCAAAATTTGGTCAAGGAGCCAGTTTTTATTTTACAATCCCCTATGTTTCCACTAATAAGACCGAAAATAATAATGAAAATAATAAAGTTACAGTATTGATCGCTGAAGATGAAGATGCCAACTTCTTTTTACTTCGAACTTGGCTAAAAGATATTTACAACATTATAAGGGCCAAAAATGGAAGAGAGGCTATAGAACTCTTTAATCAGCACCCCGATTTGGATTTAATACTTATGGATGTTAAAATGCCATACATGGATGGGATTGAAGCGACAATAGAGATACGAAAAAAAAATAAAAACATCCCAATTATAGCATGTTCGGCTTATGCAATGAATGAGGAGTCTATCATAATTAAAAAATCAGGTTGCAATGACATTTTAACCAAGCCGGTAGAAAAAGAAGAGTTTTTGCATATGATAGTTAAATATTTAAATTAAGATAGTGCTGAAAATTGCCTATCACCCTATTTACAATCATCCTTTGCCGGTAGGTCACCGCTTTCCAATGATCAAATACGAGCTTCTTCCTCAGCAGCTCATACATGAAGGGACCTGTACTCCAGAAAATTTTTTTGAGCCCTCTCTTCCAAATGACAAATACCTGGTAGCGGTACACGACCCCGAGTATTATTATGATCTTCTAAATCTTAAAATTCCATATAAAGAAGCCCGAAAAATTGGCTTTCCTCTAAGTTACCAATTAGTGGAGCGAGAACGCATCATAGCAGACGGTACATTGAAAGCCTGTGAATATGCACTGGAACAAGGCATTGCAATGAATGTTGCAGGTGGCACACATCATGCCTTTTCCAACAGAGGCGAAGCCTTTTGTATGTTAAACGATCAGGCAATCGGGGCACGTTATCTCCAATCTAAAAATCTAGCCAGTCAGATTCTTATTATTGATCTTGATGTGCATCAGGGGAATGGTACCGCTGAAATTTTTCAGGATGATCCCTCAGTCTTTACTTTTTCTATGCATGGCGCCAAAAACTATCCCTTTAAAAAAGAGACATCAGACCTGGACATCGCATTAAAAAAAGGTACAACAGACCAGGAATACCTGGCTGTTTTAAAAGATACCCTCGCCGGAATTCTTAAGGAATTTAAGCCCGATTTTATCTTTTACCTTTGCGGAGTAGATATCCTGGAAACGGATAAATTAGGGACCCTATCCCTTTCGTTAGGTGGCTGTAGAAAACGTGATGAATTAGTACTGGAAAGCTGCCATCAAATTCAAATACCCGTTCAGTGCAGCATGGGCGGAGGTTACTCTCCTGATATTAAAAAGATTGTGGAAGCTCATTCAAATACATTTCGATTAGCGCAGCATCTGTATTTCTGAATATTGGTAATGGATGATATAATCCTACCATTTGCCTTTCAACTTTTTTTGTATTTTAACCAAACGAACTAAACAACATATTTATGAAATTGGGACAAAGGCAAATGCCGTGCATTACTTTGATTTTCAGTTTTGCTATCCTTACCTTTTTCAATAGCAGTTGTGGAGATAAAAAAAAGGACAAAATAATTGAAACAAAAACTATCCTAACACCTTCTAAACTAAAAGTGATTTTTGATACCGACGCCAATAATGAGTTGGATGACCAGCATGCCCTTGCCTATCTACTATTTAACGGGGATACCTTTGAAGTAGAGGCGGTAACCGTAAATGCCACCTACAACGGCGGTGACATACAGGGCCATTATGATGAAGCTTTACGCGTAATGAAATTATGCAATTTAAACAATGAAGTTCCTTTGCTAAAAGGAGCTAATGGCAGTTTTAGTGACATTAGCACTGAGTGGAATCCGGAGGAATACGACGGCCAGGAAGGCGTAGATGTTATCCTGGAAGCAACAAAAAAAGACACTGTGGTTATCATTGCGGTGGGCAAATTAACAAACATTGCATTGGCTTTAAAAAAAGATCCTTCTTTTGCGGAGCGGACCAAAATAGTGTGGTTGGGATCTAACTATCCGGAACCCGGAGAATACAACCAGGACAATGACACTATTGCCATGAATTATGTTCTTAATAGTAATGTTCCTTTTGAAATGGTCACCGTACGCTATGGAAAACCATCGGGCACCGATGCTGTTAAGGTAACCAAGGAAGAAATTAATCAGAAAATGCCCGGACTGGGACCTTCTTCAAAAGAACCAATTACCGGCAGACATGGGGGTAAATTTTCAACTTTTGGAGATTATTCCGTAAGTCTTTTTGAATATATTGACTACCACGGAGATCCACCATCGAGATCTCTTTTTGATATGGTTGCTGTAGCCATTTTAAAAAATGAAGGCTGGGGGGAGCGAAAAATGATTCCTGCCCCTATACTTATCAATAATGAATGGATTGAGCGGCCAGATAACGAACGTAAAATTGCTGTTTGGGAAAACTTTAAAAAGGAAGAAATCCTGGAAGATTTCTATAACAGCCTTACGAATCCTGTTCCTGTAACAAAATTAAAAAAATAGAGATGCCAGAAATTGTTGTCGTAGGAAGTGCTAATACCGATATGGTTGTAAAAACCCCAAGATTCCCTGAACCGGGAGAAACTATTCTAGGTGGTGATTTTTTTATGTTCCCTGGTGGTAAAGGTGCCAACCAGGCTGTTGCTGCGGCACGTTTAGGTGGCAAACTTAGTTTTATTTGTTGTGTAGGAGATGATATTTTTGGTCAAAATGCGATCGAGGGTTATAAAAAAGAAGGAATTAACATGGATGGTGCATTAATTGTAAATGGTGAGCCATCTGGTGTGGCTTTAATTACAGTAAATGCCGAAGGTGAAAATGAAATTGTTGTTGCTTCGGGGGCAAATAATCTTTTGTCAAAAACACATTTGGAAAGTGTATCCAAGCAGATTCAGGGTGCTGATATAATATTAACGCAATTGGAAACACCTATACCCGTGATAGCACATTTAGCAAACTACTGCAGGGGAAATAAGCAGAAATTGATCATTAATCCGGCCCCTGCTCAGCAACTGTCAGATAACATTCTTAAAGAACTATATCTTATTACACCAAATGAAACAGAAACCAGAATTCTTACTGGTCTTGAAGTCGTAGATGTAACATCAGCGAGCAAGGCATGCGAAGCTCTTTTTCAAAAAGGCGTTAAAAATGTTATAATCACCATGGGCAGCAGGGGTGCGTTTTTTATGAATAATGAGGTGCATTTTACTGCCAAAGCGCAAAAAGTGGATGCAATAGATACCACGGCCGCCGGTGATGTTTTTAACGGAGCCCTGGCAGTATGTCTTGCTCAAAACATGTCCTGGCAGGAAAGCATCCTATTTGCAAATAAAGCCGCCGCGCTATCAGTTACAAAAATGGGAGCACAGACCTCTGCCCCTTATCTTAATGAAATCAACTAATCTCTTATAATATGTTTATCATAGAATCTTACCCAATAGCTGTTTTCTTCTGTATAATTACCATGTTGGCCTGGGGTTCATGGGCAAATACACAAAAACTGGCTGCTCCCGACTGGCGTTTTGAACTGTTTTACTGGGACTATGTTTTTGGTATTGTAGTTTTTTCGTTGTTCCTGGCATTGACTGCAGGTAGCAGCGGAGATGCAGGTCGTCCTTTTTTGGAAGACTTATCACAGGCAAGTTCTGAAAATTTAGGCTCTGCTTTTTTGGGAGGGATCTTGTTTAACGCAGCAAATATACTTCTGGTAGCGGCCATTACAATTGCCGGCATGTCTGTAGCCTTTCCAGTTGGTATAGGCCTGGCATTAGTCATAGGTGTAGTTGTAAATTACCTGGATATTCCTGTTGGGAATCCAACTATGCTTTTCGGAGGAGTTGGGCTTATTGTAATTGCCATGCTACTCAATGCAAATGCTTATAAAAAACTTTCCGTAAGTCAGGACAAAGTTCCAACCAAAGGCTTGGTTTTGGCAATTATTGCAGGTTTCTTAATGGGTTTCTTTTATAAATATGTGGCTAATTCTATGTTTCCTGAATTTACAAATCCCATTGCTGGAAAACTAAGTCCGTATACTGCAGTTTTTATTTTTGCCATCGGAATTCTAGCCAGTAATTTCATATTCAATACGGTACTGATGAAAAAGCCATTTGAAGGAAAACCCGTAAGTTTTAAGGACTATTTTGCCGGTGGAAGTAAAAACCATCTTATGGGATTCTTAGGCGGGGCTATTTGGTGCGTTGGTATGTCTTTTAGCATTTTGGCCTCAGATAAGGCAGGACCCGCAATCTCATATGGTCTTGGACAAGGAGCTACAGTAGTGGCTGCATTGTGGGGTATTTTTGTCTGGAAAGAATTTAAAGGTGCTCCAAAAGGAGTTCCCACTCTACTAAATATTATGCTATTAGTCTACATAATTGGCCTGTCTTTGATTGTTATGGCGAGATGATTGATCGCTTAAAAAAAAGAAGAAAAGGACTAAAATCTTGGCGATTTAGGAAGTCCTTAGTAACTAGATTTTGTAACTTTGATTAAAACCGATATCATGCTTTCAAAAAATATGGAAAAAGCCCTGAACAGTCAAATCAGGATCGAAGCTGAGTCTTCACAGGTTTATTTGTCTATGGCTTCATGGGCAGAGGTAAAAGGGCTTGAAGGAATTTCTCAATTTATGTATAAACAGTCCGATGAGGAAAGAATGCATATGCTGAAACTCGTTAAATATGTAAATGAACGGGGCGGACAATCTGCTATATCCGCATTAACGGAGCCCAAAGCCGTTTATGATTCGTTTCAAAAGATGTTTGAAGATTTATATGATCACGAAATTTTTGTTTCCAAAAGCATCAATGAGCTGGTACATGTTGCCCTGGAGGAAAAAGATTATGCTACACATAATTTTCTTCAATGGTATGTTGCCGAACAGATGGAAGAAGAAGCGCTTGCGCGCACTATTTTAGATAAGATTAACCTTATTGGAAATGACAAAAGCGGGCTCTACCTATTTGACAGGGATGTACAACAGATCACGGTTGAAAGTGCAGCTGCAGACCCTCAACCTTAAAAAAAAGAGGATCTTGTAAGATCCTCTTTTTCATGGTAAAATGAATTATGATTCTGACCATATAGTGATAAACTTTATTTTCCAAACATCACTAATTCATTGCATTTAATCTCGGTTATATATCTTTTTTCACCTTCTTTGTTTTCATAGGAACGATGAATAAGTTTACCTTCTACGGCTACTTCATTACCCCTGGCCAGGTAATTTTCCACAATCTCTGCGGTTTTACCCCAGGCTACCACATTATGCCATTGGGTATCTGTAATTTTTTCTCCCTTACTATTTTTGTAAATCTCATTGGTAGCTACGGAAAATTTGGCCAATTTGCCGCCATTATCAAGGTCAACAATTTCAGGGTCTTGCCCCAGGTTTCCAATCAACTGTACTTTGTTTCTAAGTGCGTTCATAATTACTAATTTTAAGGATTAAACAGTTAATACTATCGGGTCTTACACTCCGACACTGCAAACATAGGACCATGGTGAAGGGTTACTCGGTTAGGAAGTGCTTATTTTCGTTTGTAATCTTTTGTAGTCGTTTGTAATCGTTTGTAATTTCCTACTTTGTATTGCTACAGGTACCTATATACAATATGGGACAGGAAAATGAAGTGAAATACTGGGATAAAAAATCAACTATTCGCGTTAAAAGAGATGGTGAATTTATAAAGCTGCAAGAGGAAGAGTTTCTAAGGATTGGAGATGTGTTAGGTATTGTGGCTCTGGTTGAATTTTTTACAGAAATCATCTCACAATTCGGAGAAGAATTAATTCCGGAAGTAAGTACTGAACTTTCTTCAAAGACAGCTAGAATTGTAGTTATTAATAAGGATGTGGTTGGCAAAACAATTATGGAATTGGATATAGCAGGAGAATACAATGTGTTGCTTAATAGCATTAAACAGGCCAGTATTGAGTTACCAGTCTCTCTTGATTATGAATTGAAAAAAGGAGATATACTAAATGTGGTGGGATTACAAGAGAATGTTGATCTGCTCGGCGAAAAACTGGGACATGTTGATCGGGATATAGCTGAGACAGATATGGTCACCTTTGCTTTTGGCATAGTCATAGGGGTAATCGTTGGCTTATTTTCTATTACAGTCGGGCAACTGTCGATTGGTCTTGGATCAGCTGGTGGACTACTTGCATCTGGACTTATCATAGGTTATATGCGAAGTGTTAAACCAATATTCGGAAGGCTACCTGAAGCAGCACGTTGGTTTTTAATGGATTTTGGCTTGCTGCTATTTATGGCTGGAGTAGGCTTACGGGCAGGAGGGGAGATTCTGGAAACCCTGGTCGAAGCAGGTCCAATATTGGTTATTGCTGGTATGGCCGTTACTATAACACCTATTTTGGTTGGGTATTTTATTGGAAGAAAGATTCTTAAAATAAATCCAGTCTTATTGTTTGGGGAAATCACAGGATCTATGACCAGTGGTGCAGCACTTAGTGTTGTTACCAAAGCTGCCGACAGTCCTATGCCCTCTCTTGGGTATACAGGTGCTTATGCTTTTGCTAATGTTATTTTAACCATAGCTGGAAGCCTTATTCTGTTCTTTTAGTTCAGTGATATATTTTGAATTTATCATTCCGGGAAATTGCGCAAATCAATAGTGCCTTTCTGATATTCGGTTTCATTTCCTCAGGTTTTAATTATTAACAACTAAAAGTGGTTTTGAACCTAATGAATTGATGTTATTATAACGTAAAAAATAGATCTCGGAGAGCAAAAAAATCAATTACCATTTGTAACATCTGATACAACTAAAGTACTATTTATAGAATCTTTTTAAATTCGTAAATTGGATAATTATCTATCAAATCGCTTACTGACATATTTTTAATAGAGTCATGGCACAATTAATTCATCAGAGTTTTCTGATAAATAGCTTTGCGAAGGAGTCCAAAGGAAAAAATATATGAGAGTTAATATTATGTTCATGTTCAGATAAGTAATTTAGTAAATGGATAAGAAGACGAAACTAAAAGAAGCGATTAAAGCAGCCCTTGCGTTTGCACTGGTGTACGGTATTGCTCTGAAAGTAAACTGGTTGAGTCCGAGCTGGGCTGGCTGGTCGGTGGCAGCTATAGCCGCTACTTCGTCTGGGGCTGAGTCACTGGCAAAAGGGTTTCTTCGTGCCAGGGGTACGGTTCTGGCCTGTATTGCAGGAATCGCGATTATTTCACTGGGAGCACAGGACCGCTGGTTGTTCGCGTTTCTCACATCCGCATGGTTGTTCTTTGCCACCTATAAAATGCTGGCCAATAAAAAACTGTCCTATTTTTGGTTTTGTGCAGCGTACGTGAGCCTTGTTATCACAGCTGCAGGGCCCTCCCCTGCAGGAGGTTTTTATTTAGCTGTTTTCCGGACCATGGAGACCATCATGGGAATCGTGGTTTATGCACTTATTTCAGTTTTTCTCTGGCCACGTACTAATATTGGGGCAGTTAAGAAGTCATTATCAGTTCAATTGGGCACACAAACCGGTTTGTTTCAAGAGTTGCATAAAGTACTGCGTGGAACTGATCAGTTAGACCACATAAAAGTGCTGGCTCGGCAACAAGTGAAGCAGTTAGGTGAATTTAGTCAATCTCTGAAAGTTGAGGGATTTGAAAACTACCAAATACAGGAACTTTTACCTCTTTGGAATCAATTCGAAAATTTGAACAATAGTTTGTTAAGGTCTCTCGACCGTTTGTTTGGTGCTGTCGAAGATTTATCAAGCATTGACAAGTTAGGGCCCCGGCCAGATATTGATACCTTTTTCCAAGAAATCGACAACAGGTTTAAGGCAATGTCAGGCCTGTTTTCTGGTAATGAAACTACGTTTGAATTCGCTGAGGTTAAACTGACAATTAATTCTTTAAACAGACAGTATATTTCTCATTTTGACAAAGCAGTTATTACCATTATCACTGCTGAACTGAATAAAATAGAAGGGATCAGCAGAGACATGGTAGGCCTTGCCCTGGATCTCACTGATTCAAAGAAATCAGACCAAAAGAACGCCATCAAATTCGACAAGCCTAAAAAATCACGGGGATTCCATTTCCCTGTTTTGGATATTGAATATTTAAAGGGGTCTTTTTATGTGTCTTCTGTTGTAATAATAGGTTTTGTTATTTGGTTTTATGTAAATCCTCCAGGCCATTCCAAGTGGTACATTATGGGAGGGGTATTAGCACTTTTATTTGCAGGAGTACAGCAAGTAAAAGTTGTAAAATTGGTGATTCCTTTTCTCATAGCCATGTTCCTGGCATCCCTTATTTATGTATTTGTTTTACCAGAATTGAGCATGTTTTATCAACTAGGCATCGTGCTATTTGCCTGTATGTTTGCTATTCAATACTTTTTGTCGGGTGTTGCCACTGTAGTTTTTACCCTTGTTATTATACAGCTGATAATAATCAATAATCCTCAATCATATGATGCTTCGAACTTGCTAAATGGTTTTGTGTTTATTCCCATGCTGATGCTATACCTTTTTGGTATGTCCTATTTAACCAATTCTCCCAGACCTGAAAAAGCACTATTATTATTGGTAAGCCGGTTTTTTAAAAGTGCCAAATACATGATATCGGAACAAACCGGTGACACAGAATCCAGGTCTTTTTTAGATCAGTACAAAATTGCTTTTTACCAATATGAATTGCACACCTTGCCGGTGAAGATCAATGCCTGGGGGAAGGCCATTGATAAGGAGCTTTTCCCAAATACGGATTATAAAAAAATAGAAGCTTTGGTGAACGCACTGGAGGTGTTGGTGCTGAGGATGGAGACATTAATGGAGGCAAAAAGAGGCAGCCAGAAAAACACATTGATCGAGTTAATTGAGACAGGAAGCAACTGGAACCAACGACTCGTAAGGACTTTTGAAAGCTGGGACAAGATTCCTCAAGAGGAAGTTAAAGGTTACTCAAGCGATCTGGTATTGAAAAGGATGGAGGAGCTGGAAGAAAAGTTGAAAGATTTTGTAACAGATAATGAGGACAAGATGAACGAGGAAGAAGGCATCCAGTTTTACTATTTGCTCGGTGGATATCGAGGAGTTACAGAAGCTACTTTGTCTTATGTGAGCGTTGCTGATCAATTGGACTGGAAGCAATGGAAAGAAGAAAGATTTCAATGAAGAAAATATAAAAACATAAACATATGTCTGTTCCACATGAAATTCATATAGGTGAGGTATATATGCCACCAATGTTGCTTGCAGGAATTCTTGGAGTAATTGCAGCTTCTATCACAGCCAGACTCCTGAACAAATATCGCTTATCTAAATACTTTTTTTATCCACCGCTTGTAACGGTGGCATTGATTGTTATTTACTCTGTGATTATCGGATGGATGATTGTTCCATTCTAAAACTAAAAATTCAAGAATCATAACGATGAGAAAATACACGTTCCTATGAAAAAATATTTATTAACCGGCAGCATTGTCCTTGTAGCTATAATATTTGTGCTGATCAAATATTGGGACTATCTGACAAATCCATGGACACGAAACGGCCAGGTGCAGGCTATTGTGGTGCAAATTGCACCACGGGTATCAGGGCCTATTGTAAACTTGCCGATTAAAGCAAATCAGTTTGTAAAAGCAGGTGACCTGCTCTTTCAGATTGATCCACAAACGTTTGAGGCCAGCCTCGCTCAGGCGAAGGCATCTCTGGACGCAACAGGTTACAACATTGAATCTCTTGAAAAGCAAGTTGAGTCTGCTAAGGCATCACTGGAAGCTGCCCGGGCTGTCGTAAATCAGGTAAAGAGTTCGATGAGCCAAATTGAATCGCAATTATATACAAACAAACGTGAATACGACCGACAAAAACAGTTGTTGCCTAAAGGGTCGACCTCCCAAAAAGAAGTTGACAAGGCACGAACCGCTTTCGAGGTTTCAGAACAACAGCAGGTTGGTGCTGTAGCTTCTCTGGCGCAAGCCAAGGCTTCTGTTCGTGAGGCAGAAGCAGCGTTAGCAAAAGCCCGTGCCACGCTCGGACAGGAAGGGGAAGACAATGCCCAGCTCAGAGGAGCTCTCGCAGCCTATCATCAGGCAGAAATGAACCTTGGTTTTACCGAAGTCAGGGCGCCTGTAGACGGGTATGTAACCAACCTGACGCTCAGGTACGGTAGCAATGTAGTTGCAAATCAACCATCGCTTGCGTTGGTGGATATAAACAGCTACTGGATTGATGGCTTCTTTAGGGAAACATGGGTTGGCAAAATTGAGCCAGGAGACAAAGCAGTAGTCACACCAATGGGGTATCACAACATGCCAATGAAGGGATATGTTGAGAGTATAGGATGGGGTATTTCGCAAAAAGACGGAAGCACCGGATACCAGTTGCTGCCAAATATTGATCCTACTTTTGAATGGATCAGGCTGGCACAGCGAATTCCTGTACGTATTCACCTGGAAGAAGTGCCGGATGAAGTAAAATTGAGGGTAGGGGCCACTTGTTCAGTTTTGGTAAAGACAGGAACTTCTGATAAGAAAGATGAAGAAAAGGACTAGTAAAGTTTGAATCTGAAATAAACAGAAATGAAGAATCAATATAATCAGGTAAATATGTTCACTATCAGGATGACTATTATACTTGCTATGCTGATATCCTCAATTCATACTATAGCCCAGGAACAAGTCAACTTGAACTTTATAGAGGCCGTTAACCGTGTCCTGGCAAGAAATCCAAATCTTGCTTCTGCAGAAGCAAGTCTTGAGGCATCACGAGCTAATATTGCGATAGCCAAATCAAATTACCTTCCCGGGTTGAATATATTGGGGTCTTTGTCCCAGAGTAAGGAAGCTACCTTCAGCCAAACGGCAGGGGTTATTCCATCATCATCTGCGTTGGTAGGAGCATCTCTTTCTCAGATGGTTTACAATGAGACATATGTGGCCAATACCAAGATACAAAAATACCTATTTGCCAGCGATGAAGAACTATACAGAAATACACGCAACACTACTATTTCGGCCGCTGGGATGTCCTATATTGGCTTGCTTTTCGCGATAGACCTGCTAGAAGTACAGCAGGAAAATATTCTGATCACAGAACAAAACCTCCTTGCTTCAAAAGATCGTCTGGAAGTGGGATCTACCGATATGCAGGAGGTATTGCGTTGGGAACTGCAGTTTTTTTCAGATAGACAGGCAATTGAATCACAAAAGGCGGCTGTAATCATTCGGCGTGGTAGTCTTAACCAGTTGCTCAATGACCCTATTGAAACTAAAGTGTACCCTGAAAAAATGACACTTAAAAATAATGGATTTATCTTTTCGAGTGAGGTGGTCGCTGCTTTGGCAAATGATGAGTCAAAAGCACTTATCATTCGCGATTACATGGTAGAATTGGGGCTTGCTAATTCGCCTGAACTGGCAAGCTATGACCAGCAACTTCTGGCCCAGGATCGGCAGTTGAAAGCGGACAAACGATGGGCCATTCCAACCTTTAATTTTGATGCTTCAACCAATGCCAAGTTTGCCTTGAATGAAGAAGATACTGAAGCAACTGATAGTGATCAGGGTTTTTGGAAATTTGGTATAACTATGTTATATCCGCTTGTGGATGGAGGTGCCAATATCAAGAGAGTAAAGCAATCGAAAATTCAATTGTCAGCAATGGAATTACAGAGAAATGACCTAAGAAACTCGATTGAACAATCAATTCGAGCGAGCATGGCTGTCGTGATCAGCGATTTCTTAAATATCGGATTTGCAGCAGAACAGGCCGAGGCTGCACATAAAAATTATAAGCTTGTTTATGAAGCTTATTATGTAGGAGAATCCTCGTTACTTGATCTGCTGGATGCTCAGAATCAAAAATTAGTCGCCGATATTTCATCACGCGTTGTGCTTTATACTTTCTTTGATGATTTGCTGGCTGTTGAGCAGGAGATCGGATTTTTTCCATTTCAGGAATCGGAAGAAAATGTCAAGGAAGTTATAGAAGAACTGGAGCGACGACTACTGGAATTGCCATAAAAAAGCAGTATATTTTATAGAAGTGATTAGCGGATGAACTTAAAATATTTGGAATACAATTTAAATAATCAAATTGAGAATACACAATCCGGTACTCTTTCAAATGTGTGGTAATAGTGAATATAAAGGGAGTTTCCCTGTCCGACCGCCAGAATGACGGGCGGTTTATAGCCGTTGTTGTGCCTATTTGCCCGGACAGAGCCTTATAAATAATGGATTTAGTATAATAAAACAAGAATTATAAATATGTCCCAACAGGTATATAGGTGCCGATTATCAAGAACCTAATTATTGTCGAGGAAAATCTTTATTTTTATGGTGTAACCATTTACTAATTTATGACAAGCCTTCGGGAAAGAATATATAGTTTACCAAAAGCAGAATTCCACAATCACCTGTATCTTGGCGGAAATATCAAATTAATTGAAAAAAAATATGGTGATTCAACTCCAAAAATCCCAAACCAATATAATGGGTTCGATGGAATGATGAGCTTCATACAAAAAGACCTAAATAAAATTCTACTCACATCAAATGATGTTATCTTTTTTATGGAAGCAGGACTAAAATCTTGTATTGAAGATAACATCAGCTATTTGGAAGCTAGCGTGGATTTAAATCTGGTAAGATTTTTTAATGGTTCCATAGAAAAGCTTATTGAAACAACGAATAAGTTAAAGGCCAAATACAGCTCACAGCTTACCTTTAGGCCAGATATTGGGATTAAAAAGGATTTGAATATTCGTGAAGTATTCAATGATGTCTCAAAATGCTTTAAGAGTGGAGTCTTTCATGGAGTCGACATTTATGGGAGAGAAGCTAATCAAAACCTTGATGGTTTTGTAGAGATATTCAATATGGCCAGAGAAGAAAACCTTAAAACCAAGGTACATATTGGTGAGTTTTCGGAGAGTAAAACCATTGAAGATGCCATTAAATTATTAAATCCGGATGAAATCCAGCATGGGATCAAAGCAGCGGATTCACTGCGAACAATGGATATGATTTTGGAGAATGACATCAGATTAAACATAAGTCCTCAAAGTAATATTGCTCTTGGTTCTGTGGAAAATATTTTGGAGCATCCTCTTAGAAAATTATATAACCATGGCATTAAGATAACAATAAACACTGACGACTTCTTACTCTTCAATACCTCTTTAACTGATCAATACCTTGAATTAATTGAGAACAATATTTTTTCTTTTGAAGAAATACGCGTACTCATTAAAAATGGGTTTAATTAAGATTCTAAACTGGACTGTATCAGAAATACATTTTATTTATATAGTCAAACCGACTATTAAACGTTTAACCCGGAAAAAATAACCACACTGAATTCAATATCCGATGTAAACATGATATTGCAACAATATCCGAACTTAATTAAAAACTATTATTCCTATATTGTTCTACTATTCTTTAAAACTTTAATAGTATGTTTAGACAACTTCCCCTGCTGCTAATTTTACTCCTATTAAATGTTCCATTTTTAAATGGCCAGTCCACAGAAGAATTAGTGGATCAATTAAAAAAAGAGGCCACTGAAAATTCTCAGTTAGAAAAACTTGCTTATGAATTAATGGATGTCATCGGGCCCCGTTTGGTTGGTACACCCCAGATGATTAAGGCGCATGACTGGGCTGTAGCTACCTTTAAAAAATGGGGAATAGATGCCCGAAATGAGGAATGGGGTACCTGGAGAGGTTGGGAACGGGGTATTACGCATATAGATATGGTTTCCCCAAGAGTGGTATCACTTCGGGGCACACAACTGGCATGGAGCCCGAGTACTTCAGATTCAGGAATTACCGCTGAAGTAGTAAACCTTCCTGTTGTGGAAGATTCACTGGCCTTTGTAAATTGGCTCCCTAATGTCAAAGGCAAATTTGTTACAGTCTCCATGAATCAGCTTACAGGACGCCCGGATTATAATTGGGAAGAATTCGCCACGGAGGAATCTTTTGAAAAAATGAAAGCCGATCGGGAAGAACAGACTAAGGCCTGGTATCAGAATATCAGAAATACCAGATATAACAGCAGGACCATCAACAAAGCACTGGAAGAAGCAGGGGCGGTAGGAATTATCCAATCCAGGTGGTCAGAAGGCTTTGGGGCCAATAAAATCTTTAGTGCCAATACCAAAACAATTCCAGTCATAGACCTTTCCCTGGAAGATTACGGAATGATATATAGATTGGCTGAGAATGGGGACCCTCCTGAAATAAAAGTAGTTTCCAAATCAAAAGAATTGGGCAGGGTGCGTACTTTTAATACCATAGCCACTATTCCAGGCACAGAATTCTCTGATGAATATGTTGTTCTTTCTGCTCATTTTGATTCATGGGACGGCGGTACAGGTGCAACAGACAATGGCACGGGAACAATTACAATGATGGAAACTGCGCGTATCCTTAAAAAAATATATCCTAATCCTAAACGGACTATAATTATTGGCCTTTGGGGCAGTGAGGAACAAGGGCTCAATGGTTCCCGCTCCTTTGTTGAAGACAGGCCGGAAGTAGTAAAAGGATTGCAGGTACTTTTTAATCAGGATAATGGAACCGGGCGGGTCGTTAAATTATCCGGACAGGGATTCCTCAATGCCTACGATTATCTGGGTCGCTGGCTCCAGGCTGTTCCGAAAGACATACGCGGTCATATTGAAACCACATATCCGGGATCTCCGGGCCGGGGGGGATCTGATTATGCTTCTTTTGTGGCCCAAGGTGCTCCGGCCTTTTCACTTAGTTCCTTAAGCTGGAGCTATTGGGATTATACCTGGCATACCAATTTAGACACTTACGACAAGATCGTTTTTGATGATGTGCGTAACAATGCGATTCTCACTGCAATCCTTACGTACATGGCCTGTGAAGACCCTGAGAAAACATCCAGAGAAAAAGCTGTACTTCCAACAAGTCTGAAAACAGGTATAAAACAAGAATGGCCAACGCCGCGTTCTCCGGATAGGGCAGGCGGACAAGATAAAAATTAAATTATGAGAAAAATCAACCTCTTTTTTTATTTGGCAATTGCCACAATAGGTTTTGCCCAAACCCCATCAGTTAAAATTTCACCAGATCTTAAGCCGGCTTCACCGGCAACTGTTGGAATGTCTGATATAAGATTAAAACGAATAGATGCCATGCTTAAACAAGCTGTAAAGGATGGTGATATTCCGGGAGCCGTGGCTTTAATTGCAAGAGATGGAAAAATAGTATTCCATAGCGCCTATGGCCTTGCCAATAATACGGCAGGTATTAAAATTTATAATGATGCTATTTTCAGAATTGCCTCACAGACCAAAGCCATAACTTCAACCGCGGTTATGATGCTCTGGGAAGAAGGAAAATTTAAATTAGATGATCCGGTTTCCAAATATATTCCCCAGTTTAAAGATGCCAAAATTCTCGATACTTTTAACGAAACAGATACTACATACACCAGCATATCTTCAGAGAAAGAAATTACGATTAGACATTTAATTACCCATACCTCCGGAATAGGTTATGGGGTAATTGACGGTGATCCCAGATTCAAAGCAATCTATCACAAGGCTGGTATTACAGATCTATTTACTACTGAGGATATTTCCATAGAAGAGAGTGTGAAGAAACTTGCCGGCCTTCCATTGCATCATACCCCAGGTGAGAAATTTACTTATAGCGAAGGTCTTGATGTTCTTGGTTACTTTATTGAGGTAATTTCCGGCTTACCCTTTGATGAATTTCTCAGAACCCGGATTTTTGATCCTTTAGGCATGAACGACACCTGGTTTTATTTGCCAAAAGAGAAGTACGACCGCTTGGTAAATGTTCAACATAAAGTAGACGGGGAATGGGAAAAATACCCGGTTACGTTCTATGATACAGATTATCCTATTAAAGGCGCCAAAAGGTTTTTTTCCGGTGGAGCGGGTCTTTCCAGTACCGCAAAAGATTATGCAACCTTCCTGCAAATGTACCTGAATAAAGGCGAGTTAAACGGAGTTAGGCTACTGAGCAGAACCACTGTAAGAAGTATCATGGCAAACCAAATTGGGGAGATCTGGAAAGACGGCCCTAAGAATTACGGATTAGCATTTGGGATAGTAAATCAAAAAGGAGAGGATTCTGGCGGCTTGGGTAGTGAAGGTACTTTTGACTGGGGTGGCTATTTTAATACTCAATATTTTGCCGATCCTGAGGAGCAGATCATTGGTATCCTAATGAAACAAACACAAGGCACATCTAATGATAATACAGCCTGGAAATTCCGGCAGATGGTATTTAGCGCTGTAGATGACTAATCTGATTTTTTATTATAAATTAAAATCTAATTGCCAATGTTTTTTAGGATTTTTGCTATTGCCTTTATTTGGAATTGCCCAATTTACTGCTACGGAGTCTGAGGTAGGAATACAAATAAAAGAGGGTGATAAGAGTGTCCTTTTATATCAAAAACAACCCAAATCGATCAAGGGAGAATTCTCTCGAAACATTTTATGAAGAACTGAAATAAACATTTATTATCTTACCATTTATTTTTTATGAAAACCATCCAGCTTTTAATTCTCATTCTGCTCCTGATCCCTGTAAACATTCAGGCTCAAAAACGAAAAACGAAAACAAGTACTCCCCTATTTACAGTTCAGGATTCCCTTTATCTTGGCCTGAAATGGCGTAATATTGGTCCATTCAGAGGCGGTCGGAGTGTAGCAAGCAGTGGAGTTGTTGGTCAGCCTATGACCTATTATATGGGCTCTACCGGAGGTGGGATATGGAAAACAACAGATGATGGAATCAGCTGGAAAAATATTTCTGATGAATTTTTAAAAACAGGAACAGTTGGAGCAATTGGAGTTTCAGAAAGCAATCCAAATATAGTTGTTGCTGGTATGGGCGAACATGCTGCCAGAGGAGTAATGACCTCTATGGGGGATGGTGTTTATAAATCTACTGATGCCGGTAAGACATGGAAGCATATTGGCCTGGATAAAACCCGTCATATTTCAGATGTGGTTATTCATCCGGCAAATCCGGATATTATTTTTATTGGAGCCCAGGGAGCTCAATACGGCCCATCGGAAGACAGGGGAATTTACAGGTCAACAGACGGAGGTAACAGTTGGGAAAAAATTCTTTTTGTCAATAAGACAACAGGAGCCTCTTCCTTGTCTATGGACATGAAAAACCCATTAATTCTTTATGCTGCTTTCTGGGAACACAGCAGATATCCATGGACCATGGAGTCCGGGGGTAAAAACTCGGGGCTTTATAAATCCACAGATGGAGGGACTACCTGGAATAAATTAAAAGAAGGACTACCTGAAGAATTTGGAAAAGCAGGGATATCTGTATCTCGTGCCAATCCGGAACGAGTATTCGCGGTGTTGGAAGCAGAAGGAAAAAAAGGTGGGGTTTACAGGTCAGATGATGCAGGTAAAAAATGGAAACAAGTAAATAAAGACCGGATAAATATTGCACGCTCATGGTATTATATGGAAATATTTGCAGATCCTCAGGATGAAAACCTGGTATATATATGTAATGCCCCGCTAACAAGATCGATCGATGGCGGTAAAACATTTAGCACCTTACCTACTCCACATGGAGACAATCATCATCTTTGGATAAATCCTCTGGATAATAGTAAAATGATTAATTCCAATGACGGTGGGGCCAATGTTTCTAATAATGGAGGTAAAAGCTGGAGTACACAACAAAATCAACCAACTTCTCAGTTTTACAGGGTTATTACCGACAATCTGGTTCCCTATAATGTATATGGTGGCCAACAAGATAATTCTGCGATCGCAATAGCCAGCAGAACCAATGATCAGGGAATCGACTGGAAGGACTGGTATTCTGTTGCCGGGTGTGAAAGTGCCTATTTGGCTTTTGATCCCGATAATCCTGAAATTATATACGGTGGCTGTTATCAGGGGATTATAGAAAAATGGGTAAGAGCTTCAAGGGAAGGTAAACCAATTAAAGAATACCCGGAACTGGCTCTGGGGAACGCCCCGGAAAACTTCAAATTTCGTTATAATTGGAACGCCCCGATTATAAGTTCACCACATGACCGTAATACCATTTATCATGCCGGGAACGTCGTTTTCAAAACCACAGACGGGGGGATTACCTGGTCTGTAATAAGCCCGGATCTAACGCGTAACGACAAAACCAGGCAGGGCCCGGGAGGTGGGCCGTACACTAATGAAGCAGCAGGAGGCGAGAATTATAACACCCTGATGTATCTCGTGGAATCACCCCATGAAAAAGGCGTCCTTTGGGCAGGAAGTGATGACGGCCTTATACATTTAACTAAAGATGGAGGCGAAAATTGGGAAAACGTTACTCCTCCGGGATTAGCGGAAGGCATAATCAACAGTATTGAAGTATCTCCGCATGATGCTGCTACTGCTTATGTTGCAGTTATGCGTTATAAGTTTATGGACTTAAAACCTTACGTATTCAAAACTGCAGATTATGGAAAAACCTGGTCTAAAATAGTAAGCGGAATTACTGACGAACATACATTTGTTCGCGTAGTCCGGGAAGACCCAAAGCGAAAAGGGCTTTTATATGCGGGCACAGAAACCGGTTTGTATATTTCGTTTAATGATGGATTAACCTGGCAACCATTCCAGCTAAACTTGCCAGTAGTTCCCCTTAATGACCTCACTATTCAGGATAACGATCTGGTAGCCGCTACGGCCGGCAGGTCATTCTGGATTTTGGATGATCTTGGGGCAATTCAGAATAGTTCAATAAATAATAATGCTCTTTCCATCTTTAAACCCAAAGATACCTATCTGCTCTTTGGAGGTAGTTCTGAAAAGCCAGTTCCAGGACTCGGACAAAATCCCAAACAAGGGGTTACTTTTGATTATTATTTGAACAAGGATGCGGACAGCCTGCATTTGGAATTACAAGTACTTCAAAATGGAAAACTGATTAGAACCATCACTAATAAAAATCAAAAAGATTTTAAAACATGGCCAGGAGGACCTGCAAAACCAGCGGTCTTGTCTTCAAAAATGGGGTATAACCGATTTACCTGGGATTTTAGAAAAGAAACACTTCCAGCTGTAGATAAAGTATTTGTCTATGGAAATTATTCAGGTTCCAGCGTAGCTCCAGGTACTTATAGCCTGCGTTTGTCGTTAGATGACAAGATGGCCGAAACGGAAGTGACTATTCTTCCCAACCCGAAAGTTAGGGCTTCCAAATCCGATTTTGATGAACAACAATCCATATTGGATCAGATTGAAAATACAATTAAGAATATTCATGAATCCGTGACTCAAATGCGATCGGCAAAAAAACAATTAAAGACTTATGAAGAGCTACTTAAAGAAAATGAAGTTGCAATTGATCTATTGGAAAAGGGAAATGAACTAATAAAACGTATAGACAGCTGGGAACAAAATCTTATCCAGCCTAATCAGAAAACTTTTCAGGATGTCATTAACTACAATAACCAACTAAACGCCCAATTAATGCATCTGAAAGGGTTTGTAGACAACTCAGATCCGAAAGTTACGCAAGGGTCTAAACAAAGGCTAGCGGATCTGCTAGAAGATTGGAAAACCTATGAGAATGAGAAAAAAGCCATTGTGAATACGGAGATGGCGGCCTATAACAGGGAGTATTCAGACTTGGAATTGCCTGCATTGATACTAAAAGAGTAAACTATAAGGGTTGTAATATAAATTGGGTAACCAGCACGAAAAGTTATACAAACATTTAAATATTGGTAATACCCCTTAATGGCTTGCTATGAACAAATCATTTTTTGAAGAAATAACATATAAAGATCAGGATTTCACGAAAGTGAGATTGGAAAAAGCAGAATACGAAAACTGTATTTTTGAAGGCTGCAATTTTGCTGATTCATACCTGGATAATACGAATTTCACAACAAGTAAATTTAAACATTGCAACTTAAGTAATGCCAATATTAAACATACTGTATTTAATGAGGTTTCATTTTCTTACTGCAAACTGACAGGCCTTCACTTTGAAGATTGTAATCCCATTTTGCTTTCACTTTCCTTTGATCATTCTTCATTGATCATGGCTTCATTTTACCAGTTACAACTTAAAAACATTGAGTTTACTGAATGTAAACTCATTGAAGCCGACTTTACAGAGGCCAACCTCAGAAATGCACGATTTGCAGAATGCGATTTAAATAAAGTCATTTTTGAAAAAACGAATCTGGAGCAGGCTGATTTAAGCACAGCAATCAATTTTAAGTTTGACCCTGAGCAAAATCGACTCAAGAAAGCTAAATTCTCAAAAGATGGAGTTGTAGGGTTGCTTGGAAAATACGATATTGTAGTAGTATAGCTTACTAACACCATTATAGGGAGTAACTTTTTCTTTTACCACACATGGAACATCAGGAAGAAAAAAAATGTCTTGAATGCGGAGAAATAATCAGGGGCCGGGTAGATAAAAAATACTGCTCGGACTATTGCCGTAATGCATATAATAATAAACTCAATAAGGATAGTAAAAACCTTGTAAGAAACATAAATAACAGACTACGAAAGAATTACAGGGTCCTAGACAGTTTTTCCTTAAAAGACGGGAAAACCCGAACAACTAAGACCCGTCTTATGGACAAAGGCTTCGACTTTGAATATATAACCAATCTTTATACTACAAAAAAAGGTACGACCTATTACTTTGTATACGATCTTGGCTATCTGCCTTTGGATAATGATTATTACATGATCGTTAAACGGGAATAGAATTTACCGGTGTGAAAGGAAAGTATCCGGTAAATGAAAATCAACTGCTTTAATTCCGAAAATTATTGATAGTTATGACTGGTAAGTTTAAGAGCAGCTATCACAATATCCTTACGACTTATCTGGCCAACTAAAATCCCATCTTTTAAAACCGGTAATCGCCTGCGATTGTTTTTATGAAAAACTCCCGCAGCATCAAAAATGCTCATGTCGTTTGGTATTGTCTCAATATCTTTTGTCATAAAACGCTCCACGCTTTTATCAAGAATAGGCTGGTTAAAATAGCGGCTTTCCGATATTTCTTTCATACAATCGGCCTCCGAAATAATTCCTACTAAAAACCCACTGTCATCCAAAACCGGTCCCCCGGAAATATGATTTTTGGCAAAAGATTCCATTACCTCGAGTATGGACTGATCAGTACTAAAAGTCAGTAATTTTCTTGTCATATAATCCTCCACCAGGATGGGAGCATTATACTCCTTTTTGGATCCCTCTTTGGCTCTTCGGCCCATAAAACTCTTTATTCCCATACCTTTTCTAAAATTAGCTTAATCTTAAATATACACTTTTCTTGCTTAATTATTGAATATATTCGCCAAAACGAACTAAACTATTAGAATTTTATACTTTTATCTGATAATTCTATAACATGAAGATATATGCCAAAATAGTATCATTTCTGCTGATTCTATTGGCGATTTACCTGAGTTTTGATACTGCAATGCCCACTTATAAAAAAGATGCAGAGCAGTCCCAGACCACTTTTTCTACTGACAGGGCTCTACTACATGTTGAATCAATCTCTAAACAGCCCCATGGGATAGGTTTTGAAGCACATGATACTGTAAAAAATTATATTATTGATCAATTAACCCAATTGGGTATGGAAACCTCAGTTCAGAAAGGATATACCGCCGGAGATTGGGGTAATTTCAGCAAAGCGGAGAATATAATTGCCAGAATAAAAGGCTCTCAGCCAGGAAAGGCTCTTTTGCTGCTTTCGCATTACGATAGCAGTCCGCATTCTTCTTTTGGAGCAAGCGATGCCGGCAGCGGTGTAGCGACCATTCTGGAAGGCATCAGAGCCTATATGGCTAGCGGGAAGACACCTAAAAATGACATTATTATCCTTATTACAGATGCTGAAGAACTGGGGCTTAACGGGGCAGATCTATTTGCAAATAATCATCCCTGGGCAAAGGAAGTTGGTTTGGCTTTGAATTTTGAGGCGAGGGGTAGCGGAGGACCTGGTATTATGCTTATGGAAACCAATAGGGGAAATGGAAAACTTCTTGAAGAATTTATCAAAGCAGATCCAAATTTCCCTGTAGCAAATTCTTTATTCTACAGTATTTATAAATTTCTACCCAATGATACAGATCTTACTGTTTTTAGGGAAGATAGGGATATTGAAGGTTTTAACTTTGCATTTATTGATGATCATTATGACTACCACACTGCCCGTGATACTTATGAGCGATTAGACAGAAATACTTTGTCTCATCAGGGAAGCTACCTTATGCCACTTTTGCAACATTTCAGTGAGGTAGATTTGTCTAATATGAAGAGTTTGAATGACTATGTATATTTTAACCTTCCCTATTATAAGATGGTATCTTATCCTTTTGAATGGATTTGGCCCATGTTTTTTTTGGGTTTTGCGATGTTGTGCCTACTATTTATTTACGGTTTTAAAAAGAAGCGTCTTAATCTACGGGAAATTGGGAAAGGATTCCTGCCACTTATAATAATAATAACATTAAATGCGCTTGTTGGATGGTATAGCTGGTCCTTTCTAAAGTGGCTATATCCACATTACAAAGATATCTTGCACGGTTTTACCTATAATGGCCATATCTATATTCTGGCATTTGTTTTATTCTCTATTAGCACTTGTTTTTGGACCTATCATAGATTTAGAAAAATATCTATCTCTAATCTATTGGTAGGGCCAATAATTATTTGGTTTTTAATATGTTGGGCAGTAGGGGCTTATCTTCCAGGGGCCAGTTTTTTCATTATTCCGTTGTTCGCACTATTAGGGTCTTTTATGATTGGCTTAAATCAGGATAAACCCAACCTTTACATTCTTGTCTTACTGGCTCTGCCGGCGATTTGGATTTATAGCCCTTTTATCAAATTATTTCCTATTGGCCTGGGATTAAAAATGATGGTCACTGCCACGGTCTTAAGTACTTTAACTTTTATGTTACTGCTTCCTGTTTTCATTGCGTATAAGTACAAGAATCGTATTGGTTATATGTTTCTTTTATTGTTCCTTGGTTTTATGGTATCTGCCCATATAAACTCTGGTTTTAGTAGCGAAAATGCCAAACCAACAAGTCTCTTGTATGTGCTTAATACAGATCAAAAAAGAGCACAATGGGCAACTTATGAGAATGTACTCTCCACATGGACATCCCAATATCTGGGAGAAACCAAAAAAAGGCCGGACAGTCTTGCGGCTTCTAATATAAGTAGTAAATACGCTACCAGATTTACCTATATGGCAGACGCCCCAATTAAAGAAATTTTGCCACCAAATGTTGAGGTTGCGGTTGATACGGTTATTGGAAATAAACACATGTTTGAGTTGTGCATTACCCCACAGCGCGACGTAAATCGTTTGGACATCTTTACAAACGCAGTAAATATTTTAGAAGCAAAAGTGAATAATGTTGCATTATCTGACTACTATCTAGAGCATAGGAAAGGAGGTAAGCTAATTACACATTTCATAAGTGATAATGATTTTACGGAAATTCAGCTAAGTATTCCTGAAGACGAATTTTTAGAACTAACTCTGTATGAGGCTTCCAATGATCTACTGGATAATCCTTCATTTTCGATACCCGAAAGACCAGGAGCAACCATTCCTATGCCCTTTGTACTTAATGATGCTGTTTTATTGATTAAAACGATTAAATTTTGAAAAATACTATAGGAATTATTGGATGCGGATGGCTAGGGTTACCTCTGGCCAAATCTCTGATACAAGCCGGCTATTATGTACATGGAAGTACTACCAATAAGGACAAACTTGATGCCTTAGAGAAGGAAGGAATAAGGCCCTTTATCGTCATTTTAGATCAGGAAAGGATTACAGGCTCAATTACAGAGTTTCTGAACGAGGTTGACATCCTTGTAATAAATGTGCCCCCCGGACTCCGAGGTAACTACAAAGAGAATTATGTCTTCAAAATGAATCTTTTACACGAGGAGATAGGAAAATCAAGCGTAAAAAAAATAGTTTTTGTGAGCAGTATTTCGGTTTATGGAGCTGCTGTGGGTGAGGTAACCGAAGACAGCATACCCAAACCTATAACTGAATCTGGAAGGCAACTATTTGAAGCCGAAAAGATCTTTCAAAACGACAAAACCATTCAAACTGCCATCCTTAGATTTGGAGGTCTTATAGGTCCCAACAGACACCCCGTTACTATGTTGTCCGGTAAAAAAGGACTAGACAATGGTAATGAACCCATTAACCTGATACATTTAGATGATTGTATTCATCTTATAAAAACAGTGATTGAAAACAATTGGTGGAACCAAATCTTTAACGGAGTTTACCCGGATCACCCTTTGAAAAGAGACTATTATTACCAAACGGCTGATAAAAATATGCTCCCAAGGCCTGTATATCTAAGCCTTGAATCCAAAAAAAGTGGAAAAATAGTGATTAGTAGGAATTTTCTTAATAAAAATGTTATCTTTTATACCAGTATAAAATAGCAATTCACAACAACTATAACCACTTTTACAACAAAAACATCGATAAAAGGTTAATTTATAGCGTTGATTTTCAGCTATTTATCGATTATCTGTATCTTTATATAAACATTAAATCCCTAAATGTCATGGAAAAAACAAAATTAAAGGGGAGGATTTTAATGGAACTGGAAAGTCTCATCTCCCGTAGTTGTGCAAAATGCAAGATGACCAAAAACTTTCAAAGCCTGCATAAGGCTATTGTAAAGAATCATTACAATGCCACAGATGTGTCTATTGATTATCACAGGAAAAGGATAGCTATGGATATTGTAATGAATGAAAAGGATTATGATCCCCAAAAAGTTAATTTGAGACTACCAACCTTATACACAAACCTGTTCTTTAATAATTTATGCGAATTTCTAAAATCCTGCATAGACAAAGATAACAGGAGTCTTGCATTTTATGCCGGGTTGTTAAATTCTTACTCTAAAAAAGAGGAAAAATTAACCCTTGTATAAATTCTTCTGAGCTAAAGACCACCATACTAAAAAGGATGCCCTTGGGCATCCTTTTTTTATACTTCCTGACGAATCCCGAAACCGGCCCATTGTAAAAACTATTAAGAAAAGACATGTTATTTAATAATTGTTATACACTAAATAAATTCATCTAATTGACTTTTAAGAGTTTCCTTATGTAAAGACCAAAAAAAATGTATTAGTTTTGCCGCACGAAATTTATATGATAATGAAGAAGTTTATATTTATTCTTATTACTGGTTTGGGATTCATTCACTGCGGTTTTTCACAAACCAACTCAGAGCTTCAAAAGCATTTTGAGGCATATTATGCGCAAATGAGAAAACAGTCCGATATAAACGGTGTAATCAATGCTTTAACTCATTTGAACGTACTTTCACCTTCAGTTGAAAGGAGAGATACCCTTGCATACGTATATGCCAACAACAACCAGCATCTACAGGCTTTAAATACAATTGGTATTGAAAAAAACGATGCAGATTCTGATCTTGCAGTCCAGGTAAAGGCCATTTCATTAAAAGCCTTGAACCAGCCTAAAAGAGCCCTTGAACAGTTTGAGGTTTTATATTCCAGGCACCCCAACGCTTATTTGGCATATGAATTGGCAGATCTCAAAATTCAGACAGGGGATAACGCAGGAGCCAATATCAACATTGAATATGGTATTCTTAATTCCAAAGATGATATGATGTACACGTTTTATGAAAGACAGCAACCATATGATGTATCCCTAAAAGCAGCCTTTTATCATTTAAAAGGTCTTGTTCAATACAATATGAATAAGGATGATATTGATCTGGCTATTGCTACCATTAATGAAGCATTAAAAATTGATCCTAATTTTAATCTGGCAAGCCTAAGTAAGCAGGCACTGGAATCCAGGAAAGTCGAACCTGCCGAAAAACAAAATTAAGGTAATCCGGCGAGAATAGTATTAAGGCGGGCTATAGTTGCCCGCTTTTTTATTGCTATGATCTAAGGGATATTAAATGGCAGTTCATTAAGGCGAGGGTATAACCCGCCTTTCTTCAGTTAATTTAAATAATAAATCTAAACCATTTTTCGTGTTTTTCATAAATGCCTTTTTGGCAAATAGATACAGTGCTATTTTCTTTAAAAAAGATCTTGTCTCCCAATATAATTCTATTTTCAAATTGCAGGCATTTTCTGAAATTGGGCTAATCGTATAAAATTGATATATTACATCTGCAATGGGAATACTTTTGGTCATTTCACCATAGACATATTTTCCCGGTTTAACTTTTTTCTTAACAGCCACAAAGTTCAAATGTTTATTATTTATTACACATACGTGTTCTGAACCTAGTCTTGTAACTTCATTTTCATTATACTCAAATTTATCCACCCCATGAACCCAAAGATGGCGATATGAAAGGTTGGTAATATACTCCATGAGAGATTCAGCTGCTACTGCAAAATCTCTGTCCAAAACAACGCCGGGTGGTTTATCAAATACTATCTCTTTGGCCGTGGAATACTCAATTATATTTAGTTTGCTACTATCAATTAAAGAATATATGTATTCAACTTCTTTTTGGTCATAAGTGTCTTTCCCCTGTTTAAATCTGAAAACTTTGCTGTAATAATATATGGGAAGCTCAATATCAGAAGAGAGTTCTTTGCTTATTAACACGTAATTATCACTTTCAACAGAATTCTTGAGTAACCTATGCGCTTCTATTACCTGTTTCCCAAAAGGTTTTCTATTGCCCTGTACCTCCAGAAATTCTATGTCGCCACAATGTGCAACAATTTTTAATTCCAGTTTTGGAGCTGTTGCACAGGCATTACACGGGCATACTCTATTCTTTTCTAAAAGTTTGAGATGCCCCGTAAATGCTGTAAACATGGTTTCAATCTGCGCGAGCAATTTTTCCTGTGAAAGCAGCTCTCCTTCGCGATAGAAAAAAAGTGCGTCTCCTTCTACCTCAGCAAGCTGTAATTCCTCCGTATTCGCCTCTATAAGTACCTCTAACAATTCAGCAATAACATGCTGGCTATGCGCTACTTCAGTGGTCTGTACGAATTTGGTAAAACCCGAAATGTCCGGTATGAAAAGGAGTGACTTTGACATGGTGAATGATAATTATCTTCTGAAAATTATTATTTAATAAGTCTTGAAATTACTCTAAACTTTCACAGCACTCTAAAATTATTTTAAGAAGAAGAAAACTTTACTGTACTTCCATTTGGTCTACTAAAGCCTTAAAGCCTAAGGCCACCCCATTGGTCCAGCCAAATCCATCCTGGGTCTCATATTCACCCCCTCCGGAGAGTAAGCTGGTATCCTCCACATTGTACTTTTCCATCATCTTTCCGGTATTTTCATACACTCTTTCATTAATTGCCAGCCACCTCTTCATAATATCCAAAGCTTCTTCCTTATAACCATAATTAAGCAACCCATGCACAGCCATCCAATGTAAAGGTGCCCATCCGTTTGGTGCATCCCATTGTTGCCCTGTATTTTTTAGGGTGGTAAGCAGTCCGCCATCTTTTAAAAACTCAGTAATTAATCTTTCTTTTACCGCTTCTGCCTGTTCCTTCGTTGCAATACTAAAGAATAAAGGATATGTAGCTGCCAATGTGAATTCATCTGTGTTACTTTTCGTTTTAAACTCAAAATCCATAAAAAATTGTTCCTCTTCAATCCAAAAAGTTTCCAGAATCAAATCCTTCCGATTTAATGCCTTTTCCTTATATAGGGATTCAGCTTGCTTATTCCCTTTTAAATTATATCCCCTGGCTATTTGATTCTCCATAAAATAAATCAGGCAGTTCAGATCTACCGGTAATATATTTGCCGTATTGGTTGACTCAAAGTTATCTTCCTCGGCATACCATCGGCTGCTAAAATCCCAGCCGGAAGTCGCTCCCGCCCTTAAATTGACATATAGTTCCGTTTTCTCTTTTTCCGTTCCAAGGTCATCCGCTAAATGATAATCTTCTTTATAGCTTTCAGGGCGTGGCGTAATACTACTGTCCCAATACCGGTTAAGGAATGAATCATCACCTACTTTAACTACATACTTGTTAGCCTCATATGGTTCCTTAATAACATCTTTACCAGCCATCCAAAAATCGTACTCTTTCTCAATCATTGGCAAATATTCTACTAAAAGCATACTGTCTTTGCGGGCAAGTGCAGTTGCCATAAGTGTAAAGAAAGGGGGTTGTGAACGGCTTAAATAATAGTTTCTGGTACCATTTGGGATAAAGCCCAGGGTATCAATTAAATAATCGAAATTATCTACCATGTTCCTGGCAATGCTTTCCTGATTATCTACCAACAAACCTTCTATGGTAAAATAACTGTCCCAATAATAAATTTCCTTAAATCTCCCTCCCGGTACAACATATTCATAGGGTAAAGATATCCGGGAGCTATAGGGAATTACGGAATCCGGTCCTCTGGTTAATTTACCCCAGATGCTACTAATATGTTCATACATAGTATGGGTAGTATCTGTTGTAAAGGTCAGAGTAGCTGTAGATTTATCGCTAAAATTTTTCGCAACGAACGCCTTAAGGTCAAAATTCTCATTTTGCCTTTCCTTTTCATATTTCTTGTTAAGTGCGTAATAAGATTCCTTTGGAACCAGATCTACAAAAGTTTTGGAATCTTCAAATAAAGCCTGCATTTGCACATCCTTAAATAAGGGCGATGCATAATAATCTATTTGCTGCTCCCTGGGTTCCGTTTTGCAACCCACAAATACTATAAATAGAAAAATTAGAGGGAGAAAGTTTCTGTTCATTTTCATAATATAATAATTTAACGCACAATCACATTTTATACCAGTGTACTAGCGTAGTTTCCTATTTAAGATGAATAGGCTGTCCTTTTCTTTCTTCAGTTCACTGACGTGATCTACATCTTCATTTGGAATAGTAATGGAAAGCACATAGTGTTTTATCCTCCATTTACCATTTTCTTTGGAAAGCACACCTGATCCTCTGCAAATTTCCATTCGGGTATCCAATAATTCATCAAACCAGGCAAAATTTCCTGATTCATTAATGTAAATATTTCGTTCAATAGTAGTAAAACTCCAGGCTTTGCCGCGATCAAAATAAGGTTTTGAAAATTCCTTGAAATCGTCATTTTGCCAATTTTCTGATGCATCGGTACCAATAAAAACTCCGTCATCGGCAAGGATCCCAAAATAAGTTTCAAAATCGGCTTCAGATGCCGCCTTATGCCATTTATTAATCATTTCATTTACTTCCTGCCTATCGTCATCCTGGGCAATCAATTGCCCGGCACATAACATTATGATAATTACTAATAACCTATTCATCTAAAATCAATTTTGTATCAAAATTATAATTAACCATCACATTGAATTGATTACGCAGGCCATTAAATGCATTCACCATTTCAATAGTTGGTTCCAATGGATCCTTACGGTATTCAAGGGTCGCCTTTACTTTTAAAATATAGGTTTTAAACACTTTTTGACGGCTTTTTACCTGTGGTTTATCAAAAGTTTCAGGGTATTGGGAAACCACGAGCGCATTTTGTTTTTCTATAAACTCATCAATAAGCAGAATAAGTTCTTCATTATTTTCAACAGAGTAAAGTCCATCAAAAGCGTTATCCAAGTCATTAAATTCGGCCCATGTATCGAGTATTGCCTTGGCACCGCTATTCAATATTGATTTTTTGGGTAGTTTTTGAGCATCAAATTCCAGTTCGTCTGTCTTTATACTTTGCTCATTCCTTTGATTGTTGCCACAGGAAAACAAGAGTAAGAATGTTAACCCAAAAGCAAACAATTTTCTCATAGGACGAATGTACAAATTTTAATAAAAGCTATCTTTACCAAGGAATTATATTTACTCCATATCTATGCAAAAATCTATCCTTATTTTAGGAGCCTGTGGACAAATTGGTACAGAACTAACCCTGGCCCTACGAGAATTGTACGGTAATGAACATGTAGTTGCCAGTGATATTCGTGAAGGCAGTGATAGTTTGATGAACTCCGGACCTTTTGAATTACTCGATGCTACCAATTATGAAGCCATAGAGGATGTCGTATTGTATCATGAAATTGAGGAAGTATATTTGATGGCCGCTATGTTGAGTGCTACAGCTGAAAAATTTCCTGAAAGGGCATGGAATTTAAATATGAATTCACTTTTCAACGTACTAAACCTGGCGAAAGAAAGAAAAATTGAAAAAATTTTCTGGCCTTCCAGTATTGCTGTATTTGGCCCGAACACTCCAAAAGAGAATACGCCTCAAAGTACAGTAATGGAACCCAGCACTGTTTACGGCATAAGTAAGCAATCCGGCGAAAGATGGTGTTCCTATTACTACCATAAATTTGGAGTAGACGTGAGAAGTGTAAGGTACCCGGGATTAATTAGTTGGAAAACCCTTCCTGGAGGAGGTACCACAGATTATGCCATTGAAATTTATCACGAGGCCCTCAACAAGGCAAGCTATACTTGTTTTCTGAATGAGGATGTAAAACTTCCCATGATGTTTATGGACGATGCGATCAGGGCGACTATTAAACTTATGGAATCCAATCCGCAAAAAATAACTGTGAGATCTTCATATAATCTGGCGGCCATGAGTTTTTCACCGGCCGATATGAGTGCCAGTATAAAAAAACACATCCCAAATTTCAAAGTATCGTATAATCCGGATTTCAGACAGAGTATTGCAGAAACATGGCCTAACAGCATTGATGATTCTAAAGCAAAAGAAGATTGGGGTTGGGAGTCGAAGTTTAACCTTGAAAATACCACAGTAGAAATGTTAAAGCACCTGCCTTCTCAAAGTTTTTAGACCCTCATTAACTATTTGAGACAGATGGCTCACTACAAAGGAATTATCCGTATTTTTAAAGTTTAAAAGAATCAATTATGAAATGGGTTTTTCTCTTCTTTACGGTATTTTCTATGGTAAGTATGCGGGCTCAGATCTCTCCCGGGGTTTATCATGCACAGGACAGTGTTAACGGGCTCAGTTTAATACATGAACTAAAAATTGACAACACTTATTTAATTCATACAATTTATACTGAATCACCCGCAGGGTTTGTCAAAACCCTGGGTGGTTTTTATAAATTAGAGAATAATGTCTTAACTGTGAAACTTGAATTTAATTCTAATTATGAGGAAGATACTACCACATCTGTTGAATTACCTATAGAAATTGTTGAAGAAGGTTTGGTTTTAATTGGGGATAATAATCTAAACTTTAAGAAAGATCCGGATTTTAAGCAGCCATTAGATGGCAAGTGGCTTTTTGCAACTCGTGGCCCCGATGAAGGCCAGGAAAGACGTGGAGAAAGTAATTCTCGAAAAACAATGAAATTTTTATCGGATGGACATTTTCAATGGATTGCTTATGACACGGAAACTTTTAAATTTTCCGGTACAGGCGGTGGAACATACACCTCAAAGGATGGGGTTTATTCTGAAAACATTCAATTTTTTTCCAGGGATAACGCCAGGGTAGGCGTACAGCTTAATTTCACTTATGAAATAAAAGGTGATGACTGGCATCATAAAGGGAAAAATAGCAAGGGTGGACCCATGTATGAAATATGGGCAGTAAGAAAATAATCTCTTTCTAAGTATTCTTTATATCGGATATACCCCCTGTTTTCTCGAGTAGTTTAATGGAGCTGATTTCAACTCCTTTATCTATAGGTTTAAGCCTATCAACCATATTAAGGGTCACTATACTTGCCCCGTGCATGGCTTCAACCACCACCCCTGTTTTATAATTGGTTTTTACGGTAATCAATATTTTGATCTGATGGCCCTCCACTTCATAAACTATGTCTGTATACTCAATTGGCAAAGGATGACAGTCAGGTAGCAGGTCCGAGGTCTTCTTAACCCCTAAAAATCCAGAGCCGACTTACTCATGGCAAATACATCGCCTTTAGGTACTATTTTGTTCAGAATGGCCTCTACGGTATCTTTAGAACTTACATGAATATAGCCTGGGCAATAGCCGCTCTAAGTGTACTTTTTTTATGTGTAATATCTACCATTTTCAGCTGTTTACTTTCCACTGGTAAGAATCGTCCTTAAATAATTCCTTGCCAAAAACAGGAACCTGCTTTTTAATTTCCTCAACCACATCATGTAAAGCTTCAAACACTTCTTTCCGGTGAGGCGAGGAAACGAATACAAACAAGCATATTTCGCCTGTCTTAACAATTCCAATGCTGTGGTAAATGTGCAGACAACTCAGGTTGAAATTCTTAAATGCTGACTCCCTTATCTCGTGAAATTTTAGGTTAGCCATTTCTTCATAAGCAGAATACTCAATGGCCTCAACCTTTTTTCCTTCAATTTCGTCTGCCCGTACCTGTCCTAAAAATATATCATGGGCACCAATCTGAGTTTTTGTTTGGTGTTTAGCAATGGACTGAGCTATAAATTCTGGAGTAATTGCCCCCTGTATAAATACACTTTTTACCTTTGGTTTTTCCATAAGGAATTTGCTTTGTTGCTAAAGTACTAAGATTTTGGAAATTGAAATCATCCGAAATGTTTGTCGTCTAAACCGGCAGTATTAAATTCTATATGTTACTCCAGAACTTCATACACAGTAACCGGATCAGCCTTATTTTTCATGCTAATACTACCAACTTTTTTGCACTGAAAAGATTCCTTAACCCGCTCATAACCACTCTCGGAAATTATGATTTGGTTTTCTCCCGCAGCATCCTGTAATCGAGCCGCGGTATTCACATTATCACCGATGACCGTATAATCCAAACGTTTTAGACCTGAAGATCCTATATTCCCTGAGATCATTTCCCCGCTTTTAATACCAATGGATACCTTGGGTTGGAACTTAGTACTGTCATCTGCTGCAGGGAGGGCATTTATCTGATCGCGTACGGCCAGGGCCGCATCAATGGCCCGATCTAAATGGTAGTCTCCTTTGAATACTGCCATGATAGCATCACCAATAAACTTATCTACATGGCCTTCCTGTGCGAGAATCTCCTTCACCATCACATCAAAATAGGTATTGAGCATAGTTACAACCACATCTGGGGTGGTATTTTCACTTATAGCCGTAAAACCACACAGGTCTATGAACATCACAGTCGCCTCAATATTTTCATTGGCCATGATGGTGGATTCATATTCTTGACTGCCCATAAAATTCAGTACGTTTTCATCTACATACATCTTAAGTATGTTGTTTTCCTTGATGGCCTTGAGGGTTTCTTTTATCTGACGAGCATGTTTCAAAGTCTTTTCCATCGTAATTGTCAAGTCTTGAAAATCAATGGGCTTGGTAATAAAATCAAAAGCCCCGCGGTTCATCGCTGTCCGAATATTGTCCATATCACCATAGGCAGAGACCATCACCGATTTAAGTAGCGGATTTAATTCGTTGAGTTTGGTAAGCAAAGTAAGCCCGTCCATTTCAGGCATATTAATGTCGCTCAACACTATGTCCATGTCCGGTATAGCAACTAGTTTCTCCAGGGCATCCTTCCCGTTGATGGCAAATACAAATTCATATTCGTTTTGCCGTATTTGTTTTCGGAACTTTTGTTTGATGAGTACTTCTAAATCTACCTCATCATCTACAACTAAAATTTTTGACATTACAATAGTGCTTTTAATTTTTCTTTTAAAATACCAAATTCTAAGGGTTTTGTCAGGAAATCATCTGCCCCTAGTCTCATAGCGGTATCGTAGTTTTCCTTATCGCCATAGGCGGTTATCATCATGACCACCGGTGGTGGCTTTACAAAGTTTTTCTTAATTTGTTCCAAAAGCTCCAACCCGCTCATTCCCGGCATATTAATATCAGAAAGGATAAGTACCGCTTCATGATTAAGTTCACCCAAATAAGTGAGTGCCTCTTCTCCGGAAAATGCAAATGCAAAATGCAGTTCATTATTCCGGATCTCTTTCCGGAAACGCTGCTGAAACAGCAATTTTACGTCCTGTTCGTCGTCTACCACTAATATTTTCATATCGTATTGGTGTTTGATATTATTCCTGCTAATTCTTGTAATTTAAACATCATGTTTTCTGTGCTAGGGGTAATGTTATTGTAAAAGTTGTTCCTTTTCCTTGCTCGGATTCCACTTTTAATTTCCCATTATGTCCTTTAGTCACTATGTCATAACTCATGCTAAGGCCCAGACCTGTGCCCTGCCCTGTGGGTTTGGTCGTAAAAAAGGGCTGAAATATTTTTTTCCTTACTGAATCAGGGATGCCATTCCCATTGTCTTTTACCGAAACCAAAACCTGGTTCCCTTTCTTTTTTGTACTGACCGAAACTGTAGGCTCATAATTTTTATCCCCCGTCCGTGCGTTGCCTGAAGCTTCCAACTTCGCCGAGGCTTCTTTGGATAAATTGGCGGAGGTGGACTTCTCATTTACTGCATAAAATGCATTGGTAATTAAATTCAAAATCACTCTTCCTATATCCTGTGGAACGACATTGATTTTCCCAATCTTGTCGTCAAATTCGGTTTCCATAGTTGCACTGAACGATTTGTCCTTTGCTCTTAGGCCATGATAAGCTAGCCGCAGATATTCATCGGCCAAAGCATTGATATCCGTGGGCTCTTTTTTACCACTGCTGCTGCGGCTATGCTGCAGCATGCCTTTTACTATACCATCGGCACGTTTACCGTGGTGATTTATTTTTTCTAGATTTTGTTTGATGTCGTCCGCTATTGCTTTTGCTTCTACCAGATCTCCATTGTCCAATTCTTCGTTCATCTCCGCGATCAGCTCATTATTGACTTCTGAGAAATTATTCACAAAGTTCAAGGGGTTCTGGATCTCATGGGCGATGCCAGCAGTAAGTTCTCCCAATGAAGCCATTTTTTCTGATTGGATCAGTTGTGTTTGGGTGGCTTTTAAACTGGTGTAGGCTTTTTCAACTTCTTTGGCTTGTTCCAATTCCTTTTTTTGCGATTTGATACGTTCAAGGCGGAGAACCCTTTTTTTCTGATACAGATGCACTATTCTTAAACCGGCAATAAAGAAAATCCCATAAATAATGTAGGCCCACCAACTCAACCACCAGGGAGGGTGGATAGTAAAGGAATAGCTGAGTTTTTTGCTCGTGTATCCTTCACTGTTCATGGCCTTTGCTTTGAAGGTATACTTCCCATGAGATAGGTTCGTATAGGTGGCTACAGGCGTAGTCTTAAAGGTACCCCAGTTGTTATCCAGTCCTTCCAACATATATTGATACTTTACAAGTTCGGGTTTATTGGTGGATATCCCTGTAAACTTAAAAGTAAGGGCATTGTTGTTATGGGCGAGTTCTAACTCCTCCGGTGTATAATTCCATTCTGAAACAGTGCTGAAATTAAAACTTTTGAGCGTTCGGCCGTTTTTTAATAACAGTGCCGTATCCTTCTGTTTCTCAAGCTCCAGCCAGTTAATTTCCTGGTTGAACAACAGCACTGCATTCAATTCAATGTGTGGCGGAATAGTATCAGTTCGGTCCTTACCGGGGTCAAAAGCTGTCAGTCTTTCCATACTTCCCGCCCAGATGATCCCATTGTTATCCTGAACTAAAGAATTGTACCAGTTTCCAATACCCTGGAAGCCATCCGAATACAGATAGTTTTTGAACAATGTAGCATCCATTGAAGATGTGATAGTCTTGGCAGTATTACCAGATTCAACCGCTGCTAATTGTAACCTACTCAATCCGTTGTGAGTACCAAACCAGATCTGGCCCTCTGCATCCTCAAGTATACCGTTTATTGTATTGCTCGACAATCCCTGTTCCACCGTATATTGGGTAAATGTTCTTCCATTGTATTTAAAGGCACCTCCACTACCGGTACCCACCCAAATATGGCCCTTTCTATCTTCCAGTAAGCTTCTGACATTCAAATCCTTTAAGCCACTCCCCATGGCAAAATGTGTGAATTCCTTCCCGTCATATTTTGTCAGGCCGTTGTCTATACTTCCAAACCATATGTTATTATTTTTGTCTTCTACGATAGTCATTATTTTGCTACCACTTAAACCCTGCGCTAAGGAATAGTAGTAAGAATAAGTGCCGTCATATTTAACTGCTCCTTCTTCGGTTCCAAACCACATATGTCCCTTACTATCCTCCATAACGCACCAAATGCCAGCATTACCAATTTCAGGATACTGTACTAAAAACTCTCCATCAAATTTGTAAGCTCCATAAGTCCAGAGTGCCAGCCAGAGATAACCATTTTGATCTTCACATATCGATGTTACATACAATCGTTCTCTATCCCCGGGCATAAATTGAGTGATACTATCCTCGTTTATTCTATCAAGCCCGCTGGTGGAGCCCACCCATAAGCCACCATTTTTACTCAGGAATACCGATCTAACATAATTGTCGGATAATCCTTGTTCGACTTGTATATGCGAAAAAGGGGTTAAATTTATTTTTGACACCCCATAATTGTGAACAACCCACAATTTGCCATTGTTGTCCTCAGTTAAATCCGAAGAAAAAGGGGCCGCACCCATATGGACTAATTGGTTGTCATCATAGGAATACAGTTGCATTGATTGTGAATCTGTAGAAGAAGGGTATGTCAACCAAATATTAGATCCATCTTTTGTGTACACCAAACCGGGAAAATTTAATTCCGAATCACGAATGGCGGAATATTTTAAATAGGACGATCCATCGAAGGTGCTTGCTAATAGGTTCGTTCTGACGTCAAACCATTCTGTTAGCCCCACTTGTTCCCATTCAGTTGTAGCATATTTTATAAAGTTGGTACCATCAAATTTTATTATTTGCTTACCCTCAGTACCACTCGCTTTATGTGTGCCTTGAGCAGTCATCCATATATTACCCTTATCATCTTCCAATAGTCTGTCAATATTATTCCCCAAACCTTGTTCTGCAGTAAAATTGGTAAAGGATTTGCCATCGTATTTGGATAATCCAGACCGGCTAGCGATCCATAGATTTCCTTTTTGATCCTCTATGATATCAAACAGCCCCCTATCGGGAAGCCCATCTTCAATGCCAAAATTGGTAAAATACTTACCATCATACTTACTCAGCCCAAACCAGCTGCAAAACCACATATTGCCATGGCTGTCTTCATATATTGCGTTGATATCATTATCGATCAGACCTTGTGCCGTAGTATATCGGGTAATTGACTTCCCGTCATACTTATCAACTCCTTGATGGGCACCGCCCAGCCATAGATTTCCCTTGCTATCCTGGAAAGTGTTTCTGCCCCAGCTCGAAAGACCATTGGCTGCATTGAAGGTGCTGTAGCTTGTAGCGCCTATATAGGAGACTTGTGGGGCACTGACCTTTACGATATCCGGGAGGCTCGAAATCACCGGATGTTCCTTAACGGGCACAACCTGCGGCAGTTTATAAATCCCCTGCCCAGGGGTTGCGATACTAACAACCTGCAATTGAACGCGCGGAACGGTTCTTGTCAGAACAGGGTCAGATTCCAAAAGAACCTCTTTGCGATTCCTTGCCGGTATAATATTTATTTCCTTGACAGGAATCATTTCCGGTGGTTTTATAGAGTCATCAGGGACCATATAAGCTTTTGCTTCCACAACCTTGGGGGCAAAGTTATTGGAGGAAGTAGGTTGTTTTTCCTCAGCACAACCAATAAGCATAAGCAGCACTACTAAAAAGAAATTAGGAATTGCAATCTTGTATTTAACGAATCGCATGATTATTGGTGTTTTCTTATTAGGGATCCATTTATGTTTGTTAGTTAAGTAACTGCAGTTACTTTAGTGTTTATTCGTCCTTAAAACAAGATAATCAATTAATGGGTAAAAGAATAAAGAATTCTGTTCCTATACCT
>Ga0209567_10000092_pt1 | contig 42750 bp, 64 predicted proteins | sample COG_12_FD_184756 | JGI IMG/M metagenome (GOLD analysis project Ga0209567, IMG submission 184756) | Pelagic marine sediment microbial communities from the LTER site Helgoland, North Sea, for post-phytoplankton bloom and carbon turnover... | ecosystem: Environmental > Aquatic > Marine > Neritic... | reverse complement strand
CCCTCCGGGACGTCTGCGGGCGCCGGGAATACCTCACCACCAATGTAGAGGAAGAAGGGCCAGTACGCCGGGTCGTCTGGCACCGGCGGCGGCGCGCGTTTCGTGAGGTCTTTGTTGACCAGGTAGAACACGTCGTTGGCCAGCAAGTCAGAGCAGACGGCGCTCGTGTCGCTCTCCTGGTTTGGTGGCTGCTCCCCACACTCTGCGTCCGAGTCTCCGCATTGCGTCAACCCAATGAGGGGCTGGTTCGTGTAGTCGCGCGGGTCCCTTGGCTGCAGACGGGAATACTGGTCTATCACCCTCGTGTTGCGGTCGAGGACATACAGGTTCTTGCTGTTCGGGCTAAGACAAATGCCGCTCGGGTTACTGAAGCCCGGGTCTAGGCTGCTGTCGAACGAGGCCGTCGTGATGTCGTACTGGACGGCCAGCGTGTACTTGAGCGCAAGGTTCCCGGCGTCGTCCGCAACCCACATGGAAAACCCGCTGTCCCCAAACCAGAGTCCGTATGGCGCCGTCGTTTCTGCCGTGATGTACGTCTCGCCCGCGTAGACGCCGGTCGTGATGTCCCACGGCGAGCTGAGGTTGTATCGAACCACGACACCGCTGGCGCCTGCGTTCTGGCCGCAGACCCAAAGGGCGGTCCCGTCGGGCTTGAAGAACATGTCCCCCGTCACCGTTGGAATGTGCGCGGACACGTCCAGCTCGTCCCCGGTTGCTGAAAGCGTCGCGACGTCCCAGGGAGTGAAAAGCGAGTACGAACGCACCTTGTCCGTGTCGCCGTAGATGAACATGAGCGTACCGTCCTCCGAGAACGATATGCCGGTGGGGTTGCCCTCCTGAACGCCCACGCCGCCGAAGGTGCCAACGGTGGTCGTGCTGATGTCGAACGGGGTGGCTAGGTTGCCCTGCACGATGAGGTCGAACTGGCCGTGCGCCGTGATTACCATCTCGCCGTCTGCGCGCATGTACATCGCCTGAGGCTGAGTTCCGCCCCCAGAAAGAAAGAACGACTTGCCGGTGTCGCGGTAGTCGCTGACGCTGCGGCTGTAGCGGAACACCGTGTCGGCGTTGCTCCCGACGATGTACGTGTCTCCCGTTGCCTGCCGCACGAACATGTCTTGCGGAACGGTTTCCTCGTTTGAAACGTCACCGATTTCGACTGGCAGCCCGGCGGTTGAAATGTCGTAGGGGGTGCCGAGCTTCCACTGCCAAATGGAATCTGAGGCCGCGCTGATGGCCTCGACATAGTTGCCGTCTCCGGTGAACGCGACGCCGGTCATGCCGGTGTCCGCGCCGCTCGTGTCCATCGAGACGCCGGAGTAGTTGTAGCTGGTCAACGTGTATGGAAAAGGCAGCTCGTACTGATAGATTTTGTTGTTCTGCTGCCCAATCACCAAAAGCAAGCTCCCGTCATCGTTGAACGTCATCCCGCGCGGAAGGTTGTCCTGCGGCGAGACGAAAAGAGTTTTGCTGGCGTAGGTTGCGCTCGTGATGTCCCACGGAGTTGGGACGTTGTATTGATAAATGACCTGGTTGGTGTTGACCCCAAGCATGAACATCGTGCCGCCGTCCGCGCTGAACATGACGGCCATTGGACTGGTGTTTTGTGGCGACGTGTCTTTGACAACCGGGCTCCCAAGCGTCGAGACGTCCCAAGGCGTCGAGAGCGTATAGCCGTTGATGTCCTGGCCCGTGTTGCCTGCGACATAGCATTTGTCTCCGGCCGCAGAGAACCAGAGGCCCGTGGGGAAGGTGTCCTGGGTTCCCACGCTGCCGGATTCGAGTGAGTAGGTGAGTCTCGTTTCTGGTTCTGTTTCCCACCATTCATGGACGTACGCGTCGAAGCCGGCTGCCTGCAGCGTGTCCTGAATGTACTGCGGGTCCTGGCCTCCCTGCGCCTGCCAGCGCGCCGCCAGCGCAAGCCTCCGCGCCGTGTCTGTCCCACCGCCGTCTAGCTGAAACTGCTGCTCCCACTTCTCCAGCTCTCGCGTCGTCTCGGGGAAGATGTCGAGCCACACGTCATCAACAAACTCCACCGCGTCCGCGGTCGGGCTTTGCGCCAGCGCCTCGAACAGCTTCCGCAGCTGCTTCTCCGCAACCAAAGACCAGGCTTCGGTGCGCGGAAGAAGATGCTGGAACTGCCGAAAGAATCTCATTCCCTACGCGCCCACAACTCGACTTGTCGAAAACAGGTACGCTTCCCCGTTGTCCACGACGACCATCATGGTCCTCTCGTGGTTGACGTTTATTTTGGTGATGGTCTGCGTGCCCGGCAAAAGCGTTTCGAGATTCAGGCTCTTGCTGTTGTACGTGCCCGTGCTGATGTCGAACGGGGTTGAAAGAACGAACTCCTCGATGGATTCAGCAGTGCCACAAATCCAGAACAGCCGACCGTCCTTGCTGATGGCCAAGCTCGTCGGCACCGTCTCCTGAAGTTGGTTGAGGGAGTTGGTGCTGTATGTACCCGTGCTCAAGTCCCAGGCGGTCGAGAGTGTGTACTCGTAGATTTGATTCGAGAGCCTTGCAACGACATATATTTTCTTGCCGTCGTAGCTGATGCACATGCCGGTCGGGTCGTTGCCGGTTGTCTCCGTGGACGTGTCCAGCTCATTGGCGTCCTTTGTCGCGCTGGCGATGTCCCACGGCGTCGGGCAGGTGTAACTCGCGACGTCCCCGCTGAGTGAACCGAGAACAAAGAGCTGCGTCCCGTCATCCCTCCAGGCCATTTCCTCTGGCCCGTTGTCGAACGCCGTCGTGTTGATGCGGGTGGAGTCTCCGTCGTAGGTCGCGGACGAGATGACGTAGGGAAGAGAAAGCGTCCACTGCCAGATGTACGTACCGGAGGCGATGATGAGCTTGGTCCCGTCCGGGCTTATTATCCCGCTTCGGGAGAGGGCTATCTGCGTCGTCGTGTCGTACAGCGGGTCGAGCCAGACCGCAGCGTCGAGGTCGAAGGGAAGGACGAGAAGATTGCCGGGCGTGCCAAGGCGGACGTCATCCGCGTCCATGTACTGAGAGGCGCCAACTTTGTCCGGTGTCCCGGTTGCGGTGATGCCGACCCTGGAGAGCTTGTACTGGAGGTATCCCCAGAGGTCTGCGAGCCAATCCTTCTCCAGCGGCGTCCCCGTGCCATCGCCGGTCGTGATGACGTTTTGCGGCTTGCCGAGGGGATAGCCAGTTGGGTCGCTCGTATCAATCTGGCCGGTGTACTTTGTCGATGGGATGATTGCCATGGGGTTTCCTTACGCGAACGTGATGGTGCCGAGCTTTGCCAGTTCGCCTTCGTCTAGGGTGTAGCCGTTGATTTCTGTGAGCCCGCGGAAGAGGGAGACTTGCGCAACGGTGCCACCCACTGTCTCCGCCGCCTGGTTCACGATGCCGCCGACGCTGCCCTGCGTCACCCGGTCCTCGCGCGGCAGGAAAGAGAGGCCGACGATGAAGGGCGCCCGCGTGCGCAGCCAGTCGTCCAACGCGTTGGTGACGGCAGTCTCCGCGGCCGACAGGTCCGCGGCCTCCAGCCCACCCACGACAACGCCAAAGCCGGTGCGCGTGATGGGCAGGGTGTTGACGAGGGCGTTGGCCGGGCGGTTCGTGGCCAGGCCGCCGCTGTCCAGCGCAATGGCGGTCGCCACGGCGTCCAGCTGCGCCTGGGTGGGGATGCCGTCTGCGGAGCCGCTGCTGGCCTCCGTGGCCTCTACGTACACGTCCACCTCCCCTGGGTCGCCCGTGTACGGCCAGACCGAGAGAATGCCCGCCACGTCGGCGCCCCAGATGCGATAATCAGCGTACGCGCCTCCCTGCGGCTGCAGCGCTGCCCGCTCGATGACGCGCTGGCGGTACACCTCGGGGTCCTCGGCGTCGGCGCCGGTGACGGTGGTACTGGCCACCGTGGCATCCTCCGCGACATTTGCTTGCGGGTTGGCGAAGGAGATGGTGTCACCGTCGTTCAGGTTCCCCAGCGTGCCCGCGCCACCGTTGTCCACCTGGTCGCTGCTGGCGCGCACGGTGATGGTCTTGGTTGCTGCGTCCAGCGTCACCGCAGAGAGCGTGAGGTAGAGCACCCCGGTCTCCGACCGAAGGAGCTGAGAGCCGGCGGGGAGGGAGCCCGTTTGGTTGAGGACGGAGATGGTGGCCGTGCCCTCCCAACGCGTTGCGTCATTGGGTTTGCCGACGCCCAGTAGCACGCCCCACTCGGTGAGCGGGTTGACCGTCTTGCCGTTGACGACCGTGTCCTTGGACGACGCCGTGGCCACGAACATCTGCAGCAGCGAGAAGCCGGCATACTTGTAGACGAGGATGAACACGGCCCCGAGCGCCTTGGCGAGCACGCGCGAGAAGAGCTTGGGGAGGAACGGTACGGTCTGCGAAAGCTTCGACTCTATCTGGTTGACGATGTTGTCGCTGATTTGCGCAATCGTGGGCGTGCTGAGGCTCATAGTGTCACCGATACCAGGAACGTGAACGAGTATTCATTGTCGCCAAGCTGGATGTCCACGGTCAGCTCTAGCCTGTCGTACGCGGGCACGGAGGCGGAGACGCGCACCTCATCCGCCACCCCCTCGGAGGTGAACCACGCCAAGTCCAGCCCCGCCGCGTCCTCGATGCGAAGAACGTCTGAGGCGAGGTTCTTGCTCGCTTGGATGGCGCCTTGGAAGCGGCTTCGGTACTGCCGCACCGGGTCCGTCTCCGTCCGGTTGCCCCACCATTGGAGCGCGTCGGTGCTCTCGCTCCCGTTGTCCTCGATGTTGCCGCCGAGGAGGGAGAGGTAGGCCGCAGTCTCGTAGCCGACCGGCGAAAGCTCAGGGTTGCCCTGCACGAAGTTGATTTCGCCGCCGTCGCCCGTTTGATACAGCCGAACGTCAGTCATACGCCCTTCACCTTGTCGCAGCCCACCGCGCCCGGGTCATAGGTCTTGTCGGGAACGTCCGATGTCCCAGCGAGCGTGCCGACCCCAGACGTGCCACCCGCGCAGACGTCGTGCGCATGCTTGTGGTCGTTGTGCGCGGTCTTGAGCTTCTCTAGCTCCGCCTCCACCCGGTCGGCCCGCGCAATCAGCTCCTCGCACACGTCCTGGCCGATGTGCACGAACTCCTCATCTGCCGCCATGCGGAGCGTGACCAGGACGGCGCCATCACTGTCTCGGGAGTACAGCCGCACCTCTCCGGGGTTGGCGATGCCCTCGTTCTTTGGGTCCACGTAGCCGAGAACCACCCAGCGTCCCGTCCCCGCCCCTTGCGTCACCCCCACGTAGTCGTCCTGCAGTGGCGGCGCGTCGATGCCGGCGGGTGCCACGTGGTCCGCAATCGCCGTGTCCTCTCCACCCGGGTCGAACTTGACGCCGATGACTTGCTCGCCCTCGATTTGCTCTCGAAGGAACTCTATGACGGAACCAATCAATCCCATGGCAGCACCTCAGGAAGCTGACCGCTGAACGCACCGGGTAACACGAGTCCCAGGGACGCCGTGGTCGCTTCCTTGTTTTGTCTCAGCACGACGTCTCGAATGAGCATCGTGGTCTTGTTGTACACCATCGCCCCGGGCGCTTCGAGGGTGAGGAGCGTGTTGGGAGCGAACAGTCCGCCGGCCGGGTCGCGCCACGTCGGCAGCTCGACGACGTATGCCACCATGTTCCCAAACATCCGCGCCATGCGCGCCTGGACGGCAGTGGGGAGGTCGGGCGCTCGCACGTCGTCTGCGTTGTAGCTCAGCGGTCGCACGACTGACGGGAGCCTCGGGTTCTGCACCGTGTACCGGCTGCCGCGCCTGCCCGCCTTTGTCTTGGCAAAGCCCGTGATTTCAGAGAAGTACGCTTGCGGGCTGAAGGTGGCGGCGATGCTTTGGCACGGTTGCTCCCCTTCCCGGAGGGAGACGACGGGGACGCCGGCGCCCACGGACTGGAAGAAGCGGAGGCGCCCGGCCGCGGTGTTGCTGATGACGAGACTGCGCTGCTTTGCCAGCTTCGTGAGGAAGTCGAACACCTTGTCCGTCCGCTCCATCTTCACGCGCCGGAATGCGGCGCCGGCGGGCGCGTCGAACTCTACTTGTACGCCAAAGGGAGCAGCGAGCTGGTCAGCGATTTGCTGCAGCGTCATCCCGTTGAACTCGATGGGGAACGCGGACTCAGGCGCGTTGACGTCGGAGAGCACGGCGGGGAGGGCGTAGCCTTGGCACTCCACCGTCTTGCTGCTCGGCGTCGTCTTTGGCTCCACGCCCACGAGTTGCCCGGAGAAGAGCAAGTCGTTGTCCACCTCCACCGTCAACGGCTTGAAGGTGAAGGGCTTGAAGGTGTTGCGGAAGTCCTGGTCGTCCGGTTCAAAGACGCTGGTGAACGCGCAGAGGTCAAAGCTGTCAAGAGAGAGCGTGAGCTCCACCTGTTCCCAGTACGACCACCGCTGCCCGTCTATCTTGAGGACGACGTCATCCGTAATAGGCAATCCGGTCCCCCTTCTCCAGCTCTAGGATTTGGGAGCCCGTCAGGTCGTTGTTGTTGATGAGACGGTTCAGCGTCTCGTCGTCTACATTGCCGTACACCTCGGACGCCACGTCCACGATGGTCCGATTCCGGCCAAGGACCAGCACGCGCTCGGAGAGCAGGGTGAAGGAAATCTCCACGACCAAGCCCGCCGCGAGGGCGACACTTTGCTGAAGGGTTTGGTAGGAGGTGCCCACGTCACACGTCAGCGCCGCGTACCCGGCCTCGCGCCACGCCACCCAGTCGTCGAACAGCTGGAGCACGGTGTCCGCCGCCGCCTGGGCGTCCGTGCGCGTCTCGAACTCTGTCTCCAACAGCGACACGAGCGTTCCGTTCACCGCCGCAGCCGCGCTGAGGTCCGTGAGGAAGAAATCGTTTGCGATATCGGTGGCTTCGAGCGGAAGGCTCAGCCCCACGGCGCCCGCCGGGTCCCCTGCTTTGCTGCCGAACAGGACCACCGCGAAGTCCCGGTATCCCAACACGCGGTCCACGAACCCGCTGATGGCCCGGCCCGGCAGCGCGATGAGGTTGCAGAGTTGCTGCGCCAGGTTCAGCGGCTGCCCGACCAAGATGTCCAGCGACAGGTTGATGGCGTCCTGCGCGTCCCGGAACAGGTTGTTCACCTCCGTCGTCACCGCGGCCACCGTGCCCAGTGTCGCCTCAATGCCGGAGAGCACGTTCTGCGTCGTGGCCTTCAGGTTGCCTTGCGCGAGGAGCGTGGAGACGTCAACCGTGTCCTCGAACTGCGAGGGGCCAGTGGTGGAGATGAACTCTGCGGTACTCGCCTCCAGCTGGCTCCGCGCGTCCAGTTGGTTGGATGGGTAGACGAGCTTCGTGGTTTCCCAGAACGTGACTTGAATCACCGTCTGGTTGGCGCGCGTCTTGAGGTCGTCACGGCGGGAGATGGGGCCGAACGGAACCACGTCCGCCTCTCCATACAGCGGGTGACTCAGGCGCCCCGGCCCTTTCTGCAGCAGCGCCCGCTCAAACGTCGTGGCAAGCAAGTCGTGGTCGTCGCCGGAGAAGTAGCAGCGCAGGGGAAACTTCTGCGCGCCGAACCCGTTGTCTTGCACGTACGTCCCGTCCACCCCGGGGAACTCGAAGCCCGCCGTGCGCTTTACTGTTTCACGTGAAACATCTTCGTACGAAAAGACCAGTCCGGTGTCCGGCGAGTCGGGCGGGAAGTACGCGGCGGTTCGGAGTCTATCTTCCCAGGTCATCTACTCTGCCCCACTTGACGCGACGCGGAGCTTGCTGCTGTTCCGCGGGCGGTTGCTTGAGACTTCGGCGCGCCCCGTCTCGTCTCGGAGGAGGATGTTGACGTCCTCCTTCATTACGAAGTTCCCGCCCGGCCCCGGTGGCGTCACCTGCGGAGTGGTTGAGGGAGGGGGAGGCGGCAGGCCGCCGGTGTACGACTCTTCTTCACCACCCCCGCCGAAGATGAAGTTGCCCATGCGCGCGGCCAAGCCGATGGGGTTGAAGCTGAGAATCTTCCCAATCATCTCGACGATGGTGCCGAGGATGGGTGAGATGCGGTTGGCGCCCTCCAGTATCGTTGACCAGAGGCTGCGAAGCATGATTTGCGCCTCCCGCCACGTGCCCACCAAGTCCTCCCAGAAGAACGCGACCAAGCCGATGGCTGTGAGGAAGAGGCCGATGGGGTTGGCGGCGATGGCCGCGGTGAGAACCCAAACCGCGCCCGCCAGCAGCTTGACGCCAACCGCCATGACAGAGAACACGCCCACGACGCGCGCAATGCGGGTGAGGACATTGATGATGAGCGGCCCGTTCTCCCGCAGGAACACGAGGAAGTCCGTTACGCCCTCCACGATGAGGTCCTTGTTCTGCCGCACCCACTCGGTGATGGACTGCACGATGCTGCGGAGGGGCGCCGCTGCTTCTTCGAAGATGGAAATCTTCACCCCCTCCAGCGTGGACTTGAGGATGGTCATGTCGCCGGTGAGCGTGTCCATGCGTATCGCAGCCATCTTCTTGGCCGCGCCAGAGGCGTTGTTCAGCTGCTTTGTCAGCTCGCCGAGGTTGATGCCGTTCTTGCGGTCGAACAAGTCCTTGAGGTTCGTGGCTGCCTTCTGTCCTCGCAGCCCGAACAGCTCCGCCATCACCCCCACTTGGTTCAGGTTGCCGCCACTCTTCTCCGCCAGCAGCGATATCGTTTCGATGACCTCGGGCAGCGTTTTCATGTCGCCCTCGGCTGTCTTGAAGCTGAGGCCGGCCTTCTTCATCGCCTTGGCAATCTTGGCCGGTGGCTTGGCCATGCGGGTGAGCATGGTGTTGAAGGAGCTGCCGGCCACGCTGGCGTCTAGCCCCACGTCTTGCAGCAGCGCCACGCCAGCAACCGCATCCTCCAGCGGGACGCCCAGCTGCCGGGCGGTGGAGGAAACGTTCTTCAGCGACTCGCCGAGCGTGCCCATGGTCGAGTTCGTCTTGCTGCTGGCCAGCGCCAACACGTCCGCCACGCGCGCCGCCTCGCTGGTATCAAGCCCGAAACCCTTGAGCGCATTGGACGTGATGTCCGCCACCTCCGCCATCTCCAGCCCGGAGGCCGCGGCGGCGTCGAGAACTGCGGGAACAGCCTTCATCGTGTTCTCGACACCGAAGCCGGCGCGCATGAGGATTTCCATGGCCTGCGCGGACTCGGTGGCCGTGAACTTGGTGGTCTCCCCGAGCTTCTTGGCCTGCTCCTCCATCGCCGCTGTCTGTTTGCGCGTCATGAGCGCAACGGCGCCGACGTTGGTTATCGCCTGCTCAAAGTCCGCGCCGGCGCTGAGTACCTTGAAGGCAGCGAAGCCGGCCGCGGCACCAAAGACGAGCAGGCCCCGGCCGACCTTCTTGATGCCGCGGAGGAACTTGCCGGCCGCCGCGCTGGCCTGGCGCATGCTCCGCTTCACGCCGCGGGTGAACTTGCCAAGCCTCCCCTCCATCTTGGCAATGGGCGCGGAGAACTTGTCGATGGCCTTGAAGATGGCTTCGACGTTGAAACGCGTGGCCACTTACGACCCCTTCGGTTTCGTTAGCTCTTGCAACTCAGCGCGGCAGCCCTCGAAGTAGAAGGACACCTCACGCATCGTCATCGTGCGCGGGTCGGGAAGGGACGTGTACAGACGGCACACCTGAAGAAACATCTCTGAGTAGACCGCCTGCACTGTGTGTTCCTTTCCAAGAAACGCGTCCTCCCCGTCTCGGACAAGGGGCGTCCCCGCTATTGAGCTAAAAAAATCGACGCGATTGCCATGCAGACTTTCAGGTCGCGGTTCTTCATGTTGGCAAAGAGGGACACGTTGGTCTTGGTCATGTCGGCCATGACGCGGAACATCTTCGCAACGGTTTGGTCTTGTGGCTCTGCGCCCCTGTCGCTCCTTCTGGTCGCTCGTTTGTCCATTGCCATGTAGCTGGCGCCGGTTGGTTCGTAGAACGTGATGGGCTCCCCGCCGCCCGTCTTGGGACGGTAGACCGGTTGCCCATCTTCGTCGATAGAGAGGTTGCCCGAGCATATGCTTCTCACAAGAAGCCCGAGCTGCTGGTTGTCGTCCTCGTCTAACTCGCTCTCTTCTACGTCGATGTCCATTGCCTCGAAGAACCTGTGCAGCTCTTGTCTGGCAATCTCCTCGGAGACATCTGCCATGGTCGACTCCTTACTGCAGCGTCAGCTGTCCTGAGCCCATCATGCTGATGGTCGCTGTCGCGCTGGTGTTGCTGAAGGACAGCTCATCAGTGAGCGTGCCCGTGCCTTGATAGGTTGCCTGGGACGCGTACGTGATGGCCATGGGGACAGCGTCCGCCTGGTCCGCCACTTGCTGGAGGAACTGCTGGTCCGCCCTCTCCTCGTCCACCTCCACCTGGAGGCCTCCGAGGGACCACGGGACGCGCGTCTTGATGGTGCGCGCCGTGCCGTCCCCGTTGGCCTGCACTTCGTTCTCGAAGCCACCGAGCTTTCGCGAGGTGTCCGCGTCTGCCGCCACCGGGAACAATCTCCCGTTGATGGAGACGCTTTGAATGCTTCCGCCTTTTCCTGCCATCTGTTTCTCCTATGCCGCGACGGCTGCACTGCCGAAGTAGAAGCCGAAGTTGAGGGTCACGTCCGTGACGTTGACGTTGCCGGAGAGCTGGACCGTCACAGAGACGTTCAGCCGCTTCGGGTTCTGCGAGTCGATGGTGGCCACGATGGTTTTCTTGGCCGCCGCCGCGTCACTGATTTGCCCTGCCAGCTCCAACCCGTCGAGCACGGTCGCCACGGCGGCGACGGCTTGCTTGGGTTGCTTGATGTAGCTTTGGACGGCTGGGCTCCCGTCGGGAACGAGGATGGCGCCTTGCCAGTCGTCCTTCGAGAACTCGATGTCTAGGTTGAAGATGACATTGGACAACTTCACAATGTCCGCGTCAAAGCGGAAGGCCGGGATGGGCTCGCCCACCGGCGCCCAGAAGGTGATGATGTTGGAAAGCTGAATCTCGCTGTCCACAATCTCCACCGTGCTTGAGCCCGCCTTCATGGCCGCGTCCCGCTGCGGGAACGTCCACTGGTCCGCATCTGCGCCGGGCGTCAGCCCGTCCGCGCGCATGCCGCTGTAGAGCCGACCCGGTTCGTTGTTGGCGCGCCGCGCAATGCGCGCAAGCTGCCGCGCGGCCACCTGGAACGGGAGGTCGATGGAGCCCGGTGCGACCAGCTGCCCATTCACCTTGTCCGTCGTTCGTGCGGCGCTGACCGTGGTCGCGTTCGCCACCGTGGTCGCCGTGTTGCCCGTGTAGCAGCGGAACGGTTTGCGCACCGTGGCGCCCCACCGCAGCTCCCCCTCGGCCTTGAACAAGTCCATGGTCGCGGTGTCTGCCGCGTCCATGCAGTTGTGGATGAGCGTGTACCAGACATTCCCCATCTGCGCGATGGCAGCGGTGACGTCTGGATTGACCAACCCGCCTGTCGGCTGGGTGAAGGCAAACGAGACACCCACGCTCGGCCCCTCTACGGAGACGACGATGGCGTTGGACGAAACCCCTTCCCACTTTGCAGTGAGGTCCAGAACCGTGGTGTTGTCCACCGCGATGACTGGCATATCCAACACGGCATTGATGGCCGCCTCCATACTCGTGATGATGCTCGCCACGGTGTCAGTGCCCGTGATGACAAACTCGTCGCTGAGGATGTTGTTTACCCTCACGCGGTACGCGCCGGCTTCTGTCGCCGTGCCACTCGGGGTGATGTCTCCAGCTGCGGCCACGCCGCTCGCATCATCGTCCAACGGGAACACGGTGAGCGGGATGGTCCCGATGCCGTCTCCGTTGGAGGGGAAGTATTCCTTCGCCGCCAAATGTAAAGGAGAGCCGAACCCGTAGGTTGCTCCCACCTCCGCGGCGCTAAAGACCACGGCCTTGTCGTTGCTGTAGGTGGCTTGAGCTGCCGTCGTCCCTTGTCCGAACACCCCGATTCGCTGCGGCACGAATAGCGCCGCACCCCCTCGCAGGTCTTTGAACACGGGCTCGATACCGAGCACGCGTGCCACCGCGCTCACATCAATAGTCATTCACAAACTCCTGTCCTTAGGTGACATCATACTCTGCGGTGAGGTAAATCTCGCCGGTTTCCTTTCGCAACACTTCAACGCCGATTTGCTCCAGCGGTGCGCCGGCTGCAATGGGCGCCTCTTCGTAGTAACGAACGCCGAGCCTGAGGCGCTGGGCGTGAACCTGGGTGGCTGCCTTCTCGTCCAGCGGCGGGCGGAACGCGTCGATGGTTTGCACCATGCGTTTCGTGACCGTGCCGGGAAGGTCGAGGTACGTGTATTCGGCCGCCATGAGGATGTTCCGCACGAGCCTGCAGCCACGGTGCGCCTCGCTGCTCGCCTTGTAGTCCCCTGCGGTGTGGCCGGTGGCCGCGTAGCTGCTGACGCCGTAGCCGTAGACGTCGATGTTGAATACGCCATCATATGTCTGGTTCGTGACGACGTTGCTGGCCCTGCCGTCCACCGCACTGCTGTCGAAGTGGATGTTGGCGATGGGTGTGGCGTCCACGACGTCTTGGTCGGGCGCCTGCAAGAACTCGTTCCACGGATTGGTGCGGTCGAGGAACACCCGTAGGTTCCACAGCACCGGGTTCTCTGTCGCGGCGATGGCGAGCGCTTTCTGCGCCGCAACCTCTGCGAGTAGAATCTGGCCGAGCTTGGCGCGGATGATTTCAACATTGTCTTGCTTGTCTATGAGCGTCGCAATGGTCACGGCTTGTAAATCTCAAGCATGCAGACGACGAGTCCGAGCGCCGTGTCCGGCATGGAATCGTTGACCTTGTAGTCCACCTCCACGCCCTCGCTGTTCAAGAACGTCATAAGCCAGGGGCGCTTCGTTTGGTCCGCCACGTTCACCGGCAAGTCTAGGCCGGCTGCAGTGAGGGAACGGATGTGGAGCGCCACGCTGGCGCGACGCCCCGCAACCGCAATCCCCGTGTCGGGGTCCAGCTCTTCTCCGATGTCGGTCGTGATGCCCAAGAGCCGGCGCTTTTCCCCGTCGGGGTTCGTCACGACAACGGGCCAACCAGGACCAAGCACATCATCTTGCATGATGGTGCAGAGGTCCTGAATGGCCTGTCGCCGCAACCCGCTCATGTCTTGACCAGGTAGCCCTTCTCAAGAAGGGCATCGACAGCCGCCTGTCCATCAGTGAACAGGTCAGCGGTTATTTCTTCGCCTGGTCCTCTGATGCCGTGGGCGCGGGAGCACGTGATGGACTTCCCCTCTGCCACGACAACCTTGGAAGCTGACGGTGCTGACGACTTGGCGCGCCGCCTCGCTGCCACCTTGATGGGCTTCGTGTCCTCTCGCTTTGCTGGTTCCTCCGCGGGAACCTCTAGCGTTGGTTCTTGTTCGTCAGCCATCTACGCCTCCTGTCTACGGAACGGTGTCGAGGCAGCCGAAGGTGTCGATTGCCGTTGGGATGCACAGTGGCCGCGTTCCCGCGCTCACCATGAGGTGACGTCCGTCTGGCGTGAACCAGGCGTTTGTCGTGAGGTCGACGCCCACGCCACCATCGCTCACGCGCGGCGGGAGGAACGGTAGAGCTCGCTGCTCCGGTCCACGAAGGAGCGGGATGGCACCGAAGCTCAGGTCAAGACGGCCCGGGGCTAGCATGATGACCTTGTCGTCCTCGATGTACGGCAACGTATTCCCGGTCTGCGGGTCCTTGTAGCGGCCCGTGTACGACCAGACGTTCAGCCGGTACTGGCCGACGGAGCAGATGCCGTGGAACTTGCCGCCAGCCCCGCGCGACTCCGGCGCTTGGATGTTGGTGAGTTCGAAGCGGCGGTTGTCCGCAATGGTCTGCACCTGCGTTGACTTCTGGAAGTTCAACAGCGCCGTGCGGCCCATGATGACGTTCTCGGCCTCAGCTTTGCCATCGGTGAGGATGACGTCCGCCAGCGACTCAAGGTCGTCGAACGGGACAGAGGTTGCCGGGGTTGCCCATGTCGCTCCCGTGGTCGGGAAGTGGGTGGCCTTCGGCTTGTAGTCCAACGCGTACAGCGTTGTCCCTGCGTCGTCCTTCAGGTCGAGCGTTGCTGACTGCAGAACCTGAGAGGCCTGCAGCTCGATGGCCCGGCGCACCTTGCGCTCTAGCTTTCGCATGAGCTTGAAGGCACGCACGGTCGCGTTCGACTGGAAGTTTGGTTGCATGTAGGGGTCCTCGCCCGCCACCCGCTTGATGAGGTCGTATGCCGTGATGACACCTTCCTCGTCGTAGATGGGAGGAATGAACTCCTTGTTGGTGTACAGGCTGCTCTCGTTCTGCCTGCGCCCCACTGTCATGTCCTGGATAACGATGGCCACCTCGCGGTCGTCCCGCTCGATGTCAATCTCCACCTTCTCACTCGTGTGAAAGTTCTCAGGCGGGCTCTGAAAGTAGCCGCTGAGAAACATCGGGCTTGTAGCGTCCTCGATGTACGCTTGAAGCATCCGAAGGGTCGTGTCGTCACTCGCCATTAGTCTGTTCCCCTCTTATTGGTTGTCCAAGACAGCAAGCTGCTCGGTGGACAGGGCGGTGATTCCCACGTCCTGAAGTTGACGGATGTTCTCTGCATCGATGTTGCTGCCGTCGCCAGTTGCATCTTCGAGGAGCCGGTCGCTATTGACCACGCCTCCCACAAGAACGCGCGCCGTCTCGTCGCCGGCGCCCGCGGCCTCCAGCTCGTACGTCAGCACCGCCTTGGGAATCTCGCTCCCGTCCGCCGCGCCGTTGACCCAGAGGACGTAGGCCCCTGCCGGTGCAGCCGTAAGGACGGCGAGCAGGGTGCCGGGCGCGTACACGTCCGCACCTGCGAAGGTGATGGTTGCGTCCTGAAACTCCCCGTCGCGCAGCTCCACGCTTCCGGTGTCGACGTTCGTGATTGTGATGTTAGCCATTTGCGTGTCCCCCCTGGGCGCGTTGCTTGCCGAGCAGGCGCTCTACGCCGTCCGCCACCTGGGAGCCGAGGTCCTTTGACTTCGACTTCTGTGCAGCAGCCAGCGCCTTCTCTGCGTCCTCTTCATCGCGCTCCCGCGCCGTGGTGTCGGACCGTGATGCCATCGCCGCCATGTACTCGGCTTGAATGCCGAAGCCCATGTCGGTTCCTTCCCGAATCGCTTTCACGGCGATGGGAAGGGCTCCTGCCTTCTCACCAACGAGCAGATGTCCGATGCACCGCTCCCGCTCTTGCGCGATTCCCTGTTCAATGCCCGATGCGACGACCGCTTGGTATAGCGCGGGGTGCTGGGCTTTCAGTTCCTCTACGTTCATTACTTTCCCCTCCGCACCGCGCGTGAGTGCGGTGGCATTGGTTTCCGGGACAGCCCGCAAGATTGGTCTTGCAATGCTGTCAATCATATTTCGTTTCTTGGCTTCGCTCGCCAGTAACGTCGCGCCGCGTCCAAAGCTCTCGCTCACCGTGGCGGCTGCCGTATCACGGTGCGACGCAATGGCCTCCACGAGCAGGCCGTGTATCGCATCCAGGTTCTTCACGATGACGGCGCGCCCCGCTTCCGTCGTTGGGTCGGGCCGCTTGTCCGGGCTCTCCGTGTTGGTGAGCGTGACGATGCTCTCGTCCACCACCATGCTCTGCACGACGCCGATGCTGCCGAACGTGGCTGCCGGGTTGCTGGCCTCGATGGGTCCGGCGGCGGCGGCGATGGCGTAGGCTGCGGACTGGGCGTTGCTGGCAAGAACGCTGATGGGTTTGGAGAACGATTCGATGGCGGCCAGCGTATCAAACAAGCCATCGACATGGCCACCCGGGCTGTCCACCACCATGCGCACCGCTTGCACGCTCGGGTCCGTCTCCGCCGCCGCGAGCGCCGCTTGGATGTCCCGGTACGACGTGTTCCCGCCGCCGAACAGGGCTGCAAACAAATCCGGCTCCTTGGTCAGGACGCCCGCGACCATGATGTCTTGAGTTCCCCCACCGCCGAACGAACCACCTGCCTGGCGTTGCGACTGCGCATGTTGTCGCTGTTCCTCAGCGGTGGGGAATAGTTTGGCAGCCTGCGCTTCGAGGAGAGCCTTGAGTACGTTTTCAGCCAGCAGCCACATCTTCTTCTTCCTCTTCCTCGACGTCCTCAACCGGTTCCACGGGCGGTGCATTGGTGGCCGGTGTGATGTCGATGTTGAGCGGTTCGTTGGCCTCCGCAAGCATCTCGTTTTCGCCGCGGAGCTTCTTGATGTTCTTTGAGAACTTGGTTCCCGTCAGCTCTCGCGCCGCCAGGTCGTTCGTTATCCAACCGTGATGGATGAGCATCTCGTACCCTTTGGCCTGCTTCAGCATGTCCGTCGAGGGCTTGATGTGACCCGCCCACTCCGACTGCACCCACGCACCCCACCGCGGCCAGTCCCGTGCCCGGTAGCTGTCCACGAGCCCGGGCGCCGCAACGTCTCCGCGCAACGCCTGGCTCAGCAGCCACTCTTGGTAGATGGGGGCGCAGAAGTTCTGACCAATGTCCGTCCGAATGCGATTGAGATAAATCTTGAACTCGTTGATGGCCGCCTGCGACGCGGAGTAGTTGTTGGAGAAGCTGAGGAGAAGAATCTCCGGCGGTATCTCGTTCGACCACGCGTAGACGCGGAGCATGGCTTCCTCGAACTCGCCAAACTTCTCGTCCGTGCCCTGGGAACCAAACGCCTCGGGCGTCTCCCCTGGGTTCAACTCCTCCACCACCAAGCCGGGAATGAAATCGGAGACGGAGAACGTGCGCTCAACCCCGTCCTCGCCCAACACGCTGTCCTCACCGCGCCGCGTGGCGCCGCCGCTGATGGGCATCGACGGTATCTTCTCCTGGTCCTTCTTGATGAACATGGCGAGGATGCTGTTGATGACCGCCTTGCGGAGCGCCGCGTCCTTGTAGCGGTCCACCTCTTTCAGCATCTGCAGAAATAGGGACAGCAACGGCTGGCCACGCACCTCGTCTAAGAGGTGGTCGGTACCGTACACCAGCCAAGCCTGTCGACGTCCTGAACGCGCACCGTACGCCGGGAGACGACGATGCGTGCCGTCCGCCTGCAGAACCCAGTACGCGACGTGCCTGCCGTCGCCATCCATCTCGACGCCGTGGCGGATTAGCTTGTCCGGTCCCACGCCATCAGTGCCGGAGAACGGGGTGAGGATAGTGCGGCCGTCCACCAGCTGCACCCTCGGCATTCCCGTCCGCCTGTCCATGCGCAGTACGACAAGAACGTCTCCGCCAATGAAGGACGCGCGCCGCATCTCCGCCTGGAGGCTGCCGAAGCGGTGCTGCTCTTTGAAGTCGCAGATGCGCGGTTGCTGGGACCAGACGTGGAAACGCTGCTCCACCGACTCGCTCCAGTCCTCCAGCGCGCTCTCCTGCATCCCCAGCATCATCTCCTCAGGGCTCGCGCCAAGCTCCAGCCCGGTGTTGATTTCGTTGGTGATGAGACGCCGCACGAGTCCACGCGCGTACGCGTTGGTCTTGAACAGCTCGATGCTCCGCTCGCGCAACGTCCAGTAGTCGTGGAACACCTGGGTCGTCGGACCAAACCCACCCGGGAAAGTTTCACCCGTATTCAAACCCATGCGGACACTCGTTGCGCTGCGAAGCGATGCGCTGGCGCGCGGCAAGTCGCTCACGCTCACATACTGCTTCGCCGGCTCCGCGGGTGCCGCGGGTGCAGTGCGAAAGACGGTTCCAAGCCAATCCCCGAAGCTCATCACCAACCTGGCCGGGCGTACGTGCTTCCGCCGTAGAGTTGCGCGTAGAGGTTGGCGCGCTGCTGGTACAATCCTTCCAGCGTCACCCGTAGCTGCGCCAGCTGCGGCCGTGTCACCGTCTGCTCCGTCTGGCCGGTGTTGATGCGGTAGCTTTGCGCCCCGCTTCCCAGCGCCAGTGCCGCCGTCTCATACTCGGCAATCGCGGTGTCGTGCCACGCGAGTCGTTCCTTCAGCCAAGCTGTATCACGTGCGGTCATGCTGCTGTCTCAACGAAGAGCTTCTGCTGCTCGACCAGGTCGTAGAACTTGGTCCAGTCCACGTAGTCCATCTCGAACTGGTTGCGGCACACGTCCCAGGCTATCAAATCTAGCGCGGCGTTGCTGTAAATCAGAAGGTCCCATAACTCATTCGCCGCGCCGCTCGGTCGGTGCCACTCCCATCCTATACGCTGTCGAGTGGTCGCGTGCAGCTTCTCCCTTTTCGTTTCCACCGTCAACTCCTTGAGCTGGGCGTCCGTGCAATCTCGCGGCGCGTTGAAGTAGCCGACGGGCTGTTGTCCCAGTCCGTCCCACCCGCGGCTCAGTCCCGCCTTCCACCGGTCTTTGTATACGTCCACCGTGACACCGAACGCTCGTGTGCCCATGGGAGTGCTGAACTCGTTGAACTCTTTGTGCCGCGCGGACTTGGGCGGGACGTCTTGTCCCTTGATGGGAAACACCCCGTTTTCGTACTCGCTTGCGAACCCGTACACGACGTCCGCCCGGTACCCGCTGTCCACCAAAGTGATGGCCGGGCGGTAGATGAGCCCTTCGTCCGTCGTCCAGTTCTGGAACTCCACAAGCTCGCGCAACTTCCCCCACGTCTCCGGGTCGTCCAGCTGTTCCGTGTCCCCGACCCACTTGAAGTAGTCGACCAACGCGCAACGCCGGCCGCGCGCCCATCCAAAGATGCCGACGGCGAGGTTGTCCTTGTGTACGTCCACCGCACACGTCAGCAGCAAGATGCGGCTCCCCATGTGGTCGACCGCGAGCTTGTTTGGGATGGTTCCGTACGCGTACTCGCGCCGGTGCGTGCTCACCCGCTGGAACGTCAGGCGCTCCCCGCGCTGCTCAAAGGGGCGGCCGAGGACGTTGTTGTAGAACACCTGGAGCTTGAAGATGTCGCGTACCCGGTCGTGCTCCACGTCCCAAGCCTCCAGCCATAGCTTCACGCAGCTCTCCCACGACTGCATCCCCACCGGCGAGTAGAGGGCGGAGACGTGGTAGCTGCGGTTCTGTGGACTGGTCGGCGTCGCCGTCGGCTTCCACTCCGCCCCGTACTCCGGGCTCAACAGCTTCGTCTTGTCGTGGTTCTGGTGCTCGTGCCCGCATGCTTTGCAAACGTAGCGGACGGAGCCGGGCACGAGGTTCCCGTCGTCATCCAAATCCCAGGTGATGCCGGACACTTCGCCCGTATCGTTGTTCGACCGCGTCCACGCCAGCGTCTGCTGCGCCTGGCAAGCGAGGCAGCGGACGAAGTACATGCGTTGGTCCCCTTGCTTGTAGAGGTCGTAGATTTTGCTGGTCTGCGTCTCCAGCGGCGTGCTCACCGCCACGAGCTTCCGGCTGCTTTCGTAGGCCGCGGTCCGGTCGACGCAGAGTTGCCAGGGGTCCCCGTCCTTCCCCACCTTCTGCGGCCACCCGTCCACCTCGTCGCCGTAGAAGATTTGCATGGACACGGAGCGCATCTTGTTCGCGTTCTGCGCCCCCATGGGGATGAGGAAGCCGCCACCCTCCCAGTCGATGCGCTTGTCTGTCTTGCCCGTTTTGCGCGTGCTGATGGTGTCGCTGCTCTTGACCAGGTGGGCGAGCCCCGAGTGCTGGAGCATGGGGGTGATGTAGGAATCCATCCTGTTCTTCGCCAGCTCTGCGTCCGCGGTGACGAGCATGCACGGCGCATTCTTCACGTGCGCGATGGCGTAGCCGAGGCCGTTCTCCAAGATGCCGACGGTGACGCCAATCTGGACGCCCTTCATCACCGCCACCTGGCGCACCACGGACTCCATGTCTAAACAGTCAACGATTTCACGCAGGTACGGCGTGACGTCGAAGCGGTAGTACCCGGGTATCGTGGACACGCTGCTGGGGAGGTACCGGTTCTGCTCCGCCCACTCGCTTGGCTTCAGGTGCTCAAGCTCGTGGGTGAGGTCGCGCACTTGGTTGGCGAGCCAGGTGAGGTCACCAAGCCCGTCGTCCCGCACCCGCGCTCGACCAACGAACTCGGGTTCAGCTGTTGAGCTTTGGTGGCGCTGCTCCCCCGCCGCCCGTTGGAGCCAGTGCAGCGACGACCACGTCATAAGTTCGGGCATCAAGTCTCTCTCTCAGGTAGTCCAACATCTCCAACGCCATCTCCTGTCGAATCTGGATGGCGAGCGTCGCCTTGGTCCCGTATTCCTCCGGCGCCCGCTTTTCCAGGTACCACTTGGCGGCGTTGAGCGCGGAGCGGTTGTCCGTCCGGTCCGTCATGATGCGCTTCACCGTGTTCTCGGCCGCCGTCGTCTGCTCGGCTTCGATGGCCTGTATCTCCAGGTCGAACTCGTACTTCGGACCCTCGCCCTCGTGGCGTCCTTGCCGCCGCCAGTTCCACACCGTCTGCCGCGTCACCCGCGCCCGTTGCGCCGCACGCGTCAGCTCGCTGCCCTGGCGGAGGTAGCGGATGATGTCGGCGGCCCGTTCTTCGTTGAACTTTGACATGAGATGTTCTAACCGCGCGGGAGGTCAAAGGTTCGGTTCAAGGTTTGGGTTCAAGGGCACGCTCCGCAGTCTCTTTCACGTTGCGGAGAACGCCCGAGATTATCTCTTTGACCACCCGCTCGGACTCCTCCTTAGATACCTCACTCAGCGCCGCCGCGTAAAGCCTGGCGACCAGGGTGCGCGGCACATCGCCCAGGAGCCGCCGGTTGCTGTCCTCCCAGGCGGAGAACACCGTGCGCCTCACCAAGTCCCGCCGCACTAGCTCGCCCCGGTACTCCTGGTTCCGGATGCGCTTCTGCTCCACGTCCTCAATCTTGCTGTGCGCCTCCAGCCAGTCCTTGAACACGCGCTCGGTGCCAAACTGGTTCACAATGTCGCGTATCGTCATGTCCGCGTACGCGCCCAGGTTGTCCTCGTTGTGCACCACGACAGGGGACACACCGTCCACGCGGCGTCCATTCTTGTCTGGAGCGGGGGGTTGCGGCCCACCACCGTCCCCATTCACTGTCCGCGCGTCCGCCGCCCCGTTCCCCTTCTTGTGGCTCGCCAGGTACGCCACGGCCGCCGCGTGCTCCACGTCCACCCTGTCCCGGTGCAGCGCCGGCTTCAGCTTCCCTCTGCATGCCTTCGTCACCGCGCTCGGGCTCACCCCGCACATGCGCGCGAAGTGGCTCTTGGTGACGTGCTTGGTTTTCCGTGGCTTGGTCAAAAGCGTCTCATTCCAGCCATTTTGGGCGAGAGGTGGCGCGTTGCTAAAAAGTGGCACAGCGGGGGGGGTGCCTGCGCAGTACCTTTTCGGACAGAAAACATGTCCTAGAGCCACCCCTGCCTGCGCAGCTGCCTCACGATGGCAAGAGCGTGGAGTGTGGCAAGTCGTGGGTTCACTTTTTCAAGCGTTGGCTCCAATGTAGGATGTGCGGGTACACGTACGCTGATGCGAGTGAGGTCAATGATGAGGTCTATCTTTGGGTTCTTCTTGCTCCCAGACACCTTGTAGAGTCCCTTGCGTGCTCCAACCTCCATGTAGGCCACCTTGGAGCGGCCCCCTCCACGTTGCGCTTGCCGTACAGCGTCGGCATTCTTCTGTCGTTGTGTCCCCCCTCTTCCTGTGTAGCGTTGGATTTTGTTGAGACGGTTGCCTGGCCGGACGACCTTGGTACGGGGACGGGCACCCCTGCCCTCCCCACTGGCGACGCTGGTATGGATGGGGACACCCCTTGCATCGGACACCGTGCCGCCCTCCTCCAGCTTGCTCATGTAGCTGCGCACGCTGCCCACGACGCTCTCCATGCGGGAGACTTGCTTGCCCGTGGCGTTTCGGGTCTTGATGCCGCGCTGCGTCCACGTGTTTCGAACGGTCATTCGGCGGTGTATCTCGCCTGTCCACTCGCGCTTGGTGAAAAAGGCGCTCGCGTTTAGGCTGTCCCGGACCGCGAAGGGAACGGCGTCGAGCCGCACCCGCTCCAGCTTGCCGAGTAACACGTCCAAATCATTCGACTTGATTTCGAGCTTCATAAATCCTCCGTGAGCGGACAGGTGTGGCGCTGCCCGCAGAACGGGTCGGTGCGGTGCGGACAGGTGAACACGGAGATGGCCGGACACAACCGACGAAGCCCGCACATCGGACAGAACGCGAAATCGCCTTCGTGTGCGCAGCTCTCGCAAGCGTAGACGGGGACCATGGTGTCGTGCCGGTGGGGATGCGCCTCATCTGGGACAGGGAACCGCTTCACCGTGGCGCTCATCGCTTGGCCCGCACGGGGATGTTCCGCACCTCCAGCAACCGCTCTCCGGTGCTGTCCCACTTTTCGACATGCGTGAAGCTCTGGCTCTCGATGGTGAGGACGAGTTTGTCACCCTCCCGCTTCACGTTGCAAGAGACATCGTACGACTCCAGCTGCGCCACCTTGCGTTTCAATACACTCACCGCCGTTCCTCCATCCCCAAGCGCACCGGGTTGCACTCACAACAGCAGAATAGCTTGACGGCATCGTAGACGCTCCCCTCCTTGCGCTCGTAGAAGAGGCAGGCGAAGTGAATCGTTTTCATTCCGCAGCTCCTGCACCATCGGACAGAGAGCTCTCGCCGCTCGTCTCCAGGCACTAGCTTCACCGCGGCTGCACCCACGTCCGCACTGTCCTGCACCGCTTGCACTGCAGAGCCATGTGGGGCTGGTAGTACCCGGGCTCAGAGTCGGTGAGGACGACTTCGACATGCACCGTCTTTCGGTGGCACGTCTTGCAGTGGACCGCGGAGACTTCTCGTCCCGTCGCTGTCACCACATCAGGACCAGGGGTGATGTGCAGGTGGCCGCTCATTGGAGGTCCAGGTACTTGTGGGTCTGCGCGCTCAGGTGCGCCCCTGTCTCCAAGCACGCGGCGACGCAGAGGTCCGTGGCGCGCCCACTCTGGCTCACCGGCTGCAGGTAGAGCTGGACGCCGTTCGCACGCTGCTCCGGCAGCCACGCATCAATCGCCCGCTCCACGTCCGCCTCCTTGCCTACCACGCACTTCAACTCGTTGGCCCTGTACAGCACATCATCGCGCACCTTGCGCCCACCTGGCATGTCCCACTTTGGGGAGACGGTGACCCACGTATCATCGTGGACACGTACCGGGTACGTCCCACTCGTCTCAAGCGACACGGTGAAGCCGCGGGAGATGAGACTAGAGGTGGCCTCCAGCAAGTCGTACGCCGCCGGCTCCCCACCGGTGATGACGATGTGGTGAATGCCCGGCTTGGCGCCGTATTGGGCGCGGACGAAGTCCGCCAAGTCCCTACCACGGACCACGGCGAGGATGTCGTGTGCGCCAAAGTCCCACGACTCCTTCGTGTCGCACCACGGACACCCCACATCACACCCCTGCAGGCGGACGAACACGCTGGGCGCTCCCGTCCACCGGCCTTCGCCTTGGATGGTGGGAAAGATTTCTCTGATGCGGAGCTGGCTCATCTCGTTACCCTGTATCGGTGGGGGGTTTGGGAATGAAGGATTGGTTCGTGCGGCTGTTTTATCGTCGCTTCTACTGGCTCGTGCCGCTCTGGTACGGCCTCTCTCTCAACGTGACACGGATGCGGCGTTGGCCGCCATTGCCAAAGTTCTACAACGAGCGTGAAATAGCGACGGAGTTGGCGTGGGGGAAGAACTGGCGGCCCGACCCGTTGCGCGGACTGTTGGACGTGGTGATGGACCCGCGCAAGCTCCAGCACCGCATCGAGTGCGGAGAGACGGAGTTTGGGGACTGCGACGACCATGCACTCTACTGGGCGACGGCGCTGCTGCAGAGCGGAATGGCGGACAGGGCGTGGCTGGGGACCGTTTGGTACGGGGAGGGCCACGTCGTCTGCGTCTACCAGCGGGGGAAGCTGGCGTACTGGGTGGACTACGGATTGCCCGCCCACGTCGTCGCCCCGTGGGGCTGGGCGCACCTTGTCGCCACCCAGCGCGGGCGCGTGGCCATGTGCGCCGGCATGATGGAGGTCCGTTTGCGGCCAAGTGGCGCGCCCCGGCTGCGGGTATGCCGCGGGCGGCGCAGCAGCTCCAGCCTGTAGAGCGGTCAGAGCGCGTACTCCGCGGCGCACTTCCGCGTCTCCTCAACGCGACAACGTGCGAGCCGGAGGCCGTGGGGTAACACCTCCGGCCCGACGTTGTCGACCAAGTATCGCGCCATGTTCTCGGCCGTGGGATTGAACGGGACCACGGCGATGTCATCCAGGAAAGACCCCTCAGGCCCGACCGCCGCTAGCAAAAGTTCCAACTTCGGGTCATCCTCCCAAAGAATCATGCGGTGGTCCCAATGTTTCTCAAGCCATTCACAGAGCAGCGACTTGATGATGGAGAAGTCCAGGACGCGCCCCACGGTGTCAAGCTCCTCGGCCTCTACGTAGAAATGCACCCGGTAGTTATGCCCGTGGAGGTGTGCGCATTTGTTTTCGTGTCCCGTGACGCGGTGTCCGGCCGAGAAGTCGTGGTATCGAGTGGCGAGAATCACGTCGTTGTTCCTTTGCGACGGTTTTCTTCAGCGGGCAGGTGCTGAAGGTTTAGGGCCACGTGCAGCCCGCAGACCGTTTTCCCTGCCAACGGGACAATATGGTCGACGTGGTGTCCGCGTGGACACGAGCGGTAGACGTTCGCGATGGCCGCATGGTCAGCCCAAGCGGGCGTCGCGCGGCGAATCTTGTGGCTACGTTTGCCGCTCACACGAAACTTGCTGATGTATTTCGCGGGGTCCCACCACACACCGGCTCGTATGGGAACCAGCAGCGCGCGTCTCCGTGCAACGCGGCGGCAGCGTATCGCAAGACCCTTCGCCTGCTCACGAAACTTGGGCTCCATCCAGACCGGCGGCTCTTCGGTGTCGAATATGGCGAAGCACTTGAAGGGCCAGCGACCGTCTTGCACGAAGCCGTAATCGAAGAGCGCTTGCGTTTCAATGTCCGCAAACACAGAAAGAGCAACCGACGCCTCGTTGGACAAAATCACGCTCCACCGCCGGAGTCCGCCAAATGCCAGAACTCGTCCCGCACCGAGTGGTCCTGAAACGCGCCCAGCAACGCCTCAGTCACCATCACGCCGCCCTTGCGGACACCTCGACACGTCATGCACTGGTGGACGCTGCGGACACGTACACCCACGCCAAGCGGCGCAAGCGCCCAGCTGAGGGAGTCCGCCACCTGGTGCGTCAGCCGCTCCTGCACCTGTAGACGCGCGGCGTACATCTCCACGAGCCGCCCGAGCTTGGAGAGGCCAACAACGACACCGCTCTCCCCCGGGATGTATCCGACGTCCACGTGTCCCATGAACGGGAGCATATGGTGCTCGCACGTGCTCGTCATCGGGTAGCCGGCCAGGACAATCATCTGGTCGTAGGCGATGTTCGAGAAGCCGTTCTCGCCGCTCGTGGTCTTGAGCACGTCTATGGCGTTCTTCCCGTACCCGTCCAACATCTCCGCCCATGCGCGCGCAACGCGCGCCGGGGTGTCCGCCAGCCCCTCGCGCGTCGGGTCCTCGCCCACGCCCCGCAGCAAGTCGTAGACCGCTTGCTGCACCGCAGTCGTATCAAATGTCATCCCTCGCTGGCCTCCACGTCAAAGTTCTCGCGCACTCGGACAGCGAACTGGACGTCGGGGAAGGCCTCGCGGAGCTTGCGGCGCAAGATGCGAGCCATGTTCTCTGTCGTGGCGCGCACGCCCTCAAAGTCCTTGTGAACCGACAGGTTCGTGTTGTCCCACATGGCAACCATGTCCCGCAGCACCTCGTCGTCCACGACCCAAGACTGTCCACCGCGCTCGCACTCGCTGGTCAACAGCTCGTTGGCACGCGCCGAGATTGAGATTTCAAAGTTGTGGCCGTGCGAGTCCCGCAGGACATCACACAAGCCGGTGAAACCATTGAAGTAGTCGCCCGTGACGGCCGCGGCCATCGCCTTGTCGTGGGCGTCGTAGGTCCGTTCGTCGTTGAAGTGGCACGACTGGATGGTGAAAGCTCGGTTGTACTCCACGGTCATTCTCCCGATGGGTGTTGTCGCATGGCCTGTTCGAGCCTATCGAGGTGCTCGGGCAGCGTCAGGTTCTCATAGGTGTCCCGTGGGTGCGAGCCCAAAACGAAGTGGACACCTTCCGCCTCCAGCGTGTTGGCTTCCTGCAGCCCACGGCGCACCGCGGACGCGTAGAAGTCCGAGTAGACGACGATAGCATCATAGGCATGGCGGCTGAAGTACCACCGCACCGTGTCCGTCACCCGCTGCAGGTTGGGAATCCCGCTATCGTACAGCGGCATGTCGTCCCATAGCTCCTGCGGCACGAGGCCGAGGACGCCGGTGGCGATGATGAGGTGCCAACTATTGTCAGGCAGCCGCCGCATCACCTCACGGTGCGTCGCGCTCGGGTACGGCTTCTCCGCCGCGCACGGGACAATCACGCAGCGCGACTTGAACGTGTCGTAGGCCTCCAGCCTTGCCCGGTACTGCTGCACCTCGGGGCGGAAGAAGGAGCCGTTGCACGTCACCGGAAACTCTCGCTTCAACCGCTGCCCGCGCAACGGGCACGGCCACTCCGTGTCTGCGCAGTACAGCGCATGAACCAGCTCGGGGCGGCACGTGCTCGCAATCTCGACCACCCGGCGCTTGTCCCGCGCCCGTTTGTACTCTCCGAGCCAGTCGAAGGTTTCGCAATCCCACACCCTAGTGAAGCCGACGGTCCTTACGTGGTGACCGAGGTCAGCAAGGAACGGCGCCCATGTGGACGGCACGTTGTCGAGCGCGAACGGCAGCGATGCGCACGCCAGCATCTTGAACAGGGCGAGCCAGCCATCGTACTCATGGGCGTAGCCGTGCCCACTGCTCCCATCCAAGACCAGCGACAGGTCCAGGCTTCTCGGGGACACCTCGTAGGTGTCCAAGCTGCTTTCTCCATCGGACGCGGGCTTGCTGCTCCTCGCTGAGGTACCAATCGACTTCGTCTCTGAGGTCATGTTTGCTCCCACGGACGCTCATGCGCCCTTTTGCATTGCCCTTCATCGTCCGCCACGTCCCCCACTTGGTTGGCCCAGACTCCCACGAGGAGGAGTCCACCGAGTGGAATGGCAGCGCACGCAAGCACGCCGCATCGACCACCGCGAAGCCGTGGACCTTGGCGGGCCAAACGCGGGACAGGCATTGGTTGAAGAACCGTATCTTTTCATTCCTGTGCATCGGCTTCCCGCCGGTGCCGGACACAGCGATTTTCGGGTACGTCTCGCCCAGGTGCAGCAACACCTCCTCCGGCTCCCCCTTGTGATACGTGGGAATGGCGCGGACGCCTTGCCGCCACATCTCCTCCACGTTGCGCAAGCCGGCCTCCCAGCTGTCGATGACGTCCAAGCCGAACACCTCCACCAGCGTCGGGTCCACCGCCTGCAGCTCCAGGCAGACGTTGATGAACTCCTGCAGGTCGATGCGCTTGCCGGACTTGAACGCGGAGAACGCGCCCGAGTCCATCACCCAGTCCCGGACATCGTACTCGTGCCGGCTCTTGAGCCACTGCTTGAGGTAGACGTAGCTGACCAGGACGGAAGGCAGGTTCTCCGGCTTCACACCTGGTCGCGGGCCGAGCCCGGTGCGCAGGGCATGCGGCGGTCCACTGTAGGCGAGCCGGATGTGCGTCACTCCTTGGCCATCCACGTCATCGCAAACTCCACCACCGCGGCACCCGGCAACACCTTCTCGCCCGCCAGGTCGCTCATGCGGTCGAGGGCCTGGCTCACCGCCTCCCACTGCTCGTCCGAAAAGACGATGGTGTGCTTGTGCTCCCCGTCCAGCCCCTCCTCGGCCGCGGGCTCCCAGTTGCCCTGAAACAAGTTCTCGAAGTCCAAGGACAGCTCCTCGACGTCGAAGCCTTTCTCGTTCAGGTCCGCCAGCTGCGCCGCCAGCTCAGGCCAGTCCCATGTCGCGAGCTCTGCCGTCCGGTTGTCCGCAATGGCGAACGCCGTGGCCTCCACCGCCGTCTCGTCCACGACAACGGCCGCCACGTGCGTCCATCCCAGGCGCCGGGCTGCAGCGACGCGGCCATTGCCGGCGCGGACGACCATTCCCTCTCTCTGCACAACGACGGGGTGACGCTGCTTGAACTTCTGGAGGCTCTTGCAGATGGCGGTGATGTTGCGCTCGTCGTGTGCCCGCGCGTTGTGGGGGTCGATGTTCAGCTCGTCTATCGCAATCGCAAGCGGCTGCAGGTCTGCGATGATGTTGTCCGACTCGTTCATGCCGCGTACTGCGTCGGGTCCGCGTTGCCGCTGTCTCGGAATGCTTCCTTGCGTTCCTGGCATGCGCCGCACTTGCCGCAATGGAACTCCCCGCCCTCGTAGCACGTCCACGTCAGCGCGTAGGGGACGCTGAGCTTGGAGCCGATGGCGGCGATGTCCGTTTTCGTCTTGTGCACGAATGGCGTGAGCAGCTGTATCGCCGTGTCCGTTCCCAGGCATAGCGCGCGCTCGATGGCGGCGGCGAACTGCGGGCGGCAGTCCGGGTAGATGGCGTGGTCGCCCGCGTGTACGCCAATCGCAACCGCATCCATGTCCCGCGCCACGGCAACACCCCACGCAACGGACACGAAGATGGCGTTGCGGTTGGGAACGACCGTCGCCTTCATGCTCTCGCTCTCATAATGTCCATGCGGCACCGCCACCGCGTCGTCCGTTAGCGCGGAGCCGGACAGGTACGGCCGCAGCACCGACAAATCAATGATGTCGTGGGGCACGTCGTTCGCGGCTGCCAGCTTGCGCGCAAACTCCAGCTCCCGCCGGTGCCGCTGCCCGTAGTCGAACGAGAGCGCCTGCACCTCGTACCCGTTGTGGAGCAGCCAGTGGAGCAGGGTGGCGCTGTCCATGCCGCCGCTAACAACGGCGAGCGCGTGGGGTGGGTTTGGGGCCATATACGGGGGGTGTATCAGGCCAGACCCGAAAAAGCGAGGTCAAATGAGCCCTTTTGGACGGCCCCGATGGGGTTTGTTACATTGTACGTATACAAGGCCACTGGCCGCCCGGGGTAGAGCTAGCCCAAACCCACCCGGACCCACCCAGCCCCTTGGCTCCTTCACAACTAAAAAGAACCCGCTAGTAGGCAACGGCGAAAAGAGGTGGGGCGAGGATGCAAGATTTCCCCCCACCGGTTGGACGACAACCAACACGCCACGCAGAAACGGTGCTCAAGCGCAAGCACGTACCACCGGGACAGAGCCAGACGACACTTTAGGTTTGAAGCGGAGTAGGCATACGAGGCGCCGGTGGGCGCCCAGCCGAAACGACAGGTAGCCGGACACGCAATGGCCCCGCGGGATGCGGGAGCCGCGTGCAACGGCAAGCGAGCGGAGACTACGCCGTCGAGCGTACGAGCAAGCGTACCGATGAACCGCGCGAAGTGGAAGCAACTGGACATGACGCGGAGTAGACGCAACCCGGGCACGGTGTTGCGTCCTCCCTCGTGCGGCTGAGCATTTACGTTCGGACGCACGATGGAGGAAACATGAAACGAACAACCAAACGAAACCGATACATTGCGCCGCCCACTGCAGAGCTGAAGCGGCTGTACGAACTGGAAGAGATTCCCGAGCACGAAATCACCATTGGAGAAGCCGAGGAGCTTTACGAGCTGCAGCAAGCTGTCGAGCGAGGGCTGATATGCAACTGAAGAACCGCACGGTGCTGAAACGAAAAGCGAACACGCTCTGGCGCATGGTGGAGGACATTGGACGCCTTCGAAACATGGACGAGAGCCTTACACCGGCAGCGCACTACGAGGTGACGGAGGTGCTTGGCGCCTTGTCCCACGCCGCACGCCAACTGGACCAAGCGGTTGCCAACGTGGCCGCCAACGAAGGGACGAACAAATGACAACGATAAACGGCAAGCGGCTGCACATCGCCGCATTCGACGACAAGGGCATTGCAACCGTCCTGCTAGACGGTGAGCGGTACGGCGACGTGAAGCGGTTGCAACGCTGGGACTGGAACGGGCGTATGCGAACCAAGGGATACATCGTCACGTTCGCCAAGCACACCGGCCTCAAGGGCTTCCGCATGGACCTGGAACTGGAGCACTTCCGAAAGGCCCCGAACAGGCACCAACGGCGCATCGCCCAAACGATGCACGCAAACATGAAGGGCACGGTGCGCAACGTCCTTCTTGAGAAGTACGGCACGGACGCCGAGCGCGCACCGTACCAACGACAAGCCTAAACAAACGAAACACGAAACAACAAACAAGGAAAAGAACAATGACTACCAACGATTACTTCAACGACCAAACATTCCACACCCGAGACGACCTGGACGACAAGCGCATTGAGCTGGAGCACGCGGCCGAGGAGCTTGCCAACCTGTACAACACCATCGACGACGCGGTGAGCGCGGCCGAGGGCCTTGTGGATTACCACCGGGACGAGCTTGGCATCGAGCAGGTGATTCTCACTGACACTGACCGCCTGGAGGAAGTGGCCATGGAGATTGATGGCGCGGCGGACGACATGGCGGTTGCCTTGGCTGCGTTGCCGGACGTGACGGTGCTGCAGCAGAATCTCATCCGATGCGAGCACTGCAAAGGAACCAGCTTCAACGCAATCCCGATGATGGCTGCGCCGCTGGGCACCGCGTACAGCTTCGGGACAAGCATCGAGTGCGACTGCGGCCACGTCTTGCGCTTCACCGAGGGCCTTCTTGAGAACGGATGTGCGTCATGAAACCGAAACTGATTTACAGCCGCATTGGCAGAAGAACCGAAGGAGGACGCCAGCCATGAGCACATTCTTTGAGGTGGCGCAGGCGATATTCCTGCTTTCCGGCTCCGTGGCCTTGCTGACTTGGGTCGTTTTCATGTGGAGGGACATGAGATGAAAGACCCATCCGAAACCATTTGAAAGGAGCAACCAATGAAAAAAGAAACACTGAACTACTTGCTGAACGTGGCGCGCAACGGCCACCGCATCGAACTGGTCCAACCGGAGAAAAACAAACGACTCTGGCCCGGGCTTGGAAACCGCGCGGGGCTCCACAGCTACGCGGACACCCTGCTTCGCGAGAAGTACGACAAGGGGGAGGCGCGGCTGCTCAAGAAGCTGGAGGCGCTGGACAGGGGAGCGCGCGTGAACCTGGTCGTGTTTGAAAACATCACCCGCGACCGTGGCCGCTGGGTCTTGCGCAAGTCGCTCAGCGTATGAAGCGCTCGGAGGTAACATGACGATAGACAACTTGAAAACCAAAGAGGGCAGCGAAATCTTCCTCGGCATGCTGCAGCAGCAAGCGGAGACGGAGTTCGAGGACAGCGGGAAGGTTCTTCCGTTTGCGATGGTCTACCTGACCCGCGACCCCAAGACGGGCGAGAAGATTGACGGCTACTCCCTAGCGATGTGTCCCCTGCACATGGGCAACGCGGCGGAGAAGGACGCGTCGGCGGCCATGGTGCGCGGCATTTGCGCGCTCGGCGACGCGTTTGCGGTGGGGATGGTGACGGAGGCGTACCACCGGATAGTCGAAGCTGACTCCCAGGACCAGGCGGAGGAGGAGCACCATAAGGCCGTCCGCGGCGGCTCGATGAAGGGCCTCGCCGGTGTCGTGGAGGTTGTGATGGTCCAGTGGGAACATTGCGCGCACCGCATGCCGCGAATGCTCTTTGCGGAAATCAAACGCGAGACACCGGGCGACGAGTCGAGCCCGGGTACGCTGCAGCCTTGGTCGGAGCACGAGAAGACTCCCACGTCCATGTCAGGCCGGTTCGCTAACTTCCTGCCCGGTGCCGGGGGGAACTAGCGTGCGGCGCTCAGAGCTGTACGCGCGACTCGTCGCGCAGCTGCCGGCCATCGTGTTCCAGGAGTACCAGCAGCGCACCGTCTGCATCCCCGCCAGCTACCACGCCGCCGAGACGTTGCGGAGCCGCGGCATCCCGGCGCGCGTGGCAAGCATGGACGCCATCGCAATGAACTGGCCCTTCGCGGACTGGGCGGCACGCCGCATGGAAGGATTTCATGACCCGATGCCGCCGTACGCGTGGAGCGTGGGGGTGACGCACGACAACCCAGGCGGCAAGGGGTTCCTCAGCCACCTTGTCTGCGTCTCGAAAGGCCGGGTGCTGGATTGCGCTGCAGGCCAGTTGTCCCGCCCGGCGCAAGGGATGCCGGTGCCGGACGGCCTACTCGTCACCAACGGCATCTGGCGAAGCGACACCACTGTTGTTTCCTACAACGCGTCGCCCGAGCCGGTGCCGCCGATGTGGCGCTTGGACCCAGGTGCCACCGCGCGGGTTCGACAACGCATTGCGCGCGAGGTGCTGGGCTAGAGGCGCCAGCGCGCGAAGAACGTTTCCCACCAAGAGTTTGGCTTGCGTCGCAAGTCGACAACGTAACAAAGAGAAAAGGAATCAGAAAAATGGCAACGAAAAAAAATGTACGCAGAAGGTTCACCGACAAGCAGAAGCTGCGAATCCTTAGCTACGCCGACCGACACGGCGTTGCGGCGGCGGAGACCAAGTTCGACGTCTACTCCAGCTCCATCTACACCTGGCGCAGCAAGCTGGCGAACTTCCGTGTCCCGGTTCCGAAACCAAACCGCAAAGTGACAAACGGTGCGCCGACGGCAAAGCAGCGCGCGGCGCTGGAGTTGTTTCAGGCCGGCTGGTCCATGCACCTCGTGGGAGAGGCGCTTGGCATCGCGGAGAGAGGCGTCGAGGCACTGCTGCGTGACGCCCTGCAAAACACGAAACGAGAAAGGTAAGACGAACCCATGGAACAAGAAACACGAAACGACCTCCCGACCGTCCAGCTCCTTGGGCGGGACGGGAACGCGTTCGCCATCCTTGGCGCGTGCCACTTGGCCGCGCGCAGAGCGGGGTGGACACAGGAACGCATCAACGAGTTCACCGCGAAGGCAACAGACGGTGACTACGACCACTTGCTTGGCACGGTGATGGAGCACTTTGATGTCGAGTAGGCCGTGGAAGGGAGAGCCAGACCACGAGACCGGGGAGTTTGCCGGGTACGAGTACACCCTACGGCGCAACCCGCACACCGGGGTCTGGCTCGGCTACGTGGACGTCCCCTACGGTCACCCGTGGTACGGGAATGACTACGACGCCCCGCCCGTTTGTGACCTGAGGGTGCACGGCGGCATCACGTACGCAGACAACGAGGCGCTGGACTGGCGCGTTGGTTTTGACTGTGGACACGCATTCGACTTGATGCCCGAGCTGATGGGCAGTGTTGAATGGGACGACATGGTGCGCGCCGCCGCCGGCAGCGAGTTCGAGGTGTCCTACAAGGACATCGCGTTCGCGCGTGGCCAGTGCAAGCGACTGTGCGAGCAGGCGGCGCTGGCCGCGGAGGCGCAGGCGTGATGACGCCAGCCAATGAGGTCCGGCCCGGTGAGTTCGTGATGGTAGACCTGTCACGCACCATCGAGCCGGACGTTGCGAAATGCAAAGTGGTCGCCGTGTCTCATGTCACGACATTCCACGCACCGCCGGCGACGCACGTGGCGGAACGACACGACCTGGCAACCGAACCCCGCGTGTCCCATCACGTGAAGTTCATGCTCTGCCCGGTTGACGAGAGCGGCGTGTATCACTTTGGATATGCGCCAGACGATGAACTCGAAGTACTGAAACAAGAAACGGAGAATGAGAAATGACACTTGCAGACACAACGATTGGACGGAAGTTCCACCACGGCGCCAAGACGTACGCCGAGGCGGACAGCGAGGCGGCGCGGTTTGCGCTGCACAAGATAGAGACGCGCATCGAGAGCGCCGTTGCAAACGCGCAACAGACGCTGGAGCGCATCTTCACCGAAGTCCCAACGGACGCCATGGTGCGCAGCAAGGCGATGAACTTCCAGATGGACCCAGACGCGGAGTCACCAGACCTTATCCTGGACGCAGGGGACAAGGCTTGGCACCTGCACAAGAACGCGCGAATGCAGGTGTTCCAACGCGGTTTCACCCGCCTGGGAGGGTACGCGAACGCGGTGCTTGAGAACGGCAACGCGGACGAGCGCACCCAGCTCGTCCACATGCTGAACACGCACTACAACACGAGGGACGCGCGGTACCTCACCCGCAGCCTGCCCAAGGACGAGACGCTGGAGATGCGCGGGTTCCTTTCGGACCACTACAAGGTCATCGACAGCCGCCCGACGGCGGAGACGTTTGTGAAGCAGTGCGGCTCCTTGGGACTTGTCCCGTTGGAGGGCACGGTGACGGACACGCGAGCCTACTTGAAGTTCCTGCTGCCAAAGGTCTACGAGCCGGTGCCGAACGAGATTATGGCGTTCGGGCTCACGTACCAGAACAGCGACTTCGGAAACGGGACGCTGCTCATCCGCTCCTTCATGTATCGGTGCTGGTGTACGAACCAGGCGATGATGGACGACATGCTGCGCGAGGTACATCTTGGCGCGAAGCTGCCGGAGGGTGTGGCGTTTAGCGACGAGACGAAGCGGTTGAACGCCGAGACAAGCTGCAGCGTGATGAAGGATGTCATCCAAGGCTCCCTGTCGGAGGACGCCGTGGGTGCGCTTTGCGCCAAGATTGAGACGGCAGCGACGGCGAAGATGACGTGGGCGCAGCTGAACGACAAGCTCAAGGACAACATGAACAAAGGGGAGCGCGAGGCGGTAAAGACCGCGTTCGAAGGCCCAGACGTGGAGATGCTGCCGGCCGGCGGTGAAACCAAGTGGCGCGCCAGCAACGCGGTGAGCTTCATTGCTAACAGCATCAAGGACGCAGACCGTAGGGCCACCGCGCAACGCGTGGCCGGGGCGCTGGTCCAATGACACTGAAGCATGAGCAGCTGGACCTTGAGCTGCACCTGAGCCATCCCGTCTTGCACGGCGAGACGCGAGAGCGAGCGCAGTACACGTCCAGACCGCTGCGCATCAAGGTGGAGCCGGTGGTGACGGTGCGCGTCGTGCTACACGGCATGTCCGGCACTTGCACCAAATGCGGCGCGACGAAGCCGGCCAGCGAGTTTGGTCTGCTCACAGACGACCACCTGAAGGGAGTGCCCAACCTCATCACCGTCCGCAATCAGCCGCAGTGCAAAGCCTGCCGCTGAACTGACTACGCCACTCCCGGGCACCTGCTCGGGGGTGGCGTTTTTCTATTTCAGCACTGCGACGAGAACCACGGCGACGGCGACGGCAATGCCCACGAGGATGGCGACCTTCTTGATGTCAATCTTGTCCATGCCGGTTCTTGTACTCGGGGCGTCAAAAGATGTCCATCCAGTGCCCAAGGAGCCGCGCCTGCGTCCGATACAGCTGCGCCCGGCTATTCGCCACCGCAACGTCGTGCTCCTGGTGCGCGTAGCAGGGGAGCTTCCGGTGGTCGTGCCAGTGGTCGTGACACGTGCGGCAAAGCGGGACCGTCCAGTAGTCGCCCACCTTCAACGCGGTGCCGCCCTCGGCCTCCATGAAATGGTGGGGGTCCAGCCGGCCCTCGCGCGTGTTGCGCCCCTCCACGCCGCACGAGCAGCAGACTTGGTTCCGCACGAACGCCAGGTAGTCCTCACTCACCGCATGTACCCGCTCGTCGGCCGCAGCTCGACCACGGTGCGCGGGTTCTGCTTGTCGTACTTCTTGAACTTGTCGCAGATGTGGACCACCTGAGCGTCGTCCTTGAAAATCACGCCCGTGAGCCCGTCGAGCAGGTTCTTCTCCAGGTTGTCGACGTCCCGCCGCCGTCGGTCCGGCACGTAGAACTCACAGCGTACCAGCTCCCATTCCCCCACCTTATCCACAGGCGCGGCGCCGCGAGCTTTGGCGGCCAGCCACCCGACACGACTCTGAAACTCCACATCGGCTGGGTGCTTTCGGCGCTCCCCTTTTCGGTAGCTCGGCTCCGGTCGATGCCACGCCACCGGCGGACCTGGGACGGTAAAAGAAATGGACGGCACTTGTACGGTGCGCGTATATCACCCCTCCTAACCGAAAGGAAGTGGGGATGCGGATACGGACAATCAAACCGGAGTGGCTGGGCGACGACCGACTTATCGAGGCGGGTAGCGACGCGCGGGTGGTGAGCATTGCGCTGCTGCTTCTGGCGGACGACTACGGGTGCGGGCGCCTGGGGATGGAGACGCGGGTGCGCGTGTTCCCCAAGGACAGGCTGGACCGGTTCGATAACGCGTTCGAGCAGCTGGAGCCGTGGTACGCGCGAGCCTACGAGGTGCGCGGACAGCGGTACTTCGAGGTCGTCAACTGGTCCAAGCACCAGCTGGTGAAGAACCCAAGTAAGCCCCACGTCCCGGGGCCACAAGAGGCAGACTCTACGGAGACCCTGCGTAGACTCTACGGAGACTCTACGGAGACTCTAACCAAGGACCAGGACCAGGACCAGGACCAAGGACCAGGACCTAAGGAACAAGGGTCGACTTCCAGTCCACCCAAGCCCGCGCGCAAGGTGCGCGCTCCCCGGCTGGCGCCGGGCTTGGTCGAAGAGTTGTTTAGCTACTGGCAAAAAGCATTCGGGCACGAGCGCAGCAAGCTGGACGACAAGCGAGCCCGGTTGCTACGTGCCGCGCTGCGTCAATACGGGATGGTCGACTGCAAACTGGTGTGCGACGGGGTGAAGCGGTCCCCGTATCACATGGGGCAGAACGAGAACCAGATTGTGTACGACAAGATTTCACTGCTCTACCGCGACGGGGAGCACATCGAGAAGTATCGGGGCTGGGCAACGAGCCCGCCGAAGGGCGCCGGCTACCGGGACGAGATAGACGAACTTATCGCACGAACCAAGAAAGGAAGGTAACTCATGGAAATCGCTTTCGAATGGGACATGGCGGCGCAACGCCTCCGCACCGTCCCCGCCGTCCCGGCATGTACGAACGAGGAGAATGCGCGCAACGCTGCACTCCTCCGCGACATCCAAGGCGAGAACCCTACCGCGGCCAGGGTGGCCCGGTACAAGATGGCGGAGATTGCGTACGAGCAGAAGGACTTCTACCAGCCCGTGAAGCAACTGCCCGGCGGCATCATGCCGCTCTGGATGCAGAACCCGACGGCGGACGTGTACCAAGGCGTCCGCGACGGCATCAAGCAGCTGCAGGGAGTGGCCGGCAACGCGCAAGCGTACGACAGGCTGATGGAGCGGAGCCAGGACGCGGAGCGTGGCGCGGCGTTCCTGGAGTACGTGTACCGCGTGGCCGCGTGCGAGTCCCACAACGAGGCATGTCTCCGCCCCTTGCTGATGGCGATTGCGGTGATGGAGGAGCTGAACCCAACGGGCGACGCCGGCCGCATCAAGATTCTCAAGCTGGACGTCCGCGCGTGGTACGGGGTGGACAAGCCCAGGAGCAAACCAAGCCAGCGCCGCCGGCAAGCGGCACATCACACCAAGAATCTCCGCTGGCTCCCGGTCGGGTGGCGCGCGGTGTGGAGCAGCCCATGACCGGTTTCATCGACGAGACGGACTACCGCGAGGCGCTCGAAGCAACGATTGCGCGCTGGCGCCCGGTGGTGGAAGCGGCAAGGACGCGACACTACACTCGCATTCAGGCCGCCAACACTGGCGGCTGGGACGAGCTGGCGGACGAGCTTTGGGACGGCGACCAAACTCTTGACGAGGCCATGGTGGAACTCATCGACGCCGAGAAGCTGCCGTACACCACGCCCGCCATCGTGCGCCGGTACCCGCTCGGCGAGGACGGCGAAAGGTAGCAAGAACGGTACATCGCCAGGGGCGCCCCTGAGCGCCTCCCTGGCGCCCCGGTGGGCAGGGTAGGGTGGCCCCACCCCGGGAATCGGCCCCTAGACCCCGCCACGGCCCCGCATCAGGGCGCTGGGATGCTGGCCAGTGGGGCGCCGAATACCAAGTGGTCCAAACTCACCCCGAGCGCGGTGGCCAGCGAGACCAGGGCGTCGAGCCGCGGGTACTGCTGCCCGCTCTCGTACCGGTACACGCTGGTCCGGGTGCGTCCGATGTGGACGGCAAGTTCCGCGCTGCTCCAGCCCCGGGCTTCCCGCGCGACACGCAATCGTTGTCCGAGGCCTTCTTTCATTCCGCAATCGTATACGATTGCCGTACACTCAACAACCCACCAAGAAACACGAAAGGAACCAAGCATGCCGACCATGATTTGTCACCAGACGCTGCCGGACGGGAGCGACAACCCGACCTGGCTCGACCAACGCAAGAAGGGCGTCACGGCCACCGACACCGCCAAGCTCATGACGGGCGGGAGTTGGATGGAGATGTGGGCCAAAAAGACGGGACGCATCGACAGCGAGGACCTGTCCCACATCGAGCGCATTCAATGGGGGAGGTGGATGGAGCCCATCATCCTCCAAGCGTACGCGAGCGAGCGGTACGCCAACCGCCCCGTCACGCCAAGCGGGGAGCTGATGCAGAGCGACGACCACCCGTGGATTCTCGCCACGCTCGACGCGCGCACGGAGCGCCCGGAGCACGGGACCATTCCGTTGGACGCAAAGAACACGGACAAGCTGATGGAGTACAAGTGGGAGGACGGCATCCCCGAGAGCTTTGCCTGGCAGCTTCGTCACCAAGCTCTCGTCGAGGGCGTGGGCTCAGCAAGCATTGCGTGCGCGCTGGGCGGCAACTCCCTCATGTGGGCCGACCTGGACATTGCGCCCGCAGAGTTCGACCGCGTGCTCAGCGTGTCCGAGGAGTTCTGGTGGTTCGTGGAAAACGACATCCCGCCAACGCCGGACAAGATGGACGCCAGTGCGGCCACGCGGCGCGCGCTGGACGCGACGTACTGGGCGAACCCGGCGGAGCACATCGAACTACTCGACCCGGAGTACCTGGAGCTGGACGAGGAGTACGCAACCATCGAACGGCAGCTGCGCGAAATGAAATCGCAAGCACTGAAGCCCCTGGAGGACAGGCTGAACACGTTGAAGGCCAAGTTGAAGCGGGCCATCGGTAGCCGCAGCAAAGCGACGCTGAAGAACGGAACGGTGTACACGCTGCGCACGGTGGAGAAGGAGCCGTACACGGTGACGCCCAAACCTTACAACCTCATTCGACGCAAGGCGGTGAAGCCATGAGAAAAAGCATCGACCCAGCGGAGCGCGATTTCATCAGGCTACGGTTGTCACAAGGCCACTCGATATCGGAAGTCGCCAAGTTCACCAACCGGGCGAGCAGTACAATCAGCCGCTATGCGCGCACGATGCCCGGACACAAGAAGAAGCACCCGGCGCTGGACGTCATCCCGACCGCTTGGATGTTTATTCAGGAGCTGCGCGACGGGCACGACGAGCCGAACGCCGCTGAACGCGTTGCTGCAAAGATTGGTTGCAACTCGCGAACCATCGACAAGCTGCGGCACTGGGTTCGAACAGGGGAGAAGCCGGGGGGGAACTCTTCTTCCGCCTACGACAAACCGCCGCCGCAAGACTTGGTGGACGCGTACTTCGAAGCCATTGCACCATCTCAATCCGGCTTCTTTCTCCCACCGCAGCCAACCAACGTGGAGCCGCCCGCGGAACGCGCCGGAGAGTTTATGACCCGGCTGCTTTACATCGAGCGCCTGACGGTAGAAATGCGCGACCTCCTCGTCCGCCTCTGTGTTGAGCTAGGGTTGGACGCTGAGCGGGTGTCGAAATGAAACCGGACGAGAAATGCAGGAGCTGCGGCGCGCCCATCATCTGGGCACGCTCCAACAAGAGCGGGAAGTACATGCCGCTGGACCAAGCCGAAGTCACTGAGGGCGTGCGCTTCGTGGTCGGCTACAAAGACGGGGTGCCGTACGCGTACAACGAAAAGATATCCGCGGGACACGCAAGCCACTTCGCCACGTGTCCCAACGCCTCTGCGCACCGGACCAAGCCGGACGGACAGGGGGAGCTGCTGTGAAACACTACATCACCGACATGGGGCGAACGCTAGAAGCAACGGACGTCAAGACAGGGGCGCGCCAGCGCGTCCCCCGCTTTGCCGTTTGGGGCCGCCGGAACTTTGACGGCAAGCCCGTCGTTCTCGAAGTGAGCGAGAGCGTGGACGAGCTGCTTACGACGTACGGCTCCGAGGTGCCCGTGTACCGACTCGACGAACTAGAACCACTGAAACCATAAAGAGAAAGAAGAACCAATGGCATCAACAACCAAGTCGGGACAAATCGTTCCCGCGAAACAACAGCAACGCACGCTCGCCAAGGAACTGGTGAGGCTGCAGCCCGAGATTGCGCGCGCACTGCCGCGGCACCTGGACGCGGACAGGATGAGCCGCGTGTTCCTCACCAGCCTGCGGACGACGCCGAAGCTGGCGCAATGCACGCTCCCCAGCTTCCTCGGTTCCGTTCTCCAGCTGGCGCAGCTGGGACTGGACCCGAGCAGCGGGTTGCAAGAAGCATTCCTCATCCCGCGGAGCATGAACGGGGTGATGACATGCACGACCATCATCGGCTTCCAGGGGATGCTGGAGATTGCGTACCGGAGCGGGAAGGTGAGCAACGTATACGCGGAGGTCGTGCACGCCGGCGACTCCTTTGAGTACGAGCTAGGGCTGCACCCGGACATCCGGCACGTGCCGGACGGAGACGAGGACGGCCCGGTGACGCATGCGTACGCGGTGGCGGAGCTGAAGGATGGTCGCAAGGCATTCCGCGTCCTCACGGCGAAGCAGGTAGCGAAGCGCGCGGGCAGCAGCACCGCAAAGTCTGGCCCGTGGACAACGCACCCGGAGGCGATGGCGAAAAAGACAGCGTTGCGCGCCCTGTTCAAGTACCTCCCCAAGAGTGCGGAGCTGGCGCAAGTTGCGGCGTTCGACGAGGCGCCGGAGTACGGCAAGAAGCAAACCGCGTTCCTCACGCACGAGACACGTGAGACACTGGAGCAGCACGGCATCGACGTGGACAGCGACGAGACGCCGGCGCTCGACGAGGCAAAATGAACAAAGTCATCCTAGTGGGCGAGGTTGCGTACCCGCCCCGATACAACGAAACGAACTATGGCGCCGTCCTCAACATCATGGTGAGGACGAAGCACCGGTACAAGAACAACTCCGGCGAGATTGTCGAGAAGGCGCAGCAGACGCGCGCTGCGTTGTGGGGCAAGCTGGCCGAGCTTTACCGCGGCGTCCGAAAGGACGACCTCGTGTCCCTGGAAGGCAGGCTGCAGAACAAGAAGGTGCAGGACAAGACCGGAGCGGAGACTTGGCAGACCGAGGTGGTGTGCAATGCCTTCGAGGTACTGCTGGGAGCAGACATGGACGATTACGAAGAACCGAGCGACAAGGCGGCGCCCGAGGAGGCGCCGGTAGACGACTTCACAGACGACGACATACCATTCTAACCAAACCACGGGGGGAGAACGGGTTCTCCCTTCCCACTGGCCCTCGGCGCTTCGGCGTCGGGGGCCTCTCTTTTTCTTCACACGCGTGGCAGCCGGATGTCGTTCATTTGCATCACCGCGCCACGCCCCGGCCACTGGTTGTATCCGGGGTCCCAGGGGCGCCCGTTGGCCGTCGTGCGCGTGCGCGGGTTGGCGTCGGAGTGCGAGAACACGTGGAAGGGGTCCACGGGGAACCCCACGTCACCGGCAAGGTACTGCACGAGCCAGGTGAGGGAGCGCCAGGCTTTACGCGTCCACGACCCGCGCGGGTGGTCAAATGGCGGAGACACCTCGATGCCGATGGTGAGCCGGTTCGCCGTCCCCTGGCGCCATAGGCGGCCGTCCAGGAGGTCCCCTGGCCCACGCAGCTCCGGCCACCGCTCCCGCCACCATTCCGGGAGGTTCTGGAACGCGCGGCGGCTGTAGCGCCAACCCATCCCGGCGCCGGCGGTATGCCATGCCGCAAACTCAAGCGGCACCAACTGCGCCACGTTCCCCGTCTCGCCGCAGACGACGAAGTGGGGTGAGTTCTTCGAGATGCGGCGGTAGACGAAACGCGCGGCGTCGTGCGGTGACGAGTACCGTTGCTGAGCGTTGTACCAACGACGCCACGGACCGGAGCCGGTGGTGTGGATGATGATGCCAGACGGCGTGTCCCGGTACTTGTACAGCTGCTCGGCGTATCCGCGCGCTGCCTCCATAAGAACGGGTCCATGCGGACTCTTTGCTCCAATCATTAGTTCCCCACTTTGTTCGCGGCATAAGCAGCTCCGAGGGTGAGCGCCACGCCGCCAAGTCCCGCGCCGACCCCAATCAAGATTTTTTGTCGCCGTTGTCTCCTTGCGGACTTCTTCCAACCCTCCGCGCGCCCCGTCTCCAGTATCCGCGCCGCACGCTCTTCCTTTGTCTCCGCCTGCGAAGCGGTGTTTCCTTGGCGTAGCGCGTCCGAGGTGGCGCGCTGCAGGTCAAAGGCCTCGGTGAGCGCGGCGACGTGCTCGTTGCAATCCGCGTCCGCTCTTTGGAGCTGCAGGTTGCACTGCTCCAAGGTCTTGGCCGGCTTGCGCTCCGCGCGCCGCTTGCGCTGGATGGTGCGGAGCGTTTTTTCAAGCAGCGACCTTTCGTCTTGCAGCGCGTCCGCCCGCGCCTTCGCCGCGTCCGCCTGCTCCTGTAGGACGTCCGCTTGGCGCAATGCTTCAACCAGGTTCTTGTTCGCCCGCTCCGCGTCCTGTACGTGTTGCGCAACGCGCGCCTTGATGTCTACGTCGCGCCCCTCCATGCGGTTGGCGCGACACTCAGCCAGCCAGGCACCCCCAAACAGGAGCGCCGCCAAGACGGCGGCTACGGTGACCCAGGTGTTTTTCATTTAGGCGGCAGCGTGTCCCCGGGCATCGCGAATCGAAAGTCTCGTTTGCGAGAGTACCACCGGGCAAGTCCCCAGCCTATCATCGAAAAGAACCAGAGAATGGAATACACGCCGATGCTCTGGTAGGTCGTCCACCCGCGCCCCTCCGGGTCAGGCGCGTGGTAGCGGACAACCTGCAG
>Ga0209567_10000090_pt1 | contig 43183 bp, 40 predicted proteins | sample COG_12_FD_184756 | JGI IMG/M metagenome (GOLD analysis project Ga0209567, IMG submission 184756) | Pelagic marine sediment microbial communities from the LTER site Helgoland, North Sea, for post-phytoplankton bloom and carbon turnover... | ecosystem: Environmental > Aquatic > Marine > Neritic... | reverse complement strand
CTTCCAGCTCACCTCAACCGACTCCGGCGGCCTCCCCACCACCACCCCAGACGACACATTCACCACCCAACCATCAAGCGGCGACCCTGGGCCGACCTTCACGATCTGGTTTGGCCCCACGCAAACCGTCGGACTGAATGGCGTGCCGAACCCTGACGCCAATCTCATGGGGAACGTTGACGATCCCGACGGCGTGTCCGAGCTGTACTACAGCCTGAATGGCGGCGCAGAAGTCCAGCTCTCAATAGGTCCCAACTCCAACAGACTCGCAGCCGTGGGCGATTTCAACGCCGACATCGCAGTCAACGACTTGGTGGTAGGCAGCAACACCGTCAACCTCAGGGCAGTCGACGGCCTCGGGAATGAAAGCACCGAGGCGGTGACGATCAACCACGCGCCCGGCAACGTGCCGTCGATGAACTACACCTTCGATTGGAGCTCAGCCACCGAGATCTCCGACATCGCTCAGGTAGTCGACGGACACTGGGCCCTTCAAGGCAACAGCCTGACGGTCGTCGAGCGCGGCTATGACCGCTTCGTCGGACTGGGTGACTTGACGTGGGACGACTACGAGCTCGTCGTTCCCATAACGGTCCACGAAATCCGGAATCCGACCAGCCCCGGGCCAGGGGTCGGCGTTGCGGTTCGATGGGGTGGACACGGAGAGAACTTCCCCGGCGAACAGCCGGCTGCCGACTGGACCGACTCTATCGGCGGCCTGGCCATGTGGAGGGTCATGAGCGGCGGTGACGAGATCATCATGATGTGGGACAGCAACGGATCGATCGTCGAGCAGCGGCCCCGAGCCTTCGAACTGGACGTCGAGCACCTCTTCAAGATGCGCGCCGAGACACTTGCAGACGGGAGTCACCAGTACTCGTTCAAGATGTGGGATGCGAGCCTGTCAGAGCCTGCCGGATGGGACATCGTCAACAATGAACCGAACGGGCAACAAACCAGCGGATCGGTGCTGCTGGTCGCCCACCACTCCATCGCGACGTTCGGCGACGTCGTCGTCACCGAGGTCACGACCAACCCCAACAACCAAGCCCCGCTAGCAGACGATGACTCCTACACAATTGACGAGGACATGCTTCTGTCGCGTGACACGGTGACCGGCGTGCTCGCCAACGACAGCGACCCCGACGGTGACCCCTTACAGGCTCTGGTGTTGACGGACGTGACCAGCGGCCAGCTCTCCCTCGCTACTGATGGCTCATTCACTTATCAACCGGATCCCAACTTCAACGGCATCGACAGCTTCACTTACCGCGTTAGCGACGGCTCGGCATTCTCGAACGTCGCCACCGTGACCCTCACTGTGCAAGCGATCCCAGATCCACCGATTGCCAACAACGATTCCTACAGCACAACGCCGAACGTTCAGCTCAGCGTCAACGCGACATCGGGGGTTCTCGCCAACGACAGCGATCCAGACGGCGAATCGCTCCAGGCAGCAGTGGTCACCGACGTGGCCGATGGGACGCTGTCTCTGCTTGCCGACGGATCCTTCGACTACCAGCCCGATCCGGGCTTCGAGGGCACCGACTCGTTCACGTACGAGGCCAGCGACGGCAACCTGACATCGCCGCCCGCGACGGTCAACATCACAGTATCCGCGTTCAACGCACCGCCCGAATTCGCTACCGGTGCGGTCGACTTCGCCAAGATCACAGTCGACACGACCATGGACGAGACCCATGCGGTCGCCGCTGCCGACTTCGACGGCGACTCAGACATCGACCTGGTCGCCACCGACTACATCGATGGAGCCGTCGAGTGGTTCCGCAACGACGGCGGCACGTACACAAGAGTGATGCTCGACCCGGCGCTGGCAGGAGCGTACCCGATCCACGCGGCAGACGTAGATGGTGACGGCGACGTCGACGTCCTCGCCGCCGGATACACCGCGGACACCGTGGCTTGGTATGAGAACGATGGCGCCGGGAACTTCGCGCGTCACGACATCGTCGGCAACCATGACGGACCGCATTCGGTGGTTACGACGGACATCGACGAGGACGGCGACATCGACGTGCTCACTACCAATCAAGACTCGGACACGGTCCTGTGGTTCGAGAACGATGGCAACGAGAACTTCACGGAACACATGATCGACGCCTTCGCAGAAGAGGCCAAGCGCGCCGAACCGGCCGACGTCGACGGCGACGGCGACATCGACGTCGTGGTGGGAAGCCACCAAGACGACATCGTGGCCTGGCACGAAAACGACGGCAACGAGGTGTTCACAGAACACCTGATCGATGGCAACGCTGACGGTGTCTACTTCGTGAGCCCGGGCGACTTGGACGGCGACGGTGACATGGATGTCTTGGCCGCCCTGAAGTTTGCCGACATGGTTGTTTGGTACGAGAACGACGGCAGCGGCGACTTCACCAAGCACATCCTCGGAACCGACAAGAGAGAGGCTCGCACGGTCATCGCGGCCGATTTTGATGGCGACGGCGATCTCGACGCTGCCTCGGCGAGCCTGAGGAACGACAGGATCCACTGGTACGAGAACGACGGAAGCGGTGGCTTCACCGAACGCCTCGTCGATCCCGCCGCAAACGGCGCATACGGGCTGGCGGCCGCTGACGTCGACCTTGATGGCGATCTCGATCTCGTGGCGGCACTAAAGGACAGCAATGCCGTGGTGGTCTACGAGCAGATCGCTGAGCACACAGTCGCAGTCGCTTCAGGCAGCACGCTGGTGATCGACAACAGCCTGCTCTTGACGGTCGATGCGGACAATGGGCCGGAGGAGCTCACATATCGCCTAGTCAATCTCCCGAATCGCGGAGAAGTTCGTCTCAACGGCGTCGTGCTCGACGCTGGAGGGACGTTCACGCAAGCCGACGTGAACGCGGGCGACGTGGTCTACGTTCATGATGGATCACGATTCGGCAGCGATCCCTTCAGCTTCACGGTCGACGACGCGATTGCGCCCGCTCTGGGCGGCAGCCTCGAGTTCACCGTCACATGATGCTTGCCGGCTGAGAAGGTCCCATCGGGTCTGACCCGATCGCAGCCGGAGGACCCGACACGGTGTCGCCTTCATGGCCATCGACCCGGCCCCGATTTCGCCCGCGTGGCACGGCGCGGCTCAGTCGTGGTCGCCATGGAGATCCGTACGCGAAGGCTCGGTGTGAATGCTGCGCTCGCGGTGGCTGTGACGTCCCGGCACGGGAACATGGGCAGGATCGTCGACGAAGATCCTGCCCTCCTCGACGTGGAGCAGGGTCGGCCCGTAGGCGGCGGTGAGGTGGTCGGCGGTCAGGACTTCGTCTGGCGGGCCAGAGCCGACGACTCGGCCGGAGAGCAGCAGCACATTCTCGGCGACGCGGGCCTCGGAAAGGTCGTGGGTGGTCAGGACCACGGTGCATCCCCGAGTCAGTTCGTCGTGGATGACCTCATCGATGGCCTGTGCAGTCGGCAGGTCGATCCCGGTGAGCGGTTCGTCCAGCAGCAGTAGCTCGTGTTCTTGCGCCAGTCCTTTGGCGACGAACACCCGCTGGCGTTGGCCACCCGAGAGCTCGTGGAGGTGCTTGCCCTCGAAGCCGGCGACCCCGGTTCTCTCCATGGCGACATCCACGGCGCGACGGTCCGCCTTCGAGAGGCGCCGCAACCCGCCAACACCGGCGTACCGGCCCATGGTGACCACTTCGCGCACCGTGATCGGCAGGGCGTCGTTGACCTTGGTGGTCTGGAGAACGTAGGCGATGCGATGGGTTCCGGCGCGGCGGGCCGGTACCTCGAGGGTGCCTGAGATCGGTTCGAGCAGACCCGCAATGGCGTTCAGCACGGTCGACTTCCCAGAACCGTTGGGGCCGATCACAGCCGAGACCTTGCCGCGTGGGATGACAAAGGACGACTCGGCCAATGCCACCGTCGAGCCGTAGCCGAGCACCAAGCTCTCAGCACGAACGGCGTGGTTGCTCACCGACACCGGGAGCAACGGCCTTCGATCTCGAGGGCGTGATCCACCGGAGCGAACGACACGAGGCTGCTGATGTCCTCGACGATCCTGCGGACCTCCGTCTCATACGGTTCCGGGATCGCAATGTCCTCCACAACACCACATTCGATGCAGATCACGTGGTGATGATGGCCGGCGAGCCATTCGGCCAGTTCGTAACGGGTGAGGCTCTTGGCTCCGTAGTGAGGAACCACTACACCCGCCTCCTCGAGGACGGCCAGAGAGCGATACAGGGACGAGAGTGGCACCGCGGAGCCAATCTCCGTATGCATTTCGGAGGCCGACTTTGGTCCATCGGATGTGGCCAAGGCGGACACAACTGCCCGCCGACCCGCCGTGTAGCGCACGTCGTGTTCCCGCAGTCTCTTTTCCACTTCACGATCAACGCTGGGGGTTGTCACCGCTTGCACCTTTTGATTATGGTTCTCACTATCATAGGAACGATTCTCATTCTAAGCATCCGTCTGGGAGCCAACAACCGTGAGACTCCAAACTCGTCGATCTCTGCGCACGCTGCCGGCGTTGCTAGTGGTGACGGCGCTCCTGGTTGCCGCATGCGGCGATGGAAACTCTGACCGCGACGGAGTCAGCGTGGTGGCTACCACCACTGTTCTCGGCGACGTCGCCCGCAATGTCGTCGGCGACGGCGGCGAAGTCGAGGTCCTCCTGCCGGTCGGAGCGGACCCCCATGACTACCAGGCGTCGTCCCGCCAGGTTGCCGCCATCCAGGAAGCCGATCTGGTGATCGCCAACGGCCTCGGCCTCGAGGAGGGCCTCACCGACGTCCTGGAGAGCGCGGCGGCAGACGGGGCCAACGTGCTCACCGTGGCGCCGTTGCTCGACCCCCTCCCCTTTGGAGCGGACCACGACAATGACCACTCCGATGACGCCGAGGCGGGCGACGACCCGCACGTGTGGCTCGACCCATTGCGGATGGCCGCTGCCACCCGGATCGTCGCTCAAGAGCTGTCCAAGATCGACGGAAGCGCCGATTGGACCGCTCGGGGCAACGTCTATGCCGACGCTCTGACCACCGCAGACGAGGACATCCAGGCCACCCTCGAGGTCGTGCCGCCGGCGAACCGCAAGCTGGTCACCAACCATGACGCCCTCGGGTACTTCGCCTCCCGGTACGGGTTCGAAGTGGTCGGAGTGGTGATCCCCGGCGGATCGACCCTCGCCGAACCCAGTTCTGCCGAGCTGACCGAGCTGGTGGCCGTCGTGGAGCAAGAGCAGGTCCAAGCGGTCTTCGCCGAGACCACCAACCCCGAGGTGCTGGCAGATGCGGTTGCCGCCGAGGCCGGTGGCGAGGTGATCGTGGTAGAACTCTTCACCGGATCGCTCGGGGAACCCGGTTCCGGAGCCACCACCCTCATCGAGATGCTGACAACCAACGCCCAGCGGATCGCACAGGCCCTCTCATGACCACAGAGAGACGGAACCGCGGCTACAACCCGAGCTACGTTGTCTAGCAGCATGGACTGGCTCGTCGCCCCCTTCGAGTTCGCCTTCCAACAACGAGCGCTCATCGGCGGCTCGTTGGCGGCTATCGCACTGGCTCTTGTCGGCACCTGGGTCGTCATCAGGGGCATGACCTTCCTCGGCGACGCCCTCGTTCACGGTGTTGTTCCCGGCATTGCGCTCGCCCTCCTGCTCGGGTTCAACGTGCTCATCGGCGCCGCCGTCGCCGCGGTTGTCATGATCCTTGGGATCAACCTGGTCCACCGACAAACGGCCTTCTCCGAGGACACCGGCATCGGCCTCCTCTTCGTTGGGATGCTCGGTCTCGGCGTCATCCTCATCTCGCGCACCGCGTCATACACCGGCAGCCTCACCAACATCCTCTTTGGCGACGCCCTCGGCGTCACGGCCGGAGACATCGCGGTCCTGGCCGTCGTTGCCGGGATCACCCTCGTCGTTTCGGTGGTGTTTTACCGGGCGTTCCTCGTGCTGGCCTTCAACGAACAGAAGGCCCAGGTGCTCGGTCTGCGCCCCCGGTTGGCCCATGGAGTGCTTCTGGCGCTGATCACCGTCGCCATCGTTGGGTCGTTCCAAACCGTCGGGACGCTCCTGGTGTTCGGGCTCCTCGTCGGCCCCCCGGCCACGGCCGCCCTGCTGGTGCGGCGGGTTCCTTCGATGATGGCGTTGGCCTCACTCATCGGAGTCCTCTCGGTGGTGATCGGACTCATCATCAGCTACCACGCCAACACCTCGGGCTCCGCAACCATGGCGGTCGTGCCGATCGTGCTCTTCTTCGTCGTGCTGACGGTCCGGTCGATCACGCAACGCGGCCGGGCCCCGGTCGCCTCATCGGCCGCCGGCTAGGTCCGCCGCTCGGCCCGCTGCCGATGAAACCTGGCGTTTGCCAACAATGGGGAGACCGGCGCCGTGCCAGTCGGCGAGACCTCCGGCGAATCGGGCGACGTTGCTGAAGCCCGCTTCAACCAGCATCGCGGCCCGCAGCTTGCTGCACGGCGCCATCGGCGGTTCAGACGGGGGCACGATATGCCGACGTTAGGAGAGGGACGAGGCGCCCGGAGGCGTTGAAGTTCACAGAGGTCAAAGGGAGCTACACCAATGGCGCAAGCCACTCGTGGGGCAGCGAAGGCTGCCCGGGGGCGCTACTACGGCGCGTTCTCGTTGACCGAGCGCCGGCGTCACCGCCTCGACCAGATCTGGCAACAGGCCCGTGCTCCTCAGGGTCTCGTCATCGCCAGCGTCGGCGCCTTGCTCGCCGTCATCTGGGGCTGGACCCCCGGTTACGTCGCGGCGTTCTTCGCCCTGCTGGCGGTCCTCGACGCAACCGTCTGGCTGCGCTCCAAGTCCACTGGCCCGCCGGTCCTATCGCTCTTCATCGAGATCACCGGGATCTACATCGCCCTCGCCTACATCGACGTGAATCCCGCGGTCCTCGGCATTCCGTGGTCCTACTTGACCCTGGCGGCTTTCCTCTTGCTCCCTTTCCGGTGGGCCATCCCCACCGTGGTCTACGCTGGCCTTGGGTACACGGCGACCACCTGGCATTGGCTCCCCGTCGAGGTTCCGCAACTGACCGAAGTGCAAACGATGGTTGCCGGCACGATCGTCGGGGTTCTCTTCACCGCGGCGTTTCTAGGTCTCGTCTCAGCGGTGATTGCGATCCTGAACGCCGAGTCCCGTCGCGGCGGGCGACGCGTCGCCGTGGATCGAGCCCTGGCCCAATGCTCCGCAGCGTTGCTCGGCGGTGGTCGCGAGAACCCGGAACACGCCGCGCTTGCGGCGCTGCTAGCCGCCACCGAAGCCGACTCCGTCTTCATCGAGAAGAACATCAACGATCCCCACCGTGGCCTGTGTTCCTCCCTCCAGCAGGAGTTGCTCCGCTCTGGTGTCGAGAGCGACGCTGCAGGGACGTGGGACCTCGTGCCGTGGTCGTGGTGCCCGGACGCCCGGAAGCGGCTCGAGGCGGGTTGGTCGCACGAGTTCCACGTAGCCGACCTCGGCGGCAGGCTCCGTGAGCTCTACGACGCCACCGACCTCGTCTCGGAACTCGCACTGCCCATCTTCGTAGACGGCACCTGGTACGGCGTCATCGGCTTCTGTGACACCACGGGTCAGCGGGATTGGTCTCGCTACGACAACACCTTGCTCACTACGGCAGCCGAGATGTTCGGGTCGTTTCTCGAACGCAATGAGGCCCGCCATCGCCTCGAGGCCAGCATCCACGACCTCGAGGAGGAGCGCCAGTATCAAACGGCTCTTGCCGACTGCTCGGCCTCCCTGCTCACTTCCGACCACGATCTTGCGTTGGATGCCGCCCTCGATGCCCTGCTCGAAGCGACCTCCGCCGACTACGCCTATGTCGACATCAACTACACCGATCCGGCCGGGGGTCTCTGCGCCAGGATCGTGCATGATGCAGAACGAGTCCCGATCCCAGCAGGCCAAAAGGAGTGGTGGGCGGGTCCCTATTCCGAAGTGCCAACCGCATACGAGGATCTCCGCGGTGGCCGCCCCTCGTTCGTCGTCACCGCCGACCTCACCGGACGAGAGCGCGAACTCTACGAGGACGACGGGGTGAAGACAGAGCTCTGCCTGCCGATCCAGGTACGAGGCTCATGGCACGGGTCGCTCGCCTTCGGTCACTACGTGGAGGAACGCCGCTGGACACCGGGCGAGATCAGCGCGTTGCGTACCGCAGCCAACATGATCGGATCCTTCTGGGAGCGGCGCGACGCTCGTCGTACTCTCGAACGGCTGGTCACCTCGCTCGATACCAGCCTCACCTATGAGAAGGCTCTGGCGAACTGCTCCCGAGCGCTGCTGACCTCGGACGCAGAATCGGCCGTCGATGTCGCCCTGCGAGAACTACTCTCGGCCACCAACGCCCCCAAAGTCTTCGTCGACGTCAACGAGAGTGATCCCGAACTCGGTCTGTGCGCACGCGTCGTGCACGAGGCAGTCAGGCCAGGGTTCGAGCACATAGTCAGCCGAGAGCTCGGGATCGACGAGATCACCGGTCAACCCACTTCCCCCAAGACACCGTACGACTGGGTGCCAAGAATGCGCGACGCCCTCGCCGCAGGCCAACCGGTCGTGATCGACACCGCTCGCCTCACCGACGACGAACGCCGCATCTATGCGAACGACCGCTGCCTGACCGAACTCAACATCCCAATCCTCTCGGCCGGACGATGGATCGGGTCGCTGGGCTTCACCGAATACGAGACCCGTCGTGAGTGGCACCCGGACGAGATCGCGATGCTGCACACGGCCGCCGAGATGATCGGGGCCTTCTGGGATCGGCAGGCTTCTCGCCATCGGTTGGAGGAACTCGTGCGCGCCAAGGATGAGTTTGTCGCCACAGTCAGCCATGAACTCCGCACGCCGCTGACGGCAGTGGTCGGACTGTCCGACGAGTTGCAGCACCGCCGCCCGGACTTCGACGACAAGGAAATCGCCGAGTTTGTGGCGCTGATTGCCGAGCAGAGCAACGAGGTGGCCGGAATCGTCGAGGACCTCCTCACCGCGGCGCGTACCAGCGTCGGCACCCTCGTCGTGACCCCTCACGCGGTCGACGTTCGACGCGAGGTTGACGCCGTATTGACGGGACTGCACTCCACCCATGGCGAGGACTTCGAGGTTGTGGGCGAGACCGCAGCCGTCTGGGCCGATCCAGGCCGGTTCCGCCAGATCGTTCGCAATCTCATCACCAATGCCCGGCGCCACGGCGGAACCCACGTCCGGATCGAGTTGCTGCAGCGTGACCGTGGATCCATTGTCGCCGTGCTCGACGATGGCGACGGAATCCCCGACTCGCTCCAGGACCAAGTCTTCCAGCCCTATGCCCGCGCCCATGAAGCCGGCACACAACCGGCCTCGGTTGGGCTGGGCTTGTCGGTGGCTCGCGAACTGGCCCGCCTCATGGGAGGAGACGTGTGCCACACTCGGGAGGGCAACTGGACCCGCTTCGAACTCTTCCTCCCTCTCGCCGACGAGGCCGCAGTGGGGCCAAGAGCGGGTGCAGCCGCCGGTTGAAGGACCTGCAGCGGTACCGTCGGCTCGGTACCCTCACAGCCGATGATCCGTGACCAAGCCGTGCTCGATCAGGTCCTCGACACGATCAACCAATTCGTGGCAGAGCGGCTGCGCCCAATCGAGGCCCAGGTGGCCACCGAGGATCACATTCCCGCGACCGTCGTTGCCCTCATGCGGGACATGGGCCTATTCGGAATGACCATCCCCGAGGAATACGGCGGGTTGGGTATGACGGCCGAGGAGGAGATGTATGTCGCCTTCGCTCTGGGACAAACGTCCCCCGCCTTCCGCTCCCTGCTGGGAACCAATAACGGCATCGGATCGCAGGGCATCGTGATCGACGGGACCGCCAACCAGCGGGACCGATGGCTGCCTGCGTTGGCGTCGGGACAAATCATCGGCTCGTTCGCCCTGACCGAACCAGATGTGGGGTCGGACGCCGCCTCTCTGCAGACCAGAGCCGACCGCGACGGCGACGACTTCGTGCTGAACGGAACCAAGCGGTACATCACCAACGCCCCCGAGGCCGGGCTCTTCACGGTCATGGCCAGATCCAACCCCGCTATCTCCGGAGCGGCCGGCGTGAGCGCTTTCCTCGTACCGGCGGACACACCCGGCGTCGAAATCGGCACTCTGGAACGGAAGATGGGTCAACAAGGAAGCCACGTCGCCGACGTCATCCTGAGAGATTGCCGGGTTCCGGCCGAAGCCATCATCGGCGGGCCTGCCATGGAAGGGGCCGGCTTTCGTACCGCGATGAAGGTCCTCGACCGGGGTCGCCTCCATATCGCGGCGGTGTGTGTTGGCGTCGCCGAGCGCCTCATCGCGGACGCCCTCGACTTTGCCGTCAACCGCAAGCAGTTCGGCAAACCGATTGCCGAGCACCAACTCATCCAGGCAATGCTGGCCGATAGTCGGGCAGAGGCCTACGCCGCCAGGGCAATGGTGCTCGATGCCGCCCGGCGACGGGACGACGGGGCCAGGGTCACCTTGGAGGCGTCAAGCGCCAAGATGTTTGCCTCAGAGATGGTCGGCCGCGTCGTCGATCGAGCCGTCCAGATCCACGGTGGGGCCGGCTACGTCGCCGACTACGCCGTCGAACGCCTGTATCGAGACGTCCGCCTCTTTCGGCTCTATGAAGGGACCACCCAGATCCAACAGTTGATCATCGCCCGCGAGATGCTGCGCTCTCATGCGGCTACGGACTGACCGGCCAGCCGCTACGACGCGGCCAGCCAGAACTCCAGGACGGACCGGTCCGGTTCGAGTCGGGAGCGGATCGTCCCACCCATGCGCGTTGCCAGCGATGCCGATCGTTCGAGATCGAGCGGGCCAGACGCTTCACATGGCTCACCGCCACTGAGCGGACCACTCACGGTGAAGACGTAGCCGTCCCCCAGCGAACGTACGGTGACTTCGGCTTCGGAACCTCGGCCGAGTGCACACCGCAACAGGCTGCGAACGATGAGTCGAATGCCGCCGGGATCACCGACGACGGTGGCGGGCACTACGTCGCAAGAGCTTGGGGCAAGGCGGGGGCTCTCCGCAACCACCCGATGCAGTTCCCGATCCATCCGAACGCGTTCTCTCGCCATTCGTGCTGGGGCTGGGAGGGTTTCTATCACCAGATCGCCGACCATATCGCTTCCTGACTTGTACCTCCTACATTCATCGTCACCCAGCGCGCCGAACCTGAGGACGGTCGGCCGATACCGGCGTTGGGTACACTCCTTCGTCATGACCGATTCCGCCTCCTCGCCAACCCCACCGATCAGCGCCGACGGCGTGGCCTACGAACCCCACGTGGGTATCTCCCGCCAGTACTGGCGAGACATCGTGCTGGGTGTCAACGACGGCCTGGTCTCGATGTTCCTGCTCGTCGCCGGTGTGGTCGGCGGCGGCCTGACCGCAGAGCAGGTGCTGCTCACGGCGGTTGCCGGCGCCATCGCCGGATCCATCTCGATGGCCGCAGGCGAATACCTGGCGACGAAGTCCCAAGAAGAGGTCCTCGACTCTGAGATCGCCCTGGAGAAGACCCACATCAAGCACTTCCGCCAGCAGGAGGTCGACCAACTACGTGGCTTCTTCACGGACATGGGCGTCGCCGAGGACGAGATGGACGGGGTAGTCGCCGCCTTCGCCCGCTCCGACGAGACGCTGCTCAACGCGATGAAGTCCCTGGAGTTTGGGGTCGCCGACAGTGAGCGCCGGTCGCCGTACATGGCAATGTTCATGTCCGGCGCGCTGTTCGTGCTCGGTTCCCTGCCATCCGTGGTCCCCTTCGTGATCACCGACGACACCGGTGTGGGCCTGGCCTGGGCCGCCGCCTTGTCGATGCTCGGCCTCTTCGTCGTTGGTGTGGTCAAGACGCGGGTGACGAGGACTCCACCCCTCAAGGCCGGCCTGGAGAACCTCGTCATCGCCGGCATCGGCGGCGTCCTGGCCTACGGGATCGGCAGCCTCTTCGACGGCATGATCTCCGGATGAAGGACGGCTAGGCGGGGCGACGGGGAGCCACAATCAGCCTCCCGTCGGCGTCGTGCAGAATGCTCACAGCAGCCCCAAAGTGGGCATCAAGATGCTCGGCGGTCAGTACCTCGCTTGCCGGGCCCGACGCGGCCACCAATCCATTGTCGATGAGCACCAGTCGGTCGGCGTAGTGGGCCGCAAGGGTTAGATCGTGCATCGCGCTCAGCACGCCGATGCTGCTCGAGCGCCGCAACTCGTCGACATGATCGAGCACCTGCTGCTGGTGCCCCAGGTCGAGGGCGGCGGTCGGTTCGTCGAGTAAGAGGAGTCCCGCCTCTTGTGCCAGCGCCCGCGCCAGCACCGCCCGCTGGCGCTCTCCGCCGCTCAGGGCTTGCATCGGACGGTGACCCAATTGGTCGAGGTCGAGTCGCCCCAAGATGGTGGTCACCGTTGCGATGTCGTCCGCCGACTCAGAGCCCCAGTATGAGACATAGGGCGTCCGCCCGAGCAACACATACTCCCGAACCGTCATCCCCTCCGGAATCGTCGGAGTCTGCGGAACCATCGCCACGCTCCGAGCTGCCGCCCGGCGGGTTAGGGAGTCGAGGGCAACGCCATCGATCTTGACCTGTCCCGCGACGGGACTCATCACTCCGGCCACGACCCGCAGCAATGTCGATTTCCCGGCCCCGTTCGGCCCGATCAGCGCCACCCACTCGCAGGGATCGACATGCAAGGTGATGCCGGCGAGTACCCGAGATCCGTTGTAGGCCGCCTCTACCTCTGAACATACGAGGACGCTCATGCCAGGCCTCGCCGAGTTCGCACCAGGATCAGGGCGAAGAATGGCGCTCCGACGAAGGCGGTCACCACACCGACCGGGATCTCGGAGGGCGCGATCACGGTGCGGGCGATCAGGTCGGCCAGAATCAAGAACGCGCCACCTGCCAACAGCGACACCGGCAGGATGGCGCGGTAGCTCGTCCCCGTGATGCGGCGCACCGCATGGGGGACGATGAGCCCCACAAAACCGATCAGCCCACTCACCGAAACGGCAGCCGCTGTGGCCAGCGTGGCTGCGATCACGATGGTGAGGCGCACCCGACTCGCTCTCATCCCGAGCGTGGATGCTTCCTCCTCCCCGACGGCCAGAACGTCGAGGTGGCGTCCGTGGGCAATCAGGACGGCCGCGGCGACGACGGCGAACGGGAGTAGGACGAGGACTTCCGACCAGCCGACCGTCGTCAGCCGGCCCAGGATCCACGAGTAGACCTCGCGGATCCGATCGGAGGCCAGTTGCTGGGCGAAGATCTGCACCGAGGTGAAGAACGAGGCGACGGCAACACCGGCGAGGATCAAGGTTGCGGTGGTCGTTCGTCCGCCGCCGATCCGCCCCAACGCATAGGTGGCGGCAACGGCAACGAGGCCACCCGCAAAGGCCGCCAGCGGAAGGATCCAATCGCCCGAGCCGGCCCCGGCATTGATGGCGGCGGTCGCCCCCAACCCGGCACCGGCCGCCACTCCGAGCAGATACGGGTCTGCCAACGGGTTGCGGAACACCCCCTGGTACGAACCGCCTGCCATCGCCAAGGTCCCGCCGACCAAACCGGCGAGCACAACCCGGGGAACACGCAACTCCCACAGGATCGCCTGATGCCGATCCGTCAGTCCCGATTCGACGCCAACAAAGGGAAGCCTGTCAGCCATCTCGCCGATCACCGCCAGCGGCCCCAGGCCGACCGGTCCCATGGCGATTCCGAGCAGTGCCGCCACCGCCAACGCACCGCCTGCCACGCCCATCGCGATTCCACGGCGGCGGTTGGAGACCGGAGCGGACGCAGTGGTCACTAGCCGGTGGTCTCCTGCTGGTAGGTGAGGAGGCCCGCCGCGATGTCATCCAGCAATCCCGGCACCCGCGGTCCCCACCGACTCGCCACGTCGTAGTCGAGAACAACGACCCGACCGTCGGCAACGGCCGTCATCGTGTCCCAACCGTCACGGGCGGCAACAGTGGCCGCGTCCTCGAAACCCCCGCCGAGAAAGATGATGGCGGGGTCGGCGGCGATGATGTACTCGGGGGAGAGTTGCGGGAACCCCGAACCAAAGTCGTCGGCGGCCCCGTCGGCGATGTTCTCCATGCCGAGCAGGGCATAGAGCGTGCCGATGAACGACTGCGAGTTCGGCGTGTAGAAGCTGAACGGGTCGGTCTCGTGGTAGTAGGTGACCCCCTCGCCGGCCGCGCCCACTGCGGCGACGGTCCCCGCCACCGCGGCTTGCATCTCGGTCCGGAGAGCGGCCGACTCAGCTTGGTGTCCGGTGGCGACGCCGAGCGCCGCGATCTGGGCGTAGAGACCATCCAGGTCGAGTGGCGTCCCAAACAGCAGGGTGGGAATCCCCACCGCGTCGAGCGCCGCCACTGCATCGCCGGGATCAAACGACAGGATGACGAGATCAGGGTCGAGGTTGATCAATGCCTCGAGATTGAGGTTGAACGAGTCGACCAACGTCAGTTCCGCAGCCTCCGGCGGATAGTTCGAGTACAGATCGCCGGCGATCACCGCGTCACCCGCTCCGATGGCATACAGCATCTCCACGTGAGTTGCCGATAGCGCCGCGATCCGGGCCGGCTGAGCGGCGACGGAAGTGGTCCCCCGGTCGCTGGCGACGATGACGGGAAACGCCTCAGCGCCGATCGTTATCGAACTCGTCGCCGTTGTCGCCGGCGGGGCTGTGGTCGTTGTGGTGACCGCCGGCTGGTCGGCTCCACACGCTCCCACCAGCATCACGGACAGCGCGATCCCAACGGTCAGTGACCGGTACACGATGAGCCTCCTCTCAGTGGAGGAGGCGGTACTTGCGGAGTGCACCCCTCCTCCGAGGGCTCATCCACGACCACCTGGAGAGGCGACCTGACTTGTCCCCGAGCGGGGCATCACAGTTGCGGGACAGCGCCGGAATCTCACCGGACTTCGCTCATCAGGCGGCTTCCGAGTCCGTGGACTCGGTCCTGAGAGCATACGGGCCACAACCTGATCCCGCCACTCCGCGGGGGCACCGCTACGCTTTGTCCCATGAAGCGTCTTCTCGTCGCCGTCGCCGTTGCTCTCGGCGTGGCCGCCTTTCTCAAGCGCCCGGTGAAGCAACCAGAACCGGTCGGAGACTGGCATCCGGCCGATCACGAACCCGCCTCGCGCTGAGCATGCGCATCGCCCTCGATCACACCGGAGAGGTCGGACTTCGCGCCGGCCGGATCCTCCTGGCCGAGATCGACCTCATCGAACTGGGCCTCGTCGACCGCACCCCGCGCCGCGACGACCCTCGCGTGGTCCCCGCCGACGACCTGAGCGACTTCGATGTCGCCGTTACCGATGCCGAAGATCCTGAACCCCTGATTCGGCGGGCCGCCGAGGCCGGCATCTCGTGTGTTGTCTGGCAAGAGATCACTCGCGCCGACCACGACGCCGAGTACGGACTCCGGGCCACCACATTGCTGGCCGGGGCCAACCTCGCCAGCGGTATCGCTCCATCGCTGGTGGCACACGAAACGGCCCGCGGTGGCACCGTCATGGACCAGATGGTGGCGTGGACCGAGCCGGGTAGGCCGTTGCGCCGCGGCGAGGCGCTCCCCTTCCCCGAGCCGGTCGGCTCTCGTTGGGGCCGACCGCGCCCGGCGGCCAAGTGGCACGCCTTCGCCGCTCCGGTGAGCGGTGAATGGGCGGCAGCGATCGCCCGTGTCACCTCGGCAACCAACACCGGAGTGATCACTCGCACGGTCGGAGTCGCCGACCTCGCTCCCCACCTCGAAGCGTTGGCCCTCGCCGCCGCAACGCTGGCCGTCGCGCGCGGCGCCTATCCGCCTGGCCTCCAGCGGGCAGACGCCACAGCTGCTGCCTTTCTGGGAGAGGCGTTGAACGCCGGCCTCGGCGTTGCCTCATATTCGCGCCGCGAGCCCTCGTCCTGAACAATCGGTGAACGCTCCCCCATTGCCCACCAGGTGGGGTTGAATGCGGTCATGCGACGAAGTTGTGGCCTCCTCCTGGCGATCATGGCGCTCGCGGCCGCGGCCTGTTCCGGCACTGAAGATGCCGGACCCACGACAACAAGCGATCCGGCGACCCCGGCCGGATCGCTCGAAAGCGCCGCTCCCGCTGAGACCAAAGACGCCGACCCCGGCGAAGCCGTCTCGTACGCAGGAACCACTCCGGCCCCCGAGTTTCCCGAGGGGCTCGACTGGCTCAACACCGACACGCCGCTGACATTGGAGTCACTACGCGGCAAGGTCGTCCTGCTCGACTTCTGGACGTACGGATGCATCAACTGCATCCATATCATCCCCGACCTGGAGCGCCTCGAGGCCGAGTACGCCGACGAGTTGGTCGTGATCGGTGTCCACTCGGCCAAGTTCGTCAACGAATCTGCCACCGAGAACATCCGGCAAGTGATCCTGAGGTACGACCTCGAGCACCCCGTGGTCAACGACCGCGACTTCGAGATCTGGCGCACCTGGGGCGTCAACGCTTGGCCTACCGTCGTGCTGATCGATCCGGCCGGCAACGTGGTCGGAGGCGACTCAGGCGAGGGCGTCTACGCCAAGGTGGCCCCGATCATGGAATCGCTCGTGGCCGAATTTGCAGCATCAGGCGAACTCGACACTACGCCGATCGAGTTTGCCCTCGAGAGCGCTGGGGCACCGGAGACGGCGTTGCGCTACCCGGGAAAGGTCCTCGCCGACCCAGCAAGCGACCGCTTGTTCGTCGCCGACACCGGCCACAACCGCATCGTGGTGGCTGATCCGCGCACCGGAGAAGTGCTCGATGTCTACGGCAGCGGGCGCTCCGGCTACCGCAATGGGTTCGGGCTCGAGGCCCAGTTCAACGCTCCCCAGGGCATGACGCTGAGCGACGACGGCAGCACGCTGTACGTCGCCGACACCGACAACCACGTCATTCGCTCGGTGGATGTTGCCACCGGAATCGTTGAGACCCTGGTGGGCACCGGCTCGATCGGCTATCCGCCAACCGGCGGTTCTGCTCCGTCAGTCGCCCTCAATTCGCCCTGGGGACTCACCATCCGCGAAGGCGTTCTCTACATCGCCATGGCGGGCTCACACCAGATCTGGTCGATGGACTTGGCCGGCGGCACCATCGCCCCTCTGGTCGGCAACGCCCGCGAGAGCACCTTCAACGGTGCGCTGGCCGAAGCGGAACTGGCGCAGCCATCCGGTGTCGCCTTCGACACCGCCGGACGTCTCTATTTTGCCGATAGCGAGTCGAGCTCCATCCGGTATGCCGACGTGCTCGAACCCGCCGGTCGCACCGGCATCGTGGCGGGCAGCGACGAGAACCTCTTCGAGTTCGGCGATGAGGACGGCGTCGGGACGGCAGCACGTCTGCAACACCCGCTCGGCGTTGTCTTCAGGTCCGACACCGGGACGCTGCTGATCGCCGACACCTACAACAGCAAGATCAAGGAAGTCGACCTCTCCACGAACACCGTCACCACCCGCTACGGGGCAGAACACGGCTGGGCCGACGGTGCTTCGCCCCTGTTCTATGAACCGGGCGGGCTGTCGCTCGATGATGACACTCTCTACGTGGCGGATACCAACAACCACGTCATCCGGACGATCGACCTCACCACCGGTTCGACCACCACCCTCGTCCTGAAGGGAATCGAGAACTTCAACCCACCGCCCGACGCAGAGGATTTTGCGGGCAAGGTGATCCAGTTGGATTCAATCAAGACCGGCCCCGGGCCGGGTTCCTTTGTCCTCGAGTTCGCCCTCCCCACCGGCTACAAGGTCAACGAGGATGCGCCCTCGTCCGTACAGTGGTTCGTCTCCGGAGACGCCGTCACGATGGACGATGCCGCCAACCGGTCGCTGACCGGCACAATCTTCCCCGTGGAGATTGCCGCCGAGTTTAGCGAAGGAGCCTCGTCGGTGACGGCCGACGTCACCGTGATCTACTGCCGCGCCGACGCCGAGAGCCTTTGCCTGATCGAACAGGTCCGCTTTCTGGTGCCGATCACGGTGGATGCCGTCGGCCCATCCGCCCGCATCCCTCTCCCCCATGTGATCGTTGTTCCCGACATCTGACGAATCTCTTGCCGCGCCGGCCGCTGCACGTTTCGTATGATGGGCCGATGACCGAAACCAATCTCATCGTCATCGCCGAGTTCGGCGCCCGTCCCGAAGCCGACCTGTTGCGAGCTCACCTCGAGAACTCCGGTATCGCGGCTCAGGTGACCGCCGACGACATCGGTGGTGCCTTTCCCGGAGTTGGCACCGCCAAAGTGTGGGTCGGTTCCGAGGACGAGGACGCCGCCCGCGAAATAGCTGCGGGAACACAAGACGCGAACTGACCGCGACCGGGGTGTCCTCGATCGCGCCGTTTCGCTAGCCGGATTTGGCCTGGGGTACCGCCACGGGGGACTCACCGTCGGCGGAGGAGCTTGATGTTCCTGCGCCGTTGCCTGAGGCCGGCGGACCATGTGCCGCGGGAGCGACTCTCACCGGAGCTGGGACTGGGATCGGGTTGTAGGTCTCTTCGAGCACCGTGATTTCGATACCGCCGACCATGTCCGAGATGAGGTTGTACATGACGGCACCGAGCGTCATCAGCCCGGTCATCACGATGCCGCCAACGATGGCGAGCATGACGATCACCCGGAAGTACAACTCACCATCGGGGGTGAAGGTGAGGGTCAGGCTCTCAAAGATCTCGACAAACCGGTCGGGGATGCCGCGTTGGAGCGACATCGACCACACGACCCAGGTTCCGAGGACGAAGATCAACGCCCCAATGGCGTTGAGCACCAACGAGACCTTGAGCACCGTCCACGGATCGATCTTGCGAACGATCCGACGCACCCGCCTTACTGCCATGTTCTGGAACTCCTCGAAGACGTGACGAGTGTACCCCCGGTTCTTCGAACCGTGGGGCTCATTGCTTGAACGCTATTGGGCCTGCGTTCGGTTCCCGCTACTCATCATCTTCGCGAGGAACGAGGGCTATGGCCGAGATCGTGGCACCGTCTTCGAGGTTCATCACCCTGACTCCAGTGGAGTCGCGGCGCTGGCGGCTGATGTCGTCAACGGCCTGCCGGATCACGATTCCGTCGCTCGACGTGACAAACGCGTGGTCGCCGGTCGACACGGCGAGCGCACCAACGAGTACGCCCCGGACCCGCGTTAGCTTCATCGCCTTCACCCCGATGCCGCCTCGGTTGCGCAACGGAAACTCTGCCACTTTGGTCCGCTTTCCGTAGCCGCCCGAAGTCACCAGCAGCAGTTCCTCCCCCTCGTCGACACAGGCGGCGGCCACCACCTCGTCGCCTTCGCGCAGCCTGATCCCCCGCACGCCGCGAGTGTCGCGGCCCATCGGGCGAACGTCGCTCTCTCTGAACCGAATCCCTTGCCCGTCACGGGTGACCATCACAAGGGCGTGTTCGCCCGCCGTGGCTTGAATGGCCACAACCTCATCTCCCTCTTGGAGGGAGATGGCCACGAGAACCTGATTGCGCGAGTCGTACTCGGCGAACTTCGTCTTCTTGACCTGTCCCATCTTGGTGAAGGCCACCAGGTACCGCGACGTTTCGTAGTCGCGGGTGTCGATGACCGCCTCGATGACCTCATCGGGATCCATCGGGAGCACGGACTGGATCAGCGCGCCCTTGGCGGTGCGGTCCTTCCTGGGCAGTTGGTGCGCTCGGATCCGATACACCTTGCCTCGGTTGGTGAAGAACAGCAGATAGGCATGCGCCGAGGTGTGGAGCACGTGCGTGACGACATCGTCCTCACGCAGGTCCTGGCCTTTCACGCCACGCCCGCCCCGACCCTGGGTGCGGTAGGCCGCCGCAAGCACCGCTTTGACGTAGCCGGCGGCGGTAATGGTGACCACGAGCTCCTCGTCGGCGATCAAGTCCTCGAGGGACATCTCCCCCAGGTCGGGAATGATGCGGCTGCGACGGGCATCGCCGTACTTCTCTCTGATCATGTTGAGTTCCTCGGCGACCACCTCACGCTGGAGCTCCTCGCTGGCCAGGATCGCCTCCAACCCCGCGATGGTTTCCATCAACGCGGTGTATTCGTCCCGCAGCTTCTCGGTCTCGAGCGCCGTGAGGCGCCGCAGCGGCATGTCGAGGATGGTGCGGGCCTGGACGTCGCTCAACTCAAACCGTTCCATCAGGGTGGTCCGGGCCGAATCGACGTCGCTCGAGCCTCTGATGATCTTGACCACCTCGTCGATGTTGTCGAGGGCGATGAGCAGCCCTTCAACGATGTGGGCTCGCTGGCGCGCCTGGTCGAGCCGGTACTGGGAGCGGCGCACGATGACTTCGAGCTGATGCGCCAGGTAGTGGTGCACCATCTCGGCAAGATTCAAGGTCTTTGGCACCCCATCGACCAGGGCGACGGTGTTGACAGAGAAGTTCTCTTCGAGCCCGGTCCCCTTGAAGAGCTGATTCAGCACCACCTGGGGGTTCGCATCACGCTTCAGTTCGACGACGATGCGGATCCCGTTGCGGTTCGACTCGTCCCGCAGACCGCTGATGCCGGTGATGGTCTTGTTGTTCACCAACTCAGCGATCTTCTCCATGATCCTGCGGATGCTCACCTGATAGGGGATCTCCGAGATGATGATGGCGACCCGGTTCTTCTTGACCTCCACCACATCGGTGACGGCCCGCATCTTCACCGAGCCGCGCCCGGTCAGCAGTGCATCCCGGATCCCGGCGGTCCCAACGATGTAGCCACCAGTCGGGAAGTCGGGACCCTTGACGAACTGGGCAAGATCCTCGGAGGTCGCTTCAGAGTGCTCGAGTCCATGCAGGCACGCATCAATCACTTCGCGCAGGTTGTGCGGAGGGATGTTGGTGGCCATCCCAACGGCGATGCCGGTCGAGCCGTTCGCCAGCAGGTTCGGGAATCGCGCCGGGAGCACGGTCGGCTCCTGGCGTTCACCCGAGTAATTGTCCACAAAGTCGACGGTCTCCTCGTTGATCCCGTCGAGAAGGTGCAGGGCGAGCGGAGCCATCCGGGTCTCGGTGTAGCGCATTGCGGCGGGCCCGTCGTCGACGGAGCCAAAGTTGCCCTGCGGCTGAACCAGCGGGTACCGAGACGAAAAATCCTGGCCGAGGCGCACCAAGGCGTCATAGATGGCGTCGTTGCTGTGCGGGTGGAACCATCCCATCACGTCACCGACCACCCGGGCGCACTTGCGGAACGGGGTCCCGGGGCGAATCCCGGCGTCGTACATTGCGTACAGGATGCGGCGGTGTACCGGCTTGAGGCCGTCGCGAACGTCGGGAAGCGCCCGCGAAACGATGACCGACATGGCGTACTCGAGGAACGAGTCCTCCATCTCGCGTTCGATCTCGACGACGCGGATCCGATCGGTTTCTCCGTTGGGCATGGAATCTCTCTCTACGATCTCATTGGCGGTGGTGCGACCCGATCAGAAGTCGAGGAACCGCACATCGTTGGCGTTGTGTTGGATGAAGGACCGGCGGGCTTCAACGTCGTTGCCCATCAGGGTGCTGAACACTTCCTCGGCGTGGAATTGGTCTTCGAGGAACACCCGAAGCAGCTGACGGGCGTCCGGATCCATGGTCGTGTTCCACAATTGGTCGGCGTTCATCTCGCCGAGGCCCTTGAACCTCTGGATATTCATCTTCTTGCCGTTCAACTCCACCCTCACTTCGTCGAGAGCGGCATCGTTGAACACCCACTGCGTCTTCGTGCCGACCTTCACCGAGTACAGCGGGGGCTGCGCAATGTAGACGAAGCCTGCCTCGATCAGCTCAGGCATGTGCCGGAAGAAGAAGGTCAGCAACAACGTCCTGATGTGCGCCCCGTCGACATCGGCGTCGGTGAGGATGACGATCTTGTGGTAGCGCGACTTGTCGAGGTCCATTTCGTCCCCGATCCCAGTGCCGATCGCCGTGATCAAGGATTGGATCTCGGTGTTTTTCAGCACCCGATCGATCCGGTTCTTCTCAACGTTGATGATCTTGCCGCGAATCGGGAGGATCGCCTGGTAGTCGCTGTTGCGGGCCTGCTTGGCCGAACCACCAGCCGAATCGCCCTCGACGATGAACAACTCGCTGAGCTCGGGATCCTTCGACGAACAATCCGACAGCTTGCCGGGAAGCCCGGCCGAGTCGAGCAAGCTCTTGCGCCGGGTGAGGTCGCGAGCCTGGCGGGCGGCCATTCGGGCCTTGGCCGCATTGGTCGCCTTGTCGATGATCCGCCGACCGTCGCCGGGGTGGCGTTCCAGCCACTCGGGCAACTTCTGGTTGAGGGCCTTCTCGACAAACGAACGGATCTCGGTATTGCCGAGCTTGGTCTTCGTCTGTCCCTCGAACTGCGGCTGGCGTACCTTGGCAGAGATGATCGCGGTCAGGCCCTCACGGACGTCCTCACCCTGGAGGTTGGTGTCCTTGTCCTTCAGGATGTTGCGGCTCCGGGCGAAGTCGTTGATCGCCCTGGTGAGGGCCTTGCGGAACCCCTCCTCGTGAGTACCACCCTCGTGGGTGTTGATGTTGTTGGCGAAGCTGAGAATGGTTTCGTTGTAGCCGCCGGTCCATTGGAGGGCCACCTCGACCTCGCCCTCCTTGGCGACGTCGGAGAAGAAGGCGACCTGCTTGTGGATGGGTTCGCGGGTCGCGTTGAGGTGTTTGACGAAGTCGACCAGTCCGCCCTTGTACTGGAAGACAACCTCGTCGACCTCTTCGCCCCGCTCATCACGGAAACGGATTTCGAGACCCGAATTGAGAAACGCCATCTCACGCAACCGGCTCTTGACCGTGCTGGCGTCGTAGTCGGTGGTCTCGGCAAAGATCTCGGGATCCGCCCAGAACGTCACTGTGGTGCCGGTTCGCTTGCCCGGCTTGCCCTTGCGCAACGCCGCGGTCGGATGGCCGACCTCGAAGGACTGGTGCCAATGGGCGCCATCGCGGACCACCTCGATGTCGAGGCGGCTCGACAGAGCGTTCACGACAGACACCCCAACACCGTGGAGTCCGCCGGAGACGGTATACGCCCCCGCCTCGAACTTGCCGCCGGCATGGAGCGTGGTGAGCACCGTGGTCAGCGCCGGCAGTTTGGTTTTCGGGTGCTTGTCGACCGGAATCCCCCGGCCGTTATCACGCACTCGGACCGCGCCGTCGGCCAACAGCGTCACCTCGGCGCGCGTGCAGAACCCGGCCATCGCCTCATCGACCGCGTTGTCCACCACCTCCCAGATCAGGTGGTGGAGCCCCTTGGGGCCGGTAGATCCGATGTACATCGCAGGTCGACGCCGGACCGCTTCGAGGCCCTCCAGGATCTGAATATCTTTGGCTTCATAGGACGCGTCCGTGCCGCGTTTGGCTCCACTCACAGGACTTTTCGGATCCCTTCCCGGGCAATGGCCGGAGTTGTAACTAACAGAGATGTCATTATAGCGAAAACCCCATGTTCTGGGGCATTTCTGAGCGGCTCGAAGACCGTGCCGATGCCCGTGCGGCATGGCCCCCCTGTCACTTGCTCCTGCGGGCCACCCTGAGGCGTATCGAGGTGATTTCCTCCGCCCCGATCAGGCCGGAAATGCGCCGCAACAGCGGCGCCGTGTCGTAGCGGAGGCGGGATGCGGTGCCGCCGTCTCTCACCTCGACCGTGAGCACCCCGTCGCGCACCTGAACCGGCTCGGCCTGGTCCCAGCCCGGCCCGGCGACCTCGCTCCACCGCTCCCGAATCACCATCACCGCCGGGCGGCGGCCCCCGCCGATGCGGGCCAACACACTATCGAGCAGCTCACCCACCGCCTCGAGCTCTCTACGGTCCCCGCCGGTCATGGTCACTCCACACTCCCCTCGCCTACCGACCAACGCCTTCCCTCCACCGGGACTTCATCATCGCGCGCCGTTGTGACAAAGACTTGGCCACGGGGCAGAAGTTCGAGCACGCCGGCGACCCTGGCATGGTCGAGTTCGGAGAAGACATCATCAAGAACGAGAATCGGTGGGCGCCCGTGGCGGTCCTCCAGCAGGCGATAGGCGGCAAGACGCAGGCTCAACGCTGCAGAGCGCTGCTCGCCCTGGCTTGCCTGAGTGCGCAGATCGCGCCCGTCGAGGCGCAGCACCGGCTCGTCCCGATGGGGCCCCACCGTCGTTGTCCGCTGATCGAGATCGCGTTCACGGCGCGCCGCGAGGGCCGCCCGCAGCAACGGCATGTACGGCTGGTCATCGCGTGGGGCATCGGCCTTGATCGCGCCGGCCCATGCCGACTCATAGGAGACCCCGAGTTGCCCTTCGGGTCCGCCGACGGTCTGATACGCATCGCGCAACACGGGCGTGAGCCGATCCAGCAGGATGAGCCGGTTCGCCAGCAAACGGCTTCCCGCCTCGGCCAACCGCTCGTCCCAGACCTCGAGCGTGAGGAGATCGGCCATCCTTCCCTCACGGCGGAGCAATGAGTTGCGCTGCCGCAGGACCTTCTCGTAGTCCGCCTGATCCGCCCCAACCGTCGGTGCCAGGTGCGCACCGAGGTCATCGACGTACTCCCGTCGCAACGCCGGACCACGTTTGACGAGATCGAGATCATCGGGCAGGAATGCCACGACCGGAACCTCCGCCAGGACGTCGGCGTGGCGCTTCGGCCGCTTGCCGTTCAGCAATACCCGGCGACGTCCACCTGCCGGGATCTCAACCTCCACCCTGACCTCGCCGGTTGCCCGCAGGAAACTGCCACGGATGATCGCCTCGGACCGATCACTGCGGATCATGGCACCGTCGGGGGCCCGTCGGAAGGAACGCAATGCCGAGAGATAGGCAATCGCCTCGAGCACGTTCGTCTTGCCGGCCCCGTTGTGCCCGACCAAGACGTTCACCCCGGGGTCCGGCCGAAACTCGAGATGTTCGTACGAGCGAAACTCTCTCACTTCGAGCCAGTCGAGCCGCACGTCTCCTACAACCGAACAGGCATCAAGAGGTAGCGGAAGTCTGGCGAATCAACCCCGCTGAGCAACCCGGGCTTGAGGGGATCGATGGTCTCGAGCAGCACATCTTCGTCCGAGACCGCGTTGACCCCATCGGTGAGATACCGCGTGTTGAAGGCGATCGTCATCTCCTCACCGGTGTACTCGCCCGCGATGTGCTCGGTCTCTTCGCCGACCTCTTGCCGGGTGACGCTGAGCTCGATACCGCCGGGATGCAGGTTGAGCCGCACCGGGATGTGATCTTCCGCGACGAGGCTCGCCCGGCCGACCGCATCGAGCAGCGCTTCCTTCTTGACGACAAGTCGGTTGGGATACTCATCCGGCAACAACTGGCGATAGTTCGGGAAGGTCGCCTCGATGATCCGCACGGTGAGCCGGCCGCGGCTCGAAGAGAACGACGCCTCGCGGTCCCCCAGCGAGATGTCCATCTTCTCGTCGCCAATAGTTCTCCCCAGTTCTCGCAGTGCCCGGTAGGGGACCAGCGTGCCCGAGGCACCGGCCACCCCCGGAATGTCCCGGACAGCGAGGCGATAGGAGTCGGTTGCAACCAACCGGAGGGTGTCGGACTCGCTTTCGAAGAGCACCCCGGTCAACGTCGGTCGCGCCTCGTCGCTCGAGGCCGCAACCCCGACCTGCGCCAAAGCCGCCGTGAACGCGGTCCCGTCAACCGCCATGCCATCCGCTGCCGGGCTGTCGGAAAGCTGTGGAAAGTCATCGACCGCCAATTCACGAAGTCGGAAACGCGGACCGTTGCCCGTGATCTCCACTTCGCCGTCGACGGCCGAAATGGAAACCGCTCCCGCCGGAAGCTTGCGAACTGCTTCGGCGGCAAGCTTGGCCGGGATCACCGTTCGACCTTCTTCGAGCACCTCGACATCGAGATTTGTTCGTATGGTGATCTCGGTGTCGGTCCCGGTGACGCGAAGGCGGCCGGCCTCCACTTCACAGAGAATGCCTTGCAGTATGGGGAGGGGCGATCGGGTGCCGACCGCTCTCCCCGCACGGGCAAGGACATCGGCCAGGTCGTCTCGTTCGGCTCGGATGCGCACAGTCGGGTTCCTTCTACTTCTTTGTTTTGTCTATCAGAACAGTAGCCGTAGTAGTAGGCACTGTGGATTGTGGGGAACTCAGGAAAGGCCAGGTCAATTGGCCATTCTCCCTCCACAGTGCCTGAGGAAGGTTTTGGGGTTGTCCACCGGACCCAACAAAGGGGCTTGACTTGGCTGTGGAGAACATCAACTTCTCCTCAGGCGTTGGGACAACATTGTGACTTCGTCGAATACTTTCTTGTCGCTCTGGATGAGCTTCTTGATCTTGTCGACAGCGTGGATCACGGTTGTGTGATCGCGCCCTCCAAAGGAAGCACCGATCTTGGGAAGGGACAGGTCGGTGAGATCGCGGCACAGGTACATGGCGATCTGTCGGTAGAGGGCAAGAGGCTGCTTGCGGCTCGGACCGATCAATTCGACGGTGGCAAAGCCATAGGTGGAGGCGGTGACATCGATGATGGTCTCGGCGGTGACCGGCCGCGATGTCGCCGTAGGGACAAGATCCTGGAGTACCTCACGAGCCATCTCGAGGCTGATTCGCTCATGGGTGAGCGCGGCATAGGCCGTCACCCTTGTGAGCGCACCCTCGAGCTCGCGGATGTTGTCGAGGACGTTCTCGGCGATGAACCCGAGTACATCACGAGGAACGCTGCTCGGGGCGAACTCGGCGTTCTTGCGCAAGATGGCGAGCCGGGTCTCAACGTCCGGGGGCTGGATATCGGTCATCAAGCCCCACTCGAACCGGCTCCGCAGGCGGTCCTCGAGTGAGGAGAGGTGTTTGGGAGGGCGGTCGGCGCTGATCACGAGTTGCTTGCCGGCCTCGTAGAGGCTGTTGAAGGTGTGGAAGAACTCCTCGAGGATCTGTTCTTTGCCTTCGAAGAACTGGACGTCGTCGAGCAAGAGCACATCAATGGTGCGATAGCGAGCCTTGAATTCATCCATGCGCTTGCGACGAATGCCGTTGATGAACTCGTTGAAGAACTGCTCGGAGGACACGTAGCGCACGACGGCCGACGCCGCGAGCTCCCGGCGGTGATGGCCGACTGCGTGGAGAAGGTGGGTCTTGCCCAATCCGGCCTGGCCGTAGATGAAGAGGGGGTTGTAGTGGGAGCCGGGTTGTTCGGCGACGGCCATGGCCGCGGCGTGAGCAAATCGATTCGACTGGCCGACCACGAAGTTCTCAAAGGTGTACTTGGCGATGAGCCGGGACTCAAAGTCCTGGACAGGCGGTGCCGCTGCGGGTGGTGCCGGCACGGTGGCTGCGGCTGGGCTTGGCGGACCCGGGCGTTGCTCCCCGGGTGCGGATCCAACCCGGTCGGCGTCGACAAGGCCGGGGCCGACCACGTCGGGTGCGGCCACGGTGCTGTCGAGCGCGTCGAGAATCACGGTCACGTCGTCGCCGTATATGGCGATGCAGCTCTCCTCGATGGCGGGAAAAAAGCGGTCACGCACCCAGCGCCGGTGAAAGTCGGTAGGGGCGGCGAGCCGGAGAACGCCGTCGCTCATCTCGGGCTCGAGCGGCTCGAGCCAGGTCTGCCAGGCATTGGGGTGGACTTGGTCGCGGAGGCGAAGTTGGAATTCGTCCCAGTGGGTGATCGATTGGTGGGCTTCCACAGCGGTTGTTCGACTCCTACGGAGAGGTAGATCGGATGGGTACTGTCCACATATCTATCCACATCATGTGGAGAACGATATGGATGGCTCGCCCGCCAGCGAGTCCCGTTTGCTGGTCAATCGGGGAAGAACCGATTTCCACCGGGTCGGCGGATGGCGACTATAGGTCCGCCGGGCAAGCCGCTTCAAGAACGCCAAAACCGACCTTATCCACACGAGTCGCGACCGACCGAAACGTCAGATTCCCTTGGGGCTCAAGGGAATCCATGGGGAGAAGGGTGAAACACGAGGGGCCTAGATCGGGCAGATTGGCGATTCCGGCGTTATTCAATGTTTCGCGGGCGAGTCCTGTTTTTCGCGTGAGGCATCACAACCGGCTGTGTGGATGGCGTCACCCTTTGACATAGTGGGGGTCCGTCCTTAACCTACCGGCCCTACCGCTCACTTCCCGTCCTCGGGGTCTTCTCATGAAACGTACGTATCAGCCAAACGTGCGCCGTCGCAAACGAAAGCACGGCTTCCGCACCCGCATGCGCACGCGCAGCGGGCGAGCCGTTCTCAAGCGCCGCCGCGACAAGGGTCGCCATCGCCTCTCCGCCTAAGGGTCGGCCTTACGTTTCGCTGCGCGGACGCTCCGAGTTCGCCCGGGTCTACCGGAACGGAAGGCGCTACCGCCGCGGGCGTGTGATGATGGTCACAACCACTGGCGCTCCCGGTCCCCCGCAGGTGGCCGTTGTGGCCGGCCGTCGGGTGGGAAACGCGGTGGTTCGTAATCGCGCCAAGCGGCGGCTACGGGAAGCCACGGCACGCGTCAAGCTGTGCGAAGATACGGCCTACGTCGTGGTCGCCCAGCGGGGCCTGAACGATGCGCCGTTCGACGAACTCGTCGAGTGGGTTGGTGACGCGGTGGGAAGCGCCGGGGCGCAGCCGATGGCGGCAATGGAGGACGAGACGTGACAGAGCAGAAGACGCTGAGGCCATATCACCCGTCGTGGTGGGCTCTGCGGTTCATCGCGTTCTACCAGCGGTTCATTTCGCCGCTCTCTGGTCCGCGCTGTCGCTTTGATCCCAGTTGCTCGGCGTACGGCTTCGAGGCGATCGAGACCTATGGCCTGGCCAAGGGCGGTTGGATGGCGGCCAAACGGATTGGACGGTGTCATCCCTGGAACGACGGCGGCTACGACCCGGTGCCGGGGCCCGACGGTGATGATCGACTCCCGCTCTCTGACCTTGCCCCCATCGAGGACGCGCACTCTTGAATCCCTTCACCCTGCTCCAGCAAGGGCTTGGTGCCCTTCTCGCCTTCTTCTACTCGATTATTCCAAATTATGGAATAGCGATCATCCTGCTGACACTGGTGGTCAGCTTGCTGTTGTTCCCGTTGACCCTGAAGCAAACCCGATCGATGCGGGCGATGCAGGAGATCCAACCGGAGGTCAAGCGCCTCCAAAAGGAACTCAAGGGGGATCGGGAAGAGCTCAACAAGGAACTGATGGCGCTCTACCAGGAGCGGGGGGTCAACCCTGCCGCTGGGTGTCTTCCGCTACTGGCCCAGATGCCTATCTGGTTTGCCCTGTTCCGCGTGCTGAGGGTGGACGTCGACGCCGACGGAAACCTCGACCCCGGCAACGTCATTCCCCCGGATTCCGACCTCGCCGGGGCGCTGTTGGCAGGTGATACCAGTTTCCTTGGGATGAACCTCTCGCTGTCCCCGTCCGAGGCCGTGGCCATCGACTGGGTCAATGCCATTCCCTACCTGATCCTCATCCTTGTTGTGGTTGCTACCGGTTTTTACCAGCAGTACCAAACAACGCGGCGGCGCGACGGCCAGGCCGAGCAGACACAGCAAGCGCAGAGTATGCAGACGGCGATGAAGATCATGCCGCTGGTGTTTGGCTTCATCTCCTGGGGCTTTCCGGCCGGTCTGGTGCTGTACTTTGCTACCTCCAACATCTTCAGGATCGGCCAGCAGGCGCTGATCGTCCGTCTCGACGAGAGTCATGAGGGCGGAGGGTCAGGGGGAGAGAAGGACGACGGTCGCGGCGGCAAAGGGCCGGACGAAGACCCACCAAAAGACAGTAAGGGTCCTTCCCCCAACGCCAGCAAGAAGCGCAATCGGCGCAGGAGGAAGTAGCTGCATGGAGCTCGTTGAAGTTGAGGTGAAGGCCAAGACGGTCGAGGAAGCGACCAGTCTCGCCATCGCTGAACTCGGTTTGGAATCCGCCGAGCAGGCGGAAATCACCGTGGTTCAGGAAGCCAAGGGCGGGTTCATGGGACTCGGGTCCCAGCCGGCCGTTATCATTGCTCGGGCCAAGCCGACTCAACCAAAGCGGCGGAGGAGGCGGCGGCGCAAAGGAAACGGAGGGCGCAAAGGAAGCGGAGACCGTGAGACGTCCGGGTCAACGGAGAAATCGTCAGAAGAGCGGCCAAAGCGCAAGAGCGGCGGCGGTGGGAAGTCCTCCAAGGGGGGTCGCAACGTGAAACAAGATCGGGATCGGGACAACGGCGGTCGTCAAGCTGCCGGAACGGCCCCCTCTCCCCCAAAGCCGGCCGACACCAAATCCGACCGGGCACCGGATATCGACGAACAGGGTCAGGTGGCGGTTGAGTTCCTCGAGGGTCTGCTTGCCGCCTTTGGCCTCGAGGGTGCTGTCACGTACCGCATCGACGACGACATACTCCTGGTTGACATGTCCGGCGACCAGACCGAGGCGCTCATTGGCCCGCGCGGCGTCATCCTGTCGTCTGTCCTCGAACTGACCCGAACCGTTGTGCAGCGCAAGACATTTGGCTCACCCCGGATGCGTCTCGACATCGCCGGCTACTCCGAGCGGCGCCGTGCTGCGCTGAAGATCTACACCACAAAACTGGCCGACAAGCTGCTCGCCGAGGGCGGCGAGGTCATGTTGGAGCCCATGAATCCGGCCGATCGTAAGGTCGTTCACGACGCCGTGGCTGAGATCGACGGCGTGCGCTCCTTCAGCGAAGGGGAAGACCCCAACCGCTCGGTGGTGCTGGCGGCAGACGCTCCTCCCGTTGTGGAGAGCGTCGAAGAAGCTGAGGACACCGACGAGCTTGTCGCGGAGGAAGCGGCAATCGACGAAGCCGCCGGAGACAATGACGGGGACGACGACTGACAAGTTGTCGCTTCGCAGGTACGATCAAGAACCCGGGGAGCCACCCGGGTTCTTCTTCGTCGGGAGTAGATGTTCAACGTGAAACATCCTTCAACCGGTGGTCCAGACCTATGGATCGAGCGACTCCGCCGGTGGTCCGGTCTGGAGCTGGATGGTGATGCCGTCGCCCGTCTTGAGCAGTATGCGGCGTGGCTCAGCACCGAGGCCCTTGCTGCAGGGGGCATCGGACCCGACGAGGCCTCCCGACTGTGGCCGCGGCACTTGGCCGACTCGCTGTCCTATGCGGCGGTGTTTGTTGGCCGGCAGGGGTCGGCGCTCGACATCGGCTCGGGTGTCGGGCTACCCGGTATTCCGTTGGCTATCGCCTGTCCGCATCTGGATATGACTTTGGTGGATCGGTCCGGACGCAGGACGGCGCTGCTGCGAAGGGTGGTCAGGATCCTGAACCTCTCCACCACCCGGGTGGTCGAAGCCGACGTTGACGCCATCGACGGCAACCATGACGTGATCGTTGCCCGCGCCTCGTTGCCTCCTGAACAGTTGTTTCCCCGGATTCGGCGCCTATTGGCAACCACGGGTGAGGCTGTGATGGGCTTGAGTCGGCAAACGCCGCCGGACGCCGCAGGTCTAGATACGGCTGCGGCTGGTCATGGCCTGCAAACGGAAGTGGTGTCGATACCGCCGGAGGTGCTTGACTCCCCCGCCTGGCTTCTTAGGATGACACACCGTGAGTGACACTCCTCAAGACCCCAGTCCAACCGAGCCCACCCAAACGTCGGCCGCTGAGGCCCGGATCGTTGCGATCGCCAACCAGAAGGGCGGGGTCGGCAAGTCGACAACGACCATCAACCTCGGCGCCGCACTAGCGTTTCAGGGCGAGCGCGTTCTCCTGGTTGACCTCGACCCCCAGGGCAATACGTCCTCAGGGTTGGGTATCGACCGCTCCGCGATCGAGCTCTCCACCTATGAGGTCCTGATTGACAGCGTTGCGGTTGACGACGTGCTCGAACCCACGAGCGTTCGAGACCTGCTGATTGTGCCGGCGACTATCGAGCTCGCCGGTGCTGAGATCGAGCTCGTATCGATGTTCAGCCGAGAGAATCGCCTGGCCAACGCCCTAAAGCCGGTGATTGGCGATTTCGACTTCGTGCTCATCGATTGCCCGCCATCGCTGGGCCTGCTGACGGTCAACGGACTCGCCGCGGCCCGAGAAGTCATGATCCCGATCCAGTGCGAGTACTACGCACTCGAGGGTGTCAGCCAGCTGATCCGCAACATCCAACTGGTGAAGCAGAACCTCAACCCGGAGTTGGAGATCGAGGGCGTGGTGCTCACCATGTTCGACGGCCGGACCACCCTGTCGTCCGACGTGGTCAAGCAGGTGCGGGAACACTTCGGGGAGAGGACGTACCGAACGGTGATTCCTCGTACGGTGCGGCTCTCAGAGGCGCCGTCGTACGGAGAGCCGATCGAAGCGTTTGATCCGATGTCCCGGGGCGCCATTGCCTATCGGGAACTGGCGCGAGAGTTCAGGAGGCGTCATGGCCGCTCGTAAAAGTGGTTTGGGACGAGGGCTTGACGCCCTCATACCGGTGGAACGTCCGGAACGGGGGTTTGCGTTGGTTCCGCTCGACCTGATCACCCCAAATCCGCAACAGCCGCGTCAGCACTTTGACGCCGATACGTTGGCAGCTCTGGCCGCGTCGATCCGAGAAGTGGGCGTGCTGCAGCCGGTTGTCCTCCGTCCCGCCGATGCGGAAGGCGAATACGTTCTCGTGGCGGGGGAGCGGCGCTGTAGGGCTGCCCGCCTCGCCGGTCTGGACGACGTTCCGGCCGTGATCCGAGACGACACCGACGACACCAGCAGCCTGACCGAGGCGTTGGTCGAGAACGTCCAGCGTGAGGATCTCACCCCACTCGAGGAGGCTGCGGCATATCGCCAACTGCTCGAGGACTTTGGTTTGACCCATGCGGACATTGCCGAGCGGGTGGGCCGCAGCCGCAGCGCCGTCACCAATACCTTGCGGCTTCTCCAACTCCCAGCGGCCATCCAGGGCATGCTGGAGCGGGGCGAACTCACCGCCGGGCACGCCAGACCCTTACTCTCGGTCGAGGACGATGCCTACGCTACTCACATCGCGGAGAAGGTGGTCGAGGAAGGTTGGTCCGTTCGTCAGGTCGAAGAGGCGGCCCGGGCTCGCCATTCGGAGCCACAGCAGCCTGTTGTTGCGCCGCCTAAGGCGGTACGACCCGCGGCAATCATAGAGTTGGAGGAGCGACTCAGCGACCAACTGAGCACCAACGTCAAGATCAACTACGGATCCAAGGGCGGCAAATTGGTGATCGGGTTCTCGTCGCTCAATGATCTCGAGCGGATCTACCGGTTGTTCTACGGGTCGTAGGACCCTGTTTGGGAGGCGGCTGGGAGCAGGCCTCACCGATAAGCTTCAACCTCATCGTGAACTCGAGCGTATAGGTTGATGATTCCCTGTGCGGTGCGCCCCCCGACCATTTCGTTCATGGGTTCACAGGTGACGACGACGGCAGGGGGGCGGGTGTCCTTGAGAATAGCGATCGATCTGCCAAGAACTGGCAGATCGAGTCCCTCGGCCACGTCTTGGGCGATGGTCTGGCCGGCGGCGCTCCGGCTGTGGGCGGACGCAAAGTACAGAACACCCGAGGTATCGGTCTCGGGTAGGGCAAACGCGACGATGAGGTCAACGGCGAGCCGGTTGGCTCGTAGTGCTCGCACCCGTTGGGTCGGCAGGGTGTCTTCTGAGCGGGAAAGTAGGGGATGAGCACCCAAATCTTGGATAATTCTACCAAATGTTATCCCGGCCCGCCAGGTGGCGTGTTGTTCGGCCTCGTTGCGGCAGAAGGTGTCGATGTAGATCCGCTGACCGACGAGGGTGTCGGGAAGCCCGGCGAGCCATTGACGCTCTCGGACCTGTTCGCGGCCGGTCGTCGCGTTGGCCCTTGCCACCCGGGACAGCTCTTCGGCGACTTCCCGCCCGGCGATCCCGTCCTCGGCCATGCGGCGGTTGGCTTGAAAGTCCAGTAGAGCACGCAGGCTGTCGGGTCCAAAGATCCCGTCGACCTTGCCGGAGTCGAAGCCCAGTGCGTTGAGGCGGCGCTGGAGGTCGGCGGCATCGTCGCCGCGCATCATCGGCGCCCGGTGGTACAGCATGCGGTCGCCCAGACGGAAGCCGGCTCCGACCAGGGTGCGCCAGGTGTCGGGCCCGACGATCCCGTCGGCGGCAAGGCCACGCTCACGCTGAAACGCCTGAGCCGCGGCGAGGGTCCCCGCTCCAAAGCGTCCCCGCCCATCGGGGACGGAACTGAAGCCGAGGGCCAGCAACCGGTCCTGGATGTCGCGGACCGGCTCCCCTTGATCACCGATGCGATAGAGCCTCACAAGCGTATGGTCGCAGATAGTCGGCGATAGCAGGTGGCACGCAGATTCACCGCCGATGGGGGATGGACGCGGCCCGGGTACCGGGTGCCGAGTGGGAGCGTTGACAGGCGGCAAGAACCCTGCTCCCGGCCCACACGATGGGGCCGGAAGAGCACAGCATCAAGTCGGGCCGCCTAGACGAATTCGGTGAGTTCGGCCTCGAGTTGGGCCTTGGAGCGGGCGCCGACCAGGCGTTTCTTCTCTTCGCCCCCTTGGAAGATGATCATCGTCGGAATGCTCATGACGTCGTAGTTCATGGCGGTCTGCTGATTCTCGTCGACGTTGAGCTTGGCGACACTGAGCTGGCCCGACTTCTCGCCGGCGAGTTCGTTGAGGGGGCCGTTCATCATCTTGCACGGGCCGCACCACTCGGCCCAGAAGTCGACGAGAACCGGGGTCTCACCAGAGATGAGCTCCGAGAAGTTTTGATCGTTTGCGTTGACGGTGTTCTGTCCCATTTGGCGTCGGCCTCGGGGGCCTTCACCTCCTTGTTGATGTAGCGGTACCACAACGGGTGACCGGATTGTCGTCGTTGCTGTTGACCTCAGCAACCACCCAGGAGCGGATCACATTCCGTGCTGAGCCTCGCGCCAACGCTCCGCGTCGATGGCGGCTTGGCAGCCCATCCCGGCGGCTGTGATAGCTTGTCGATAGACCGAGTCCACGACGTCTCCACCGGCGAACACGCCGGGGACCGAGGTTGCGGTTCCCCCCGGCGTTGTCTCGATGTATCCCGCCGCGTCGAGCTCGATGTGGTCGACGAACACCGAGGTGTTCGGGGTGTGCCCGATGGCGACAAACACGCCTTCGACGTCGAGCACGGACTCGACGTCGGTCTTGACATTGCGCACCCGTACCCCGGTCACCCCGTCTTCTCCGAGGATCTCCTCCGGGACGCTGTCCCAGAGAACTTCGATCTTGGGATGATCGATGGCACGTCGCGCCATGATCTTGGAGGCACGAAACTCGTCGCGGCGGTGGATGATGGTGACCTTGGAGGCAAACTTGGTCAGGAAGATGGCCTCTTCCATAGCGCTGTCGCCACCGCCGACCACGGCGATGGCGCGATCGCGGAAGAAGAATCCGTCGCAGGTGGCGCAAGCCGATACACCAAAGCCTCGCAGCTTCTCCTCGCCGGGGATGCCGAGCCAGCGCGCCGATGCACCGGTGGAGATGATCACCGTGTCGGACTCGTAGCGGTCGTCATCCACCCAGACCTTGAATGGTCGCTGCGAGAAGTCGACGTTGGAGACGTTCGAACTGATGATGCGGGTTCCGAAGCGCTCCGCCTGCTTGCGGAATTGCTCCATCAACTCGGGTCCCATGATCCCGTCGGGAAACCCCGGATAGTTCTCGACATCGGTCGTCAGCATCAGCTGTCCGCCGCGCTCAAATCCCTCGATCATAACGGGGGAGAGGTCGGCACGGGCAGCGTAGATGGCTGCGGTCAGGCCGGCGGGACCTGACCCGATGATCAACACCTTTTCGGGCATCGGCTACTGCTCTTTCGCTTGGTCGGGGTTCTTCTGCCTCCACAGGAACATCCCAACCACCACGAATAATCCACCAACCAGCGCGAAGGCAGCTTCGACCCCGATCAGTTCTCCCAGCCAGCGGAACAGCCCGATGAGGAGGAACACCACGAGCACAAAGGCGAGCATGGCAACAACAAGACCAACCGCGGCCCACTTCGTGTAGCCGGCGATCCGGTCGACGGTCATCGCCCGAATTCTGGCCGCAGTCTGGACCAGGAGGTCGGCGATCTGAGTAGGAAAGTCGTCCATGGTGCCGAGGTTAGTCAGTCGTCCGCCCGCCGCGGCCGGACGTCACGGACTGGCGTCCAGTACTTCACAAGTAGTGGTGTCCTGCACGGCAACGACAACGTCACCGGGTGTCTCAGTCTCATAGACGGCAACCATGCCGTCACCGCCGCCGTACGGGGTTTCACCGAGCGGGTATCCGGAGGTGACTCCGGCGATCGAGTCGACTCCGGCCGCGAGGCATTCTTGCGTGTAGGCAGCCGGGCCGGTGGTGGCAAGCTCGAAGGCGAGGCCGAGGGCACGGAATTGCTCCTCGAATTGGGCAAGGTCGGTGTCGGCGGTGATGCCCAGGCGGATGATGGCATCCTCCAGCGTCGCGAGGTTGGGCTCGGTGGAGAACTGCATCGCCTTCGCCGCGGCCGGTGGGGCCATTGTCGTGGTTTCGGCGGCGGCAGAGGTAGTGGTCGTTGCGCTCTGAGTGGTGGTGGTGAGATCCGCCGCGGCCTCTTCCAGCGACTCGGTGGCGGCCCCACTGGGGGCTTCGCTGCCGCTCAGGGCCGCGCCGTCGTCGGCTTCTGCTGCGGCCGACGTGGTGGTGGTCTGCGAAAACGCCGCGACTTCCGACACGTCGTCGTCGCCGCCGGGGCCGAGGAGGTCGAGGCCGGGACCGACGACGACCAGGGCCAGCAGTAGTGCGGCGGCGGATGCCAACGCACCGATTGGGAACCAGCGGCGTTGGGGCTTGGCCGCCTTGGCAGCCGGCACCAAACCGAGTTCGTGCCGCAGGGTGCGCCGCATCCGGGATGACTCCATCTCGGTCATGGCGACCGGAGGCGCGGCTTCGAGCGCGCCGAGAGCCAGCCGTTGCAGTTCGAGGTCCTCCGAGCACTCGGCGCAGGCCGCAATCTCGGCCTCCGCAGAGGGAACATCGGAAGCATCGAGCGTGCCCTCGGCCAGAGCCATGATGAGATCGGGGTCGTGTTCGTGCATCGCTATTCGTTCCTTGGATGCTGCGGAGGGTCGTTCAGGTTCCCAAGTTGTTGGGCGAGGAGCTTTCTTCCCCGAAATACTCGGGACTTCACCGTGCCGACCGGGGTTCCCAGCAGGTTCGCAGCCGTCTCGAGCGAGAGACCTTCGAGGTCGACGAGTACTACCGCAGCCCGGAACTCGGGGGAGAGTTGCGCCAATGCGGCATTGATGTCGGGTCTCAGCTCGACGGCAGCGTACTCATCATCCGGGCGAACGTCTGCGGGGTCATGCGACTCAGGGAGAGCGTCGGCTGAGGCTCGCTTGGCGCGCCGCAGCTGGTCGTAGCACGTGTTGACCGCCACCCGATAGAGCCAGGTGGAGAAGGCCGCCTCAGCCTTGTAACGATCGGCCTTACGAAACACGGTGAGGAACGTCTCTTGAGTGGCATCGAGGGCGGCGTCGCGGTCGCGGAGCATGCGCAGACAGATACCAAAGACACGATCCTCGTGGGCGGCCATGAGTTGATTGAACGCGGCGGTGTCGCCGGCGAGGAAACGCTGGATCAGATCGATGTCTTCTGCGGCCCGATAGGTCATGCGTGCCGGATTCTCGCCGCTCGGCGTCGTCGTGTCACGACAGGAACTGGATCTCGGCGATCCGGGTGTACCTCTTGCCGTCGCTCTGCTCGGGCAAGTCGGTGAACCACAGGAGCCACACGCCACTGTCGCGCTCGGGAAGCTCGAGCCGGGTGATGCCGGTCTCTGCGGTACCGGATACCTCGAATTCCCAGTCCTCGAAGCTGCTGGGCGTCTCGCCAGCCCAGCCGATCCTGAACCCGGACTCGGGACTGGCCGCCATCTCGACGACGGCCGGCGATCCGTCAACGGAGAAGACGAGACCGACGCCCGGCTTGAGTGCTGTCAGCGGACTCGAGTACGACTCGGTGCGCCAGGCCGTCTCGAGGTCGCCGTCTGCCAGCAACGGCAGATCCCGGTCGCGCTCCTCGCTGTCGCCAAAGGGGTCGTGAACCTCCACATCAAACTCCAGCGCCTCCTGCTCGACGGGCAGCGGCACCGTCGTGGTGGTGGCCGCCGCGGACGGTTGGGTGGGTGGCGGCGCCGGGGGAGTAGCGGGAAAGAGGAAAGGCGAGTCGGGGTCGACGTCCATGGCCATGCCTGCAGCGGAGATTGCGAGCGCGGCGACCAGTAGCAACGCCGCCGGAATCAACCAGCGCCAGGACCATGCCGTGCGGTCCTCGGGGACCGGGGTGTACGGGATGGCCCGCAGCGAGGCAGCCAGGGACTCAGCCGTGCTCCGGCCGGCTTCGGCGGTTTCGAGGGCGGTATCAACCGCGCGTGGGAGTCCCTCTGCCACCTGTGAGGGCAATAGCCCTGGAGTTTCGGTGCCGGTGATGGCCAGCCGGAGCGAGCGCGCCAATCCGGCGGTGTCGGCCACCTGATCCGTGGTGCCGCGGCGGCCAAAGGCAGTCAGCTTCGCCGGGTGTGATGCCGAGAACCCGATGGCCGAAGGGTCGATGTCGCCGTGGACGGCGCCGGTGGCATGGAGTGCGGCCAGAGCCGAAGCCAACCCTGCGGCGTTGGGGAGGAACTCCTCGACCGGGATGGTTTCGCGGGCATGGAGGCGATCGGCGATGGATACCCCGCCGTACCACTCGAGTACCGAATATGCGGCGCCGTGGTCCTCGCCGACGGCGTAGACGCCGGCGAGGTGAACGTGCTGGACGGCGGCGGCGGCCCGGGCGCCGTCCATGAACTCGGTGAGCCGTGCTGCCGATGCGTCGGGGTCGAGGACCCTGACCAACACCGGCCGGTCGAGCGAGGTGTCGATCGCCAGCCACTCCTCGACGTCGCCGTCGCGTCCGAGCCGGACCTGGGTCTGGTAGCGGTCGGGGAGTCGAGGGGCCATGGCAGTGGACCTGGGGCGGCGTTAAGCCGCCGGCAGATAACGCAACAGGCTCAGCGGCTCGGGCAGCCGCACGTATCCCTCTGATTCGTAGAGGGCCAGCGCGGGATCGTTGTCGGGTTGGGTGTTGAGCAGCATCACCCGGGCACCGGCGGAGCGCGCTTTGCGGGCTGCGACCCGCAGCAATGAACGGCCCATCCCCTGGTCCTGCCAATCGGGGTGGACGGCGACCCGCTGCAGATACGAGATGGCACTGCCAAATCCGACGATGGCGAACCCGGCCGCCCGACCATCGGAGTCGCGAATGATGAGCACCGAGGAGTGGCCGGTCGCTTGCATCGCTTCCGTGAGCCCCTGACGATCGAACCGCCAGAAGGGGCTGAATGCGGCGGCATCGATCCTGATCAGATCACCGATCCGATCGTCGTCGGTTTCGACGACCAGATGGTTTGGAGCCGCAGGGGTGGCCTCGAGGCCAAGACGCATCAGCGCCAGGTCGAGAAAGACGCGATACCCGGCGCCCTCCCAGGTGCGGCGGGCGTTGCGGGGCAGGGGCGGCGATAGGACCGACGGGGCACCGTTGGAGATGAGTCGCTGGGTACAGGCCTCGAGAAAGGCGTCACCACCACGCATCAGACGCAGGGCGGCGTCGGATTCGACGTCGTTCCAGGGTCTTGCCGTGGCTCGAGCCCAGCCGCGGCGAAAGACGACGGGACCGGGCCATTCGCCGCGTTGAGTCACCCTCGATCGGGCGTCCGCGAGTGCCATGTTCCTCTTCTGATGGGCGGATTGTCGTGTGCAGCGTACCGCCGGTTGAGTGTTCTCCTGTCGTAGGCGCGAAGATGGGGCCATGCGGGTAGCCCTCGTTACTCACGACTCGAGTTTGCGACACGAAACGGGCCGATTCCATCCGGAACGGCCCGACCGAATCCCGGCGACCATTGCCGGGGTACGCGAGTCTGGTCTCACGGTGGTCGAGTACGAACCGTCCCCGGCCCGTTTCGAGGACCTGGCTCTGGTCCACAACGCCGGCTATATCGCCGACGTCGAGGACTTCTGTTCGTCGGGTGGGGGAGCTTTCGACCCCGACACCCGGGTGGTGCCGGAGTCGTGGGAAGCGGCGCTGTTGTCGGCTGGAGGTGGATCGGCGGCTGTCGAAGCGTTGGCGACCGGAATCGCCGACGTGGGGTTCGTTGCGATGCGCCCTCCCGGCCACCACGCGCTCGAAGACCAGGCGATGGGGTTCTGCCTCTTCAACAACATCGCGATCACGGCCCGCCGCCTGACGGCACAGGGTGACAAGGTCGCCATCGTCGACTGGGACGTCCACCACGGCAACGGCACCCAGCGCACCTTCTACAGGGATCCCAGCGTCCTGTATGTCTCGCTCCACGAGTTCCCGGCATACCCGGGCACCGGGTGGGTCGACGAGACGGGCTCGGGCGACGCGGTGGGGACGACGGTGAACTTCCCTATGCCGCGAGCTACTGAGGGAGCGCCGTATCGCTGGGCGATGCGGTGGGTGATCGTTCCGATCCTCGAGGAGTTCGAACCCAATTGGCTCTTGGTGTCGGCTGGCTATGACGCCCACCGGGCGGACCCGCTGGCCGACATCCTGCTCGAGGAGTCCGACTATGCAGTCATGGCGGCCACGCTCGCCAAGGTGGTGCCGGCGCAACGAACGGTCTTCTTCCTCGAGGGCGGCTACGACCTCGCCGCTCTGACCGCCTCAACCGCGGCCACTCTGCAGGGCAGCGCTGGGGAGGCGCCGGACCCGCCGCCGGTCGAAGCAACGGGGACTTCGGGGGCGTGGAAGGTCATCAGACACGTCGCCACCAGCCGCGTCTAAGGCGCGGAACGTCCGGCAAAGGTCCTTCCCCGGACTGGTTCAAAGCCGTTCAAGAACCGGTGGGGTTCTTCCGATGTTTCCTGGTCAGCACCGCACGACGGGAAGAGGACGCACAACACGATGGAAACCATCCCCACTTTAGATGAGCTGCTTGCCAAGCTGCTCTCCGTGGAAGGATCCGACCTCCACCTCAAGGTTGGATCACCGCCGGCCTACCGCATCAACGGTGTGCTCCAACTAGCGGAACTCCCCAAACTCTCCGCAGACGACGCCGCCGATTTCGCCGAGCAGGTGCTCACCGACCGCGCCCGCGATGAATTTGCCATTGATCATGAGGCCGACTTTGCCTACGGCAAGCCTTCGCTCGGCCGCTTCCGGGTGAACGTCTATCGCCAGCGGGGATCGATCAACCTGGTCGTCCGGGCGGTGAATCCGGCGAGCCAGAACTTCGAGGAACTCGGCATGCCGAAGGCGCTGACGCAGCTCTGTGCCCACCAGCGCGGCCTGATCGTGGTTGCCGGAGCGGCAGGCTCAGGGAAGACCACCGCGTTGGGGGCGATGATCGACCACATCAACTCCACGCGCCGGGTCAACATCATCACCCTCGAAGACCCCATCGAGATTCTGTTCCCCGACAAAATGTCCATCGTGAGCCAACGTGAGGTCGGACTCGATACGGCATCAATGGAGGAAGGGCTCCGCCGTGTGGTGCGTCAGGACCCTGACGTGATCATGGCCAGCGAAATGCGGAACCTCGAAAGCGTGCGCGGTGTGCTCCGAGCCGCCGAAACGGGGCATCTCGTATTGGTCGCCATGCACACGGTCGACGCCGTCGAGACCGTCAGCCGGATCGTGGAGGCCTTTCCCATCCACGAGCGCAAACAAGCTCGGCTGATCCTGGCCGCAGTACTGCGGGGGGTTGTTGCTCAACGCTTGGTGCCGCGCGCCGATGGCAGCGGGCGAGTCCCCGCCGTTGAGGTGCTCACCAACTACGAGCGGATGTTCGAGGCGATCGCCGACGAGGAAGGGTCTACGCGGGTGCAGGAGTTGATCAATGAAGGCTCATTCCACGGATGTCAGAGCTTCGATCAGGCCCTGCTGAAGTTGTATGCCGATGGTGTGGTTGAGTTTCACGACGCGGTGGCCAATGCCACCGACCCGACCGACCTCAAACTTGCGGCCCAGGCCATGGGTGTACGCTCCGCCTGAGCCAGAGGCGCTGGCGCCAGCGAAGACCGGCCGATTCTGCCCCCGCCGGGGTCGACGGCCGGTTGTTCGCGTCTGGGGCGGTACCCTTTCACTCATGCCAGAGTTCACCTGCCGCGACTGTGGCGCGGCCTTCTCGCTGTCCCAGGACATCCTCGACCGCTACCCGGGGTGGACCCCCCGTCAGTGCCGGTCCTGCCGCGACGGCGGGGCGTCTGGACGGTCGGCCTCCGACTCCAAGCCGCGACGCCGCACGTCGACCAGGCGGGGTTCGGGAACCTCCGCGCTCTATACGACCGATGAGGTGCTCGAGAGGTTCACAGCCGGACCCGTCTCGGGAGTGTTCACCGACGGCGGATCCGTTCCCAATCCGGGGCCGGGGGGGTGGGGCGCCGTCTACGTTGCCGACGGTGAGATCATCGCCGAAGCCCACGGGCACGACCCCGACACCACCAACAACCGGATGGAGCTGACCGCGGTCATCGAAGCGGCCAAGCTGGTGCCTGCGGGGACTCCGATCACCGTCTATGCCGACAGCAAGCTGACCATCAACACCGTCACCGAATGGGCGGCCGGCTGGGAGAAGCGGGGATGGAAGCGCAAGAGCGGCCCGGTAGAGAACCTCGACTTGGTCAAGACCGCCTACTACTCGTTCCGCCGTCGCCCCGAGCTGCGGATGGAGTGGATTGCGGCCCATTCCGGCTATCGCTGGAACGAGTACGCCGATGCCCTGGCGAATCGGTGGAGACTGGACTGAGGCCGAGGGACCGAATCTGATGGGTTGGTCGGTAACCTCAGCCCTCATGACCGTTCCACCTCGACTCGAGCCATTGCTGCGTACCAACGCGCCACCGGTCGAGTTGGCCCAGCGGTTCGCGGCCGCCGGGTACCACCTCTATCTGGTGGGCGGCAGTGTGCGCGATGCCTTGCTCGATCGGGAGGGCGAGGACCTCGACTTCACCACGGAGGCGCGACCCGAGGCCATCAAAGAACTCGTCGCCCCGTGGGCCGATGACCTCTATCTCGCCGGGGAAGTCTTCGGGACCGTGGGGGCTATCAAGCACGGGCGGGTGTTCGAGGTCACAACCTTCCGGTCAGAGCTCTATCGGGGTGAAAGCCGCAAGCCGGAGGTCACCTTCTCCGACAGCATCGCTGAGGACCTTTCCCGCCGCGACTTCACCGTCAATGCAATGGCAATGCAGCTCCCCGGTGCGCCCGGCGAGGTTCCCGTGATGATCGACCCCCACGGTGGGCTGATCGACCTCGCCGGGCGGCTCCTGCGC
>Ga0209567_10000089_pt1 | contig 43190 bp, 39 predicted proteins | sample COG_12_FD_184756 | JGI IMG/M metagenome (GOLD analysis project Ga0209567, IMG submission 184756) | Pelagic marine sediment microbial communities from the LTER site Helgoland, North Sea, for post-phytoplankton bloom and carbon turnover... | ecosystem: Environmental > Aquatic > Marine > Neritic... | reverse complement strand
CGCCCTGCCGATTGCGCAAAATCATCTGCAATGCGGCCTTACTGTCCTGCCAGCCCTGATCACGTCGATCCGCCTCGACGGCTATCTTCAGCCCCTTCTCTTCCGCCGTATCCGCAAAGCCACCAGGCGGAAGCAGGCTCAGCATCGCGATCGATATCAGCAGTTTCCTCATCGTTGTTCTCCTCGAATTTCATCAATGACGGCGGCAGTACCAGAAAACCCGAGGCCAGGGCCAATCCAACACTGATCGAATTGAGTGGTCGAAAAATTAATGCCTACGAACCACTTAACTTTTTTCGAGTCCTTGCACGATCAGGTCTGCCACCATTACGGCCTTCTGTTCGAACACTTCCAGCGGATACAATTTCATCATGTTCGGATAGTCGAATATGAACATGGCGGCCATGACCGCCTCCGCGGTGCCCCCGCAGTCGTCCACATCGAACTCGCCCGCCGCCACGCCCTCGTCGATGATCTGCTTCAACAGACCGCGAGTCTGGGCCAGGTGCTGGCTGACGAGGTCTCGCCGCGTCCCGGTAATGGCGTCGACCAGTTCGCTCATGTGGGGCTGAGAAGACCAGCGGTGGTGAGTGTGGCGGAGACTGGTGAGGACGAAATGTCTGATCTTCTCGGGCCCCGAAAACCCGGGGTCGTCCACCACCTGCTCGAGCGCCGAAGCTTTATCACCAAGGCACTGGCATGCCATCGCCGCACCGATCTCGTGCTTGTTATCGAAGAACCGGTAAAGGTTCGATGCGGACATACCGCAATCCTTGGCAATCTCGGCCATGGTGGTCTTACCAAAGCCGTAGCGCGTGAAGCGCTCGCGCGCCGCGTCCAGAATCCGGCCACGGATCAGGTGGTAATCTTGCTGTAACTGGGGCATGCTTTAAACTTAGCAATGAATAATAAATATTCAAGTTAATATTCATTATTTACTCAACATGCCTCGACAACAACCGCTCCACCCGATAATTTATTACGCCAGCCCTGTGGCGGTGCGACCCAAAGACGCGGGCTTTAAAATTCGACGAGTTCGGCCAGACCGGGATCGTCGACAAACATGTTGCGCGTCCCTTGGATCTGTTCGATGCGGTCGTTGCGCCACTTCTCATGATTGCTCGGCTGGTCCTGAAAGTGCCACTTTTTAAGAAGTTCTCCGCTCCTGCGGAAAATTATCAAGCCGTATTCCTCTTTCATATAGAACATGGCGCGGGCGATTTCGCCTCGGGATGCGGTTCGAGGTTCGGCGATGCGCTTGCTCTCGTCCGCCTCGAAGTCGCACTGGCCGAAAGCGCGCCGCTCGCCGGGCACTTCACCGAAGCGATACGCACTGCGCGCGTCGTTAACGTCCACGCGCGATGGATACAGATTGTGAAGGTCTGCTTCTATGCGGTTGAACCGGTCGCTGTTTGAACGGCACTGCTTGCGCGTACCGCAATCCAGTTCATTGGTGACCCACCCCATCGGAAACACATGCTCGATATTGATGCCTTTCCTGTATTCGAATTTCGAACCGAAGGATTCACCGCAGTACAAAGTCTTACCGCCCTTGGTATAAAGCTTGTTCCAGAAAAGCCAGCGCGCTTCCTCATAGTTCGGAATTCGGTTCTGCCCCGCCGGCGACGCGGTTGCCGCCGCACCGAGCGCGGCAATGAAAATCGTTATGAGAAATACGAGGCGCACGACTCGGTGTCCTGCATCATTCGAATCAGATTCCATGCATGGTGTCCTCGACCAGCATATCGACAATGGCACTCAATGCTTCCGACTCCGATTTGCCCTCTTCCAACGCTTTGTCATGGACCGCGATCTGCCTGTGCGCACTGGTTCCTTCCTCGACGATCTTTCTTGCATGGTTGACTTCCTGTACGCAGCCCAGGGCCTCGGCGTCCTCGCGGATCAATTCAATAATTTCGTCGAGCAGATCCGTGTAGGAAATGATCTCTCCGCGCCCGAAGTCGATCAGGCCTTCATCGATTCCGTAGCGCTGCGCCCGCCAGCGGTTTTCCTTCACCAGCATCATTAAATATCGACGCCAGCGCTGGTTCTTGCGCCTGAGTCGATAGAGCATTCGCAGCCAGCACAGAAAAATTGCCGCAATCGTGACGCCGTCGTCCATCCGAGTGCATATGTCGTTGACGCGCATTTCCAGGGTGGGGAACCGGGCGCTTGGCCGGATGTCCCACCAGATCTTGGTGGCATCCTCGATCACCCCCGCCTCGACCAGGACGTTCACATGGCGCTGATATTCCGAAAAACTGTCGAACTGCTCCGGCAGCCCGGTGCGCGGCATTTCGTCCCACACCGCGATCCGATAGGATTTCAATCCGGTGTTGTGGCCATTCCAGAACGGTGACGACGTGCTCAGGGCCAGCAGGTGCGGCAGGATGTAGACAGCCTGACTCATGAGGTCCATACGCAGCTCGTCATCCTCGATTCCTACGTGCACGTGCATGCCGCTGATCGTCAATCTGCGTACCACGCCCTGCAGATCTTTGGCCAATTGTTCATAGCGCTCCTTGTGCGTGTGTTTTAGAACCTCGGAAGCCGCGATGGGGTGCGTCGACACCGCAACCAGTGCCAGACCGTGCTCCTTCGCAATCGACGCAACCGTGCGCCGCAGATCGGCCAGCTCCGCCCTGGCCTCGGCGATGGTCTCGCATACATTGGTCCCGACCTCGATCTGGCACTGCAGAAACTCCGGGGACACACGGCCCTTCAGTAGTTCCTCGCATCGCGGCAGCATCGACGTCGGGGTTTCACTGATCAGGTTGCGCGTTTCGGGATCGACCAGCATGTATTCTTCTTCAATACCCACGGTAAAAGTCGGTTCCTGCATGCTCATTACTCCTATGTTGCCGCTTGACGACTAAAGATCTTAATTTTATTTCTCCAGCAAGCTCGCACGGCTGCCTGTCGAGAATTTCGAACTAATACCGGACCCGACGGCTTTCGATATCCAGTCTCGCCGGGGTCCCCTGGATTAATGCAACATTCAGCCAGCCGTCCTGGACCGAGCCGTTGCGGTTCCGAAACATGTCGTTACAGTCGTCCGCCAGCTGCGACACCATTTCTTCGACCGCACCGGCAGCGCCGTCGGACTGCAATTCCAGAGTGATGCCACCCTGGATGTCGAACATGTTTCCGGGCTGCACGAGTTGCAATTCGACGCCGCGTGCACGGAACGCTTCATCTGCAATGGATAAACCGGCCCTTCTCATGGCAACGACTACGAAACCTTCCCTTCCGATGGCGCTCAGGATACGGTTGTCTTCGCTCAACACAAGCCCGGATTCTTCACACAGTCCGAATCCGTAGCGCACATTTTCCTCGGCACAGGCAACCACCAGTCGGCCCAGACGGCTGCGCGCAACGAAGTTCTGATCGACGATCCCCGCCTCGAACAGACCAAGCCCCGGTTCCATCACCATGCCCTCGGAACCGGCGTCTTCGGAGGCGCCGAATCGAAGGGCCTCGAAACTATCGCCTTCGGCAATCATCGGCTGACCAAACGCCGCAGCGGCACCGCCTATGGCGATTAGGTTGGTGCCCTGTTCGAATGCACCGATGAGGTGTCGCAACACCGGCGTCACATCGCCGCGATAGATCATGACCTTGGTCAGGCGGCGCTGGTTGCCGCCGGGAAGAAGTATCGTTCCCATCTGCTCGAGGGTTCGCAGAAAACCGTTGTCCCGATTGCGCTGCTCGATGTTGTTCTCGGTGACGTCCAGTTGTTCCGCGGAAATGTCGATCCGGCGCAGCCAGTCCACATATTCCCTCGCGACCTGCCTTGTATTGCCGGAGGCGGTAGCCATGACTCCGATCGGTTCCCGCAGATAGGGCCTCAGCGAGTCGACGTGCCGTTCACGCCACTTGAGCGGCGAATTGCCCAGCAGTACGATCTGCGAGGACGGCGCACGTTCCGCATGGTGGAGATGGATCGGCGTCGGGAACCGGCTTGCCCGCATGCTGTCACCGCGATTGATATGCAGCCGAAAATTGATCATTGTGTAACGCAGCCGACCGTCGCGCATCGCTTTCAATGCGCGGGATTGCCGGCGCACGCGCTCGAGTTCCACGCACCATTCTACGTCGCCCTTGTCCGGCCACGAGCTGACGCTGTCACGCATGTAACGCCTGGTATCCGCCCTGGCAAGGCGCTGCATCAGATCGAGCAGAGTGTATATACCGAACGCACAGCGCTTGACCGGGGCCGGTGAACGCAGCGACGAACCGGAAACACGCACCGGCTTTTTGTCGGCGTCCGGTGTGACGCGGTTACTCCGCAGATCGATCCGGTCCCCGTCATCGAGATAGGAAATAGTAACGTCCTCTATTCCGTGTTCGCTGGTATTGAGCGTACGCGACAGATCGACAACGATGACGCCGGTTTCCCCTCGCACGACGGCGTTTTCACCCTCGACAATCAGCGCCGTGTTTTCATCGATTCCATAGCCCAGCGATTCACCGCACGCGTTGACTGCGGCTACCAAGCGACCGATCCGCCCGCGCGCAATGAAGTGCTGATCGATCACCCCCCATGGAAAGAAACCGAGCCCTTTCCCCAGCGCCAGCCCCGGGACATCAGGGTCATCGACGATTCCGTAGCTCAGGGCCTCGTTGGACGTCCCCCCCAGGATCATGTGCCGGGACATCATTGCCGCACCCGCGCTCGACCCTGCCACCAGTCCGCCGGAGGCGTACATCGCCCTGATGGCTTCGAGCAAAGGTGTCTCCGTGTCATTCTGTACAAGAGAGCGCACGATTCTGGACTGGTCGCCGCCCGTAAAGAACACCCCACCGCAGGAACCGACCAGATCGACAAGGTCCTGATCACAGGCGGAACCCCGCTCCTGCCAGAACAGCGGGATCAGCTCCGCGGTGAAGCCGTTTCCGGCGAAGCTGTCCACGGTCTCGGCCCCGACTTCTTGCGGGATTTGGGACGCTACCGGTATCACCGCGATTCGTCCGCTGCACAAAGGCCTGATCGCATCGAATACGGCGGCATTGTCTGCTTCCAGACGGCCGCCCACAATGGCCAGGCGACCCGCCTGGGATGGAATTTCCGTTGAGTGCCGTCGCCCCATCTAAGTGTGCGTCTTGTAGATTCTCATTAAATTCGAAAACAGGATATTATCAGCAATAGCCCGTCCGGTGAGAGACGGGCGTGAAAAGCCGTCGTCAACAACGCGCATACGACTCCAAGCGAGGATGCCAGATGAAGATTCTATCTACCACGGTGTTTCGTGGCCCCAATATCTACGCACTATTTCCGGTCATTCGACAAACGCTGGACCTGGGTGACCTGGAGAACTGGCCAACGGGACGACTCGGAGAAGATTTCGTTGACGGCCTGGTGGAGAATCTTCCCGGCCTGCAGGAACACGGCTGCTCGTACCAGGTGCCCGGTGGATTCATTCGACGCATGCGCGAGGACGAAGGGACATGGCTGGGACATGTGATGGAACACGTTGCGCTGGAACTACAGAACATCACCGGTGCGAACGTCACCTTCGGCAAGACCCGATCGACCGACGGTGCGCCGGGCCACTACGATGTAGTTTACGAATACGAGGGCGAACAGGTAGGACTGGAAGCGGGTCGCCTGGCCATAGACCTGGTTCATCATCTGTTACCTCGGGATCTGCGACCCGACGATTCCCGGGGCCGGGAATTCGAATTCGACAAAGAAAGGGACGATTTTATTCGTTTCGCACAGAAGCGGGCACTGGGTCCCAGCACCGCCTCGCTCGTCAAGGCGGCGGAGGAACGCGGCATTCCCTGGCTGAGGCTCAATGACCAAAGCCTCATTCAACTCGGCCACGGCTGCCATCAACGACGCATCCAGGCCACCATCACCGGCAACACTTCATACGTGTCGGTGGAACTTGCGTCAGACAAAGAGGAAACCCACCGGCTGCTTGCGGACCTGGGGCTGCCCGTACCCCGCCAGGCGCTGGTCTACAGGCTGAGGCGCGCCCTGAAGGCAGCCGAGCGCATCGGCTACCCGGTCGTAGTAAAACCGCTGGACGGCAATCACGGCCGGGGCGTTACCATAGACGTGCAAACCCCCGAACAGCTGGAAGTCGCCTATGACAATGCCAAGGTGCATGGCGACGGAATCGTCATCGAGAGCTATATCAAAGGATTGGATCACCGGCTGCTGGTGGTCAACGGCAAGCTGGTTGCGGCGGCCAAGCGGGTGCCGGGCCACGTCTTGGGAGACGGCAAACACACCATCGAGGAACTGGTGGACGATATCAACCGCGACCCGCGGCGAGGAGTCGGCCACGAGAAAATCCTCACCCGGCTCGAATTCGACCATCAGGCCGACAGGCTGCTCGAGTTCAAGGACTACACACGCAGAACCGTCCCGGGCGAAGGTGAGACCGTTTACCTGCGCTCCACCGCCAACCTGTCCACGGGCGGCACGGCCATCGACGTCACCGACATTATCCATCCCGATAATCGCGAAATGGCGGAGCGCGCCATCCGCGCCGTTGGTTTGGACGTCGGCGGCGTGGATTTCATCACCACGGACATCGCGAAGTCCTATCACGAAACCGGCGGCGCCATTTGTGAGGTCAATGCCGCCCCCGGCTTCCGCATGCACGTCGCGCCCAGCGAGGGGGAACCTCGTGACGTGGCCACCCCGGTCATAGAAATGCTGTTCCCCGAGAGCACCGACGGCCGCATTCCCATCGCCGGCATCACCGGGACCAATGGAAAAACCACCACCGCGCGAATGCTTTCGCACATCATGAAGATGGCCGGGCACACCGTGGGGCTGGCATCCACGGACGGCGTCTACATCGACGGCCGCCTCACGGTTAGTGGCGATATGACCGGACCCACCGCAGCCAGGATGGTCCTCAGCGATCCCACGGTAGACGCGGCGGTGCTCGAAACCGCGCGTGGAGGCATGCTGCGCAGTGGCCTGGGCTACAGGCAGTCCGACGTCTCCGCGTGCCTCAACGTGAGTGCCGACCACCTCGGACTGCGCGGCGTCGACACCCTGGAACAGCTGGCCGAAGTCAAGCGCGTGGTGATCGAGGTGGCCCGTGGCACGGCTATTCTCAATGCCGATGATCCGTTGTGTCTGAAAATGGCCGACTACAGCAACGCGGACAAACTGTGCTACATCACGATGAACCGGACGCACCGCCTGGTGCGTGAACACATCCAGGCCGGCGGGCTGGCGGTGGTCCTGGAGCAGGGAATCAACGGCCACATGATCACGTTGTATGACGAGAACGGTCACCACATTCCGCTGCTCTGGTCTCACCTGATCCCGGCTACCCTCGAGGGCCGTGCCCTGCACAACGTGCAGAACGCGATGTTCGCCGCCGCACTGGCCTACAACCTCGGTATCGACCTCGACAATATCCGGCACGGGCTGCGCACTTTCGACACCACGTTTTTTCAAGCGCCGGGCAGACTCAATGTGTACGACGAACTGCCGTTCAAGGTCATCATGGACTACGCCCACAACCCGGCGGCGGTTAAGACCATCTGTGACGTCGTCGACAGATTCGACACATTGGGGCGGAAGCTCGTCGTGCTCACCATGCCCGGCGACCGCCGCGACGAGGATATCGAGGAAGTAGCCAGGATCGCGGCCGGGCATTTCGACCACTACATCTGCCGCAGGGACGACAACCGGCGCGGGCGTGGAGACAAAGAGGTGCCCGAGATAATCGCCCGGGCGCTGCGCGAGTCGGGGGTTGACGAGCAGCACATCCAGATCATACCCGACGAACAGGCGGCTATTGGTACCGCACTGCGCGCGGCGCGAACCGGCGATCTCCTACTCGTGCTGGCCGACCAGATCGCTCGGTCCTGGAAGCAGATCATCTACTTCAAGCCCGACGAAGACGTGGTCGCCGCCCAGGTCAAACCCGCCGCCGTGGAAATTCCCTCGGATATCATCGGCGATTTCGAATTCGACGAGGATATGGAACTGATCCGCGACGAACGCGGAGTGCGCATCGCGAGGGAAACTGAAGACTAGCCGATGCGGTGTCTGGATTCGCGCCGCCTGACCGGCCCCAACCTGCTGTGGGACAAGCCTGGTGCCGTGATCGACGTCGTATTCGAAGAAGACCACCCTGACGTGGCCATCGATGCCTGGCGCACGCAGGTGCGAAGGATGCTCGACGCGGTCGGTTGGGACGACGGGGACACCTGTGTTCGCCGCTTCAAGGACGGCGCCAGCCTGGCGATCTCGGCGCCCGTCGACGCGCTGTATGCCGCCACCGATATCAATGACTGGGCATTCGACGCCGCTGACTACATTGTCGGCGGTGGATCGGAACCGGACGTGACGGGAGACGCGAAAAAGTTTCGCGATTCGATTCGCGATGAAAGCAACCCCAATGCGATCGCGCTGCGTGCCGAGGCGATCGCCCGAGATATACCCGTGCTGATGGATTCAGATGAGATTTCGGTAGGGTTGGGACGATACAGCAGAAACTGGGCTCTCGACACCGTCCCCGATCTATCCGATGTTCCATGGGACGCACTGGGAACCATTCCGGTTGGGGTGATTACCGGCACCAACGGCAAGACCACCTCGGTGCGCCTGGCCGCGAGCATCGCGCGGGCAGCGGGGTACACCGTGGGGCTGAGTTCAACCGATTGGATCGCTGCCGGCGACACCATCCTGGACGCCGGCGACTACTCGGGCCCCGGCGGCGCAAGGGCCGTGCTGCGGGATCGCAGCGTTGATCTGGCGTTGCTGGAAACCGCCCGGGGCGGATTGCTGCGCCGAGGACTGGCCGTGGATCGCGTGGATGCAGTTCTCATTACCAATGTCGCGTCGGATCATCTCGGTGAGTTCGGCGTTCACAACGTTGACGAGCTTGCCGACGTCAAGTGGATAGTTACCCGCGCTCTTGAGGAGGACTCTGCCCTGGTGCTCAACGCGGACGATGATCGCCTTGCCGAAAGAGCGAAAGGGTCCGCGTTCAACATTACCTGGTTCAGCCCGGATTCCGAAAACCCGTTGCTTGCCGAGCAAGCCAGGGCAGGCGGTACGACATGTACCGTTACCGATGGTTTGATCACCGTAACGCAGCAAGGGTCCAGCCGTGCGGTTGTGGAAATAGACAAAATACCCATTACCTTCAAGGGGGCCGCACGGCACAATGTGTACAACGCTCTTGGGGCGGTCGGTCTGGCCCTCGGCCTGGGTATTTCGATGCCCAACATCCGCGCCGGATTATGCGCTATGGACCCCAACGACAACCCCGGACGCTGCAATATCTATGACATCAAAGGCGCCACTTTTCTCGTCGATTTTGCGCACAATCCCCACGGCATGACGGCGTTCGTCAATATGGCCGCGGCGATCCCGGCCAGCCGCCGGACGCTGCTCATCGGACAGGCCGGTGACCGAAGCGACAAGGATATACGGGATCTCGCGATTACGGCATGCGCATCCCGCTGGGATCGGGTCGTCATCAAGGAGATGGATGACTATGCCCGCGGGCGCGATAGAGGCGAGACGGCAGATATCCTTTACAACGAATTCACCGCGCAGGGAATACCGCCGGAGAAAATCGACCGGGAGCGTCACGAGCTCGAAGCGGTGCGTAAACTGGTAAAAGACGCGCGATCGGGCGAACTGACCGCCCTGCTCATCCACGAGCGCCGGCGCGAGGTGCTGGATTATCTAAGCGAAATAGTGACAACGAACTGATCCGGGACAGGAGATTTCATGCCTAGCGCGATCATCATACACGGCGGTATCAAGGAATTCGAAAACATCAGCGGCTTCGAACAGGACTGCCAGGATAGTCTGCGCAACATTGTCGGCAGAGGCTACGAGGCGTTGATCACCGACGGGGCACGCGCCGCGGTGTTGGCAGCGGTTACTGCTCTCGAGGATTGCGAATTGTTCAACGCGGGAACCGGATCGAGGGTTCAGTCGGACGGTGAAATCCGCATGAGTGCCTCCCTCATGGACGCGACGAACAACCGGTTCTCCGGAGTGATCAATATCCAGTACGTCAAAAACCCTGTCCTCGTCGCCGCGGAACTGGCCTCCGAAAAAAACACCGTCCTGGCCGGGTGTCCCGCGACACAATACGCACGGGGCAAGGGATTCAGGAGCCACAATCCGTATACCGAACGCCGATGGCTTGAACACCTGGAAGGCAGGCAAGGCCTGTCGGGAACGGTTGGCGCGGTAGCGTTAGATAAAAAGGGCCGAATGTTCGCGGCTACCTCGACCGGCGGCGTCGGCGGCGAGATACCGGGTCGGGTCAGTGATTCGGCGACCGTGGCCGGCAACTACGCCAGCACCGCCGCTGCCATATCCTGTACCGGCGCGGGCGAGGAAATCGTAAACCTTGGCGTGGCTGCGAGAATCATCACCCGCAGATTGGACGGACAGACGCTGGAGCAGTCCGTCAGGAACACCATCAGGGAAGGGATGGAGTTCGATTATACGTTCGGGTTGATTGCGGTTGACGAAGCCGGCTCGACCATAGCGGACCAAACCCGCGGACAGACGCTGTTCGCTTCCGCCGACGCGAGGGGCGTTACCGTATTCGGCTCACTTTAGCCTCATCCAGATCTCGCGCCCGCCTTTTCCGAGACGTCGTCGCAGATCCGGACGATGTCATCGGCCGGTCGTGGCCATGGCCTGCCGCGTCCAGTCCTGCAGGGACTTGATGGAATGTTCGCTTTTCAGGCCTCTACCGGGATCGAGAACGAGTGGCCCCGGTGTGCGGTAGCCCAGACTGCCGAGACCTTTTTGAACGGATTCCACCAGCATGACGTCCTCGGCGACGGTGGTGTCACGATCCTGGTCCGCCAGCCGGTCGATCACCTCCGACCACGCCCCCTGCGGCGTGAACCAGCCCCGTGACACCCTTACCCTGTCGACACCAAGCGGGGTCCAGTGATAGGTGTTGAGCACATTGCCCGGATAGACCTGGAAAGACGTGGTCGGCCACAAGTACCACGAACTGTAGTCCGTGGCGTGTTCGTTCGCGTCCGGGTCGATATCGTAGGTCATCCTGTCAAGGTTGGCGGCCACGGTGGTGTGCCGCAGGCTGTAACCATTCGGTTCGATGTTGTACGTCGCCGGGTCGATCACGCCCTTGGCAAATGTCGGGTGGTTGAGAGGACAGTGGTAGCACTCATTGTAGTTCTCCACGGAGACCTTCCAGTTGCAGGCCTCGTCCACTTCCACGTAACGCATGGGCTGCAACAGGTCGATATCCGGCACGTAGGCACGCAGCTGTTGCTCGACATCCGGGAACCACCACGACATTAGCTTCGCATCGGGGTCCAGATTGACGAACAGGAAGCCACAAAATTTCTCCAGCCCGACCTCCTTCAGACAGATACCCGAAACATCGAGTCCGGCATTCTGTTGATTCGGAAAGCGCTTTAGGCGACCGTCGAGATCGTAGGTCCAGGCATGGTATGGGCACACGAGCGACCGTTTGTTGCCGCTATCCTTTACGATCTGATGGGCGCGGTGAGCGCATACATTGAAAAACACTCGATCGCGGTTATCGTGGTCCCGGATTGCGAACAGATCCTGATCGCTGATCCGGAAAGTGAAAAAATCGCCGGATTTCGAGAGCTGTGAGCCATGGCCGATACATATCCACGAGCGATAGAAGATTCCGGGTTTCTCTCGTTCATAATTCGAATCGTCGATGTAGTATTCGGGTTCGAGCGCACGCACGGGCTCGCCGCCAGCCACTGCCGTTTCATTCATAACTGTCACCTGCCTGGTTCACGTGAAAATGTCTATCCAATTACCGCATTTCGCTAGTCATTTCTTATGACAACTCTGATTAAGAAATTCATTGCGAGGAGCGCAGCGTTTCAGCAATCCATAAACCGCCGGTTCGCATCGATTTTGGATTGCTTCACCGCGTTCCGAACGACAATGATTTATTCGATCAGAGCATGTGTAATTTCACCAACTTTCTATATAAACCCCGCTGTCGTAACGAATCTTGTGGAACGTCTCTATCTGTTTGAGCACTTTCTTGTCAGCGCCCGCAACGACAAAACTGAGTAGCGTTTCCATCAGGGCCGCCGCGCCAATCAAGGACGTAAAAAACTGGGGCGATTCCACCGGTGTGACGAACACGTGCTGCGAAGCGAGGGCTACCGGTGAGACGCGATCATCGGTTACCGAGATCAGTGTGGCGCGCCGGCTGCGGGCCAGTTCGGTCGCTGCCAGAACATCGGTTCGATACGGGTAGAAATTTATCGCCAGCAGGACGTCGTTGCGACCCACGCGTGCCAAATCGTCAATGGGCAGATGACCGGGGCGTGGAATCTGGATGACATTGCGAAACGCCATGTGCGCAACGTACCAAAAATTGTGCGCCAAGGCATATCCTACGCCAACGCCTAGAATGTACGCCTGCTCAGCCGCCACGATGGCATCGGCAGCCCTGCGCAAAGCGACCGGGTCGTTGCCTGCAAACATCGTCTCCACGTTGGATATCGCCTTGGCGGCGAGGTCGTTGTAGAGGCGGTCATGTGCACCGCCGGTACCAAACTTCTGCAGCTCCCGGGCACGACCCCTGATCATCCTGGCGCCGTCCTTGATATGACGAGCAAAAGCTTCCCGGAATCCCCGGTAACCATCGAATCCAGCCAGACGCGCCAGCTGCACCAGCGAATTCGGGTGCACACCTGCCTCGGAGCCTGTTTGTCTTACCGTACCCAGGGCAACTCGTTCGGGATGCTCCAGAACGTAACCCGCGGCCTTTTTCAACTGCGGGCTGAGGTCCGGCAGCATTGCCGCCAAATTTTTCAGCACACGGGTCTGACTGTCTTCACGCATGCCGGCTTCGTTCGAATCGTTTCATGGTTGTATACTACTGTACTGTTTGTTGTAATATAAGTACAAATGTACTCGTTTGGTCATAAACACTCTACTCTCTGCAGCAAATGATAACGGTAGATCGAAATGCAATCTGAGGCGCAAGTCGTCATCATCGGCGGCGGCGTCATGGGGGCCAGCCTGCTCTACCACCTGTGCCGGGAAGGTTGGAACGACTGCGTCCTGGTCGAGAAAGCGGAATTGACATCCGGTTCCACCTGGCACGCGGCGGGACAGATCACCCATGGCCTCGCCCACTGGGGGCTCGCACAAATCAACAAATACGGCGTAGAGTTCTATCGCAACCTGGAAGCGGAAACAGGTCAGTCCGTAAGCTGGCACGGATGCGGTTCTCTCAGGGTGGCGTACCTCGACGACGAAATCGATTTTATTCACCATATCCTGAGCGTTGGGCGCGGCCTCGAGGTTCCGATGGAAATCATCGGTCCCGATGAAATACGCGGACTTCACCCATTCTTCAATCTGGACGGTGTGAAAGCGGGGTTGCACACGCCGGACGACGGTCATGTCGACCCTGCCGGCGCCACTTTCGGCATGATCAAGGGGGCCCGGAACCGCGGCGCAACCGTGATTCGGCACAACCGGGTGACGGACGTCAGGCAGGAAGCAAACGGCGCCTGGCAGGTAGTCACGGAAAAAGGCGACATCACCTGCCGGCATGTGGTCAATGCCGCGGGTGCCTACGCCAAACAGGTGGCGGCCTGGAGCGGTTACAACCTGCCCATGGCGAATACGACCCATCACTACTTCGTCACCGACACGGTGAAAGAGTTCATCGACCTCGAGCGCGAACTGCCCGTGGTGCGGGACGACATGACCTATTCCGGTTACATTCGTATGGAACAGAAATCGGGCCTGATCGGCATCTACGAGAAGACCGACCCGCGGACGATCTGGGACGAAGGCGCGCCATGGGAAGCCGAGAACGAGTTGTTCGAACCGGACTACGATCGGATCGCGCCGTTTCTGGAAAAAGCCCTGGAGCGGATGCCCTTGCTCGAGGACTATGGCATCAAGCGTGAAGTCCATGGTGCCATTCCCATGCCGCCGGATGGCAACATGCTGCTCGGACCGGCACCGGGGCTCCGCAACTACTGGTGCTGCTGCGGAAGCCATGTCGGCATTGCGTGGGGGCCGGGGGCAGGGAAATATCTTGCCCAGTGGATGGTCCGCGGCACCGCCGACATCAACATGCGCGACTTCGACCCCCGTCGGTTTGGATCCTGGATCGGCCGCGAGCACGAGATCGCCCGCGCCAAGGAGGACTATGTCCTTCGACACGAGATCCCCTACCCTGGACGACAGAGGAACAGCGGCCGTCCCCAAAAGATCAGTCCGTTGTACCGGCGGCTCACCGCGGTCGGTGCAATTCACGAGGAAATTTATGGCTGGGAGCGTCCGCGCTGGTTCGCGCTTCCGGACCAGCGCAGAGAGGATGTGTACGGCTTCCGGCGCCCGGACTGGCACCGCGCGGTGGCCGAGGAATGCCGCGCCGTTCGCGAACGAGTTGGCGTCATGGACCTTACCGGTTTTGCCAAGCTCGACATCACCGGGCCCGGCGCCCACGAGTTTCTGGACAGAATGATTGCCAACCGCGTACCGCGCCGCGATGGTGGAATCGTGCTCGCCCATATCCTGAACGAATCCGGCACCATCGAAGCTGAAACGACGCTGGCGCGGTTTGGAGATGACCGCTTCTACATGATGTTTGCGGCATTCTCCGAACAAAAGGTATTCGACTGGCTGGTACAGCACCGCCAGCCGGAGGACCGAGTCGACATCAGCATCGTTTCCGGGCAGCGGGGTTGCCTGGTCGTGTCCGGCCCCCGCTCCCGGGATGTCCTGTCACAGATCACCGATACCGCAATCGACAACGAAAGCTGGCCGTGGCTGCGTGCCAGAACCATTTCCGCAGCGGGAGCGGCTGACGTGCGCGCCCTGCGCATGTCATATCAGGGCGAACTCGGTTGGGAACTGCATGTCCCCATGCCGGCAATGGACGATGTATACGATGCGCTTTGGAACGCCGGCGAGCCGCTGGGAATGACCAACTTCGGCTCCTATGCCCTGAACGCCATGCGGCTCGAGAAAGGATTCAAGGGCGCATCGGAATTGACCAACGAAGTCACCCTTCCCGAAGCCGATGTGATGCGGTTCTGCAGACTGGACAAAGAAAATTTCATCGGGCGCGACGCAACCCTGGCAAGCCGCGACTCCGATGCGCGATGGCGTTGCGCCTATCTGGAGATCGATGCCAGGGACGCCGACGCGCATGCCAGCGAAACGGTTTTTCAGGGCAGCGAGCATGTGGGCCAGGTGAGTTCCGGTGGTTACGGCTTTACCTGCCACAGGAGCCTGGCGTTCGCATACCTTAAACCGGAGTGTGCCGAGCCGGATACCGAGTTGTCGGTGATGATCCTGGGTGAGCGAAGACCGGCACGGGTACTGGACCTGCCCGTCTACGATCCGCACAACACGCTGCCCAGAATGTAAAGCTCGATGAAAGTACCGGATACTATGATCCTCATATATCGATTCGATCGACCCTGCGACCATGGAGTCAGACAACAATGACCGAACAAGCTGTTGATATACATGCACCACTGAACCAGAACGACTACTACCGAATTGCGGAACGTTGTATTCCCGGCGCCGGTCTCGGCGGTTACTCACTGCCCGACGACGTCCGCTTCATTGCCGAACGGGGTGAGGGGAGCCGCGTGTGCTCGGTGGACGGGCGCTGGTACATCGACTACGTCGGAGGAGCCGGGGCCAACATCATTGGTCATTGTCACCCCGAAGTCGTGGAGGCGGTTAGGGAACAGGCGGGACGCGGCATGCATTTTTTCGGCACGCTCAATGACCTCGCCGTGGAACTGGTCGAGCGATTTGTCGGGATCGTGCCTTGCGCGGAGAAAGTGGTCCTGACCACCACCGGATCTGAAGCGACATTCTACGCTATGCGTATAGCACGCGCCTTTTCCGGCCGCACCAAAGTTCTGAAATTCGAGGGGGCTTACCACGGCAACCACGACTACTCGTCGTTCAGCCTGTTTCCCACGGAACCGGCCGACTATCCACGCGGTAAACCGGACAGTGGTGGCGTGCCCGAGGCGCTTGCCGACACGGTACTGGTCGCGCCGTACAACGATCTGGACACCGCAGAAGGAATAATCCAGGAACATCGCGACGATCTGGCGCTGGTTATCGTCGAACCCGTGCAGCGGATCATTTTTGCTGAAACAAGGTTCCTGCGGGGGCTGAGGCGGATTTGCGACGAAAACAACGTATTGTTGATGTTCGACGAGGTCGTCACTGGTTTCCGCCTCGCCCTGGGAGGGGGCCAGCAATTCTTCGGCGTCACTCCAGACCTTGCCAGCTTCGGCAAGGTGATAGGTGGCGGTGGACCGGGAGGATGCGTTGCGGGACGTGCCGACATTCTCGATGCAGCCAACCCGAAACGCAAGGGCCGCCCGGACTATGCCTACATCAACGGCACGCTTCATGGCAATCCGCTCGGTGCCGCGGCTGGGCTTGCGACAATTCAGATCCTGGAGCAGCCGGGATTCCACGACGGTCTTTTCGCGATCTCCGATAAACTGCTTTCCCGCCTGCAGCAGGTCCTGGACCGCCACGGGGTCCCCGCAATTGCCGCGGGTAGAAACTCTTTCTGGCAGATCCTCTATTTGAACGAAGCGCCCACAAGCCAACTCGACATCATGACCTCGAATATCGGCGCGGCGCGTCATCTCGATGTCGAACTGCTGCGCCGCGGCATCTACGTCCTGCCGGGCGTCAGGCGCTTCGTTTCATCCGTGAACACCGATGATGACATCGAACGGACCGAGGAGGCACTGGATTCGGCATGCCGGGAGTTGTGAGGAACTTTTAACCGGTGGGATTGGACCCGGCTACCCGGTCGAACTCCTTTTGAGATAGAACCGCTTCCGCCACAACCCAATCATGGAAGGACCGGATGTTCGGCTCACTCTCCCGCCCCTTGGGGCAGACGAAGTAATAGGCCACGTTGGACGGGCTGCTGACGTCGAACAGCTTAACGAGCCTACCCGTCGCAAGGTCATCCTGAACGTGGGCGCTTCTCGCCAGCGCGACCCCGAAATCATCGATCGCCGCTTGGACCGCCATACTGGTGTCAGGGAATTTTGATCCTTTGGGCAGAGATTTGATCTCTACCCCCGCATCCCTGAACCAGTCCCGCCAGCGCGGACAAATATCTTGTGAATGTCGATAGATCAATGGGTACCTGAGCAGGTCTTCCGGCGTCTCGGGCGGCATGATACGGCTCAGAAACCTGGGGCTGCAGACGGGGAATACGTACTCTCTCAGGATCAGTTCTTCCGACAGGCCGGACCACCCGCCATGCCCTAGACGGATTCCCACATCGACCTCGTGCATGCTGAAATCGATGAGCTCATCGGTCGTGGAAATCCACACATTGATGTTTGGGTACTGCTGCGAAAACTGGCCCAGCCGGGGCACCAGCCACTTGAATGCAAATGACTGCAGCAGGCTGACCCTGAGTGACACCGCTCGGTCATCGCCGGGACGAAGTTCCGCCAGCTTGGCGGACAGCCGTTTGATGAAATCCCTGACGATAGGGGCCAATACCTGCCCCGCCTCGGTGAGTCGCAGGCTGCGGCCCCGGCGCAGGAACAGCTTGAGTTCCCACAGTTCCTCGATGTGCCGAATTTGATGGCTTACCGCGCTTTGCGTGATGCTCAGTTCCTCCGCGGCGCGGGTATAGCTCAGGTGGCGAGCCGCACTTTCGAAGGCGCGCAATGCGGCGGTTGGAGGCAGTCTCACCATCGTCGAATCCTAACATGAGTTTTAACTCATGTATATGATGAAAAAATTTCCTTTGAATTCACGTATTTTCCTCCATATTATGGGACATAATGAATGGTGCAGTGCACCATTATTTCAAATCGTTTTGTTTATCACTATGAGGAGATGTTCATGGCTTACCGCTTGCTGGTAAATATGGGCGCGATTTACGTGGGCACCGTCACAAAAATGACCCCACTGGCGATGCTCTTGGCCTGATCACCCTCGCGAAATACAGGAGACTATCAATGAACTTAATCATGAGAGGAATTCACGCGGCCATCGAACCGTTCCGGTACCGAGCCCCGCTGATCAAACGCGACACACACAGCACGAACGGTTCGTCCGGCGCCAACGGGCTGATCAGCAGCTTCAAGCACAGACGGCGGGTGAATCGTGCTATTCACGAACTCAGCAGGCTCAGCAACGCAACGCTCAAGGATATCGGCGTCGAGCGGGGCAACATACCGCAGCTCGTTGAAGCGATGATGAAAAATCCGGTGAATTCGTTAAAAAACCGGGAATCCGGAGAACATAAAAATGCGGCTGTCAACTACCGGGTCAGGGGCGGTGCCACGGCGTAACATACGACCCGACTGTTCCTCCCGGAAAGCCGCTTGATCCAGCGGCTTTTTTGATGGCGGCCAAATTGCCTGAATTCAAAGGTAAATCTTTATAACTTATTGATTAATATTGGTGATTTCTGAAGGAGCGTGTATGTGCCAACCGATGACACTCAGTGATTCATGAGTAATTATTCATGAATATCATGAAATCTTTTCTTTTGATTTCAATAACATGTAGCACTATATTTACTACCAAGTTCATGGTGCAGTGCATCAAACAAATTATTCCAGTCAAATCTTAATGAGGAAATGAACATGGCTTACAGCATGCTCGTAAAAACCGGCGCCGCATATGTCGGCGCAATCGCAATACTGACCGCTTTCGCCACCTTGCTGGCGTAGCTGGTCTCGGCATCTAGTATAGATCTTACAGTTACAGGACCCAGGAGCTTAATAAATGACCCTTTTCCACACAATCCGACGTCGTTTTATGATTAATCGTGCAGTTCGCGAACTGTCAGGATTGAACAACACCATTCTTCAGGATATTGGCATCGATCGCGCCAACATTACCGAAATGGTGGAAAAAATGATCGATTCCAACGCCGCTCCAAGCGTGGGTTCAAAACAGGCTGGCGTTGGATACGCAACCGCGACTTACACAACCGCTCACGGCGCCGCTGTATAGTCGTCTGTTGACGCAGAGACACGCGTCTCCTCCTCGAAGAGAGTCGCTGAGAGATCAGCGGCTCTTTTCTTTAAGGACCGGAGCCCGTAGCTTCGAACTCCATCAGTACTCCACCGGATATTTATTCATCACCCACTGAAACATATGGCCAACGAGAATCCGGATCTTGGTGAAACCCGATTCGGCCGACGTCATCGCTATCAGCACTTAACAATGGCGTTGCGCTGAGTAACCTGGAAAATATCAACGCGGATCTCGCCCGAATGGCACGGAGCGTGTCGCTTGGATGACGGAATCAGGGGCCCGTAATGATGCGCGCGATCTCCTCCTGACCGTAACCAATCTCTTTCAGCACTTCTTCCGTGTGTTGACCCAGCCTGGGTGCCGGAAACCGGATACCGCCGGGGGTATGGGAAAACTTTACCGGCAAACCCAGCGTCTTGACGGGGCCGGCGGTGGGATGGACCTTTTCAACGATCATCTCCCTCGCCTGCGCCTGCGGATCACGATGCATCTCACCGACGTTCAGAATCGGACCCGCCGGCACCCTGCCCTGTTCCAGCAGGCGCAGCCAGTCGGCGGTCGTACGTGTTCTGAAAATTCCGTTTAATTCTTCGGCCAGGGCATGCAGGTTTTCCATCCGCTTTTCATTGGTCGCGAACCGCTGGTCACGCCCAAGGGATGGTGCTCCAATCAGCTCGATCAGCCGTGCCCAGTTCGCATGATTTGCCGCGCCCACGTTTATCCAGCCGTCCGCCGTTTCGAATGTCTGATACGGAGCGTTCAACGGGTGCGCGGTGCCCATGGGTCCGGGTGACTCGCCCGTGGCCAGCGCGATGGCGGACTGCCAGTAGGTATGAATGATGCCGGCTTCGAACAGCGACGTATCCACTTTCTGCCCTAATCCTGTTTTCAGCTTGCTGGCGTATGCGGCCGCCACTCCCATCGCAGCGAGAATTCCCGCGGTGATGTCGGTCACGGGGGCACCGACCTTTACCGGCGGCCTTCCCTCTCCTTCACCGGTAATCGACATCAACCCCGACATGCCCTGGGCGATCAGATCAAAGCCGCCGCGTTCGGCGTAAGGCCCGGTTCGACCAAAACCCGAGATTTCGCAGTAAATCAGACCAGGATTGGCTTCTCGCAGTGTTTCATAACCCAGGCCGAGCTTTTCCATGGTTCCCTTACGGTAGTTTTCGATCACCACGTCGGCTTTTTGCATAAGCCTGAGAAGCGCCTCTCGACACTCATCACGCTTGAGGTCCAGAACTATGCCGCGCTTGTTCCGGTTCATCATCATGAAAGCGGCGCTTTCACCCTTGATTTCCGGCGGAACCATCCGGCGCGAATCATCGCCCACCGGCTTCTCAACCTTGATGACGTCGGCGCCCATATCGGCCAGCATGAGGCCGGTCACCGGACCCGCCATGATGTGGGCAAGTTCGATCACCCGGCAACCCGTCAATGGGCCGCTCAAGCTACTTCCCCCTCCATTGCGGTTTACGTTTGGCGAAGAAAGCGTCGATACCTTCGCGGAAATCCGCGCTGGTATAACACATGGTGATCATATCCTCGTCTTCGACGGTCCGTACCGCCAGGCGACGCTGCAGTTCCTTGGTCGCCTTCAGGGTCAACGGCGCCTGGCTTGCAACGACGCGCGCCAGTTCACGGGCACGGATATCGAGACTTTGTCGATTCTCGACCATCTCACTTATCAGCCCCGCCGATCGGGCTTCTTCCGCGCCCAACAGTCGGCTGGTGAAGATCATGTCTCGTACTCGCCCCGCCCCGATCAAGGCGGACAATCGTGCTAGGGAATTCGCTGAAAGACAGTTTCCCAGGGTGCGGGCGATTGGAAAGCCAAATTTGAGATCGGCGGTGGCCAACCTGATGTCACAAGCTGCGGCAATGGCGGCACCGCCGCCGGTGCACGCACCGGAGATCGCCGCAATGGTGGGCAGGGCACACGACTCCACCGCCGTCAAAACACGGTCTATGCGGCGTTCGTAGTCGATCGCGTCCTGTGCGCTGCTGAAATGCCGAAACTGTGCAATATCGGTACCTGCCGCGAACGCGCTGTCACCGGCCCCGGTAATGACAAGCACACGGGCTCCCGCCGGAGGCGCCGCGCAGATTTCGGCAATCCGCGTGTACATGCCAAACGTCAATGCATTTCTGGCGTCTGGCCTATTAAAGGTGATAACGCCTGTATCGCCATCGAGATCGAACAACAGCTCTTGTGAATCGCGCATTGGCCTAGCGGTAGAAATAATCAACCAAAAACATTGGAATTGCCGGAATGTACGTGCACATCAGAAGAACCACAAGCAACACGGCGACGAAATAAACGTTGATCTTGGAGACGGCCCAGATATTCGCCCTGGCGATGGCGCATGACGTGATCAGCACGGACGCGACCGGCGGCGTCTGCTGTCCAATAGCGAGATTGAGCGTCACCACCAGCCCAAAGTGCACAGGGTCGATGCCCGCCTGCTCGATCAGCGGCACCACGATGGGTATGACCAGGATAATGGCTGCCACGGAATGAAGAAAAAATCCGACGACAAGGAAAAATACATTCAGGATCAATAGAATAACGTATTTGTTGTCTGTCAATGCGAGCATCTGCTGGGCCAGTTCCTGGGGCAGCTGCGCCCGGGTCAGGAAGCCGCCCATAAGAACGGATGCCGCGACGAGCAGCATGACGACCGAAGTCTGCATGCCTCCTTCGATCATCGCGGTCTTCAAGCGTTTCAGATCGACCTCCCGGTACCACAGGCCCACGATCAGCGCTGCCAGGACGGCCAGTCCCGCCGCCTCCGTTGCGGTAACGAATCCGCCGAAAATCCCGCCCAGTATAATGACCGGGAGAGTGAACGCGGGTAGTGCCTCTACGAACGTGCGCCGCACCTGTGAAAGATTGAACGCCTCCTCGACCGGCAGGTTATAACGGCGCGCGAATACATAAGCGACTCCCATCAGGCCAACGGCACCCAACAGCCCCGGAACCACGCCCGCCACGAACAATTGCTCCACGCTGGTATTTGCCGACACGGCGTAGATGATCATGGGTATCGATGGCGGGATGATGATCGCCAGCGAGGCGGAGGAAGACGTAATGGCGGCCGACAGCGGCGCCGAGTAACCGCGCTGTATCATTTGCGGAATCATCACCGAACCGAGCGCCGCGACGTCAGCGACGGCGGATCCGGAAATCTCCGCGAAGAACAGCGATACGCCGATATTGACCATGCCCAGTCCGCCTCTGATGAATCCTATGATGGCGCTGACGAAGTTGATCAGGCGGTCGGTTATGCCTCCCGCATTCATGATCGCACCGGCCAGCACGAACATGGGAATGGCGATCAGCGAAAACTTGGTGGACCCGTCATACATGTCGAGCGCGACCGTCACCAGCGAATCGACCCCCTCCGTGATGGTCAATCCCAGTATCGCGGATATCGCCAGGGCGACCGCTATCGGCATATTGAGGCAGATCATGACCAGCAGCGCGACGAAAATGATGATAACGATCACGGGTCCTTCGCCTCCCCAATTTCCGCCACCATGGCTTCATGTTCCAGGGAGTGCGCGTTTGCCACGGAAGCCCAATAGCCGGGCAGGCTGAGCAACTCGCAAATTACGAACAGGACGGCCCCGATGGGGATGACGGATTGGGTAAACTGCACCGGCACCCAGGTCAGGCTGACCAGCGTATCACCCTCCAGCACCTGCAGCACTTCCCAGCCGGCCCATGCCAGAACTATGAAAAAACCAATCACCAGCGCCTCGCTCAACGCCATTGCCCACAACCGCAACGGCATGGGGATCGCGAGCAGTACGGAATCGAATCCGATATGCTTGCGTTTTAGAGCAGCCAGGGACGCGCCGTAGTAGGTCACCCAGGACAAAAGTATCGAGGCGACCTCGTCATACCAGGAGAAGGATGCATCCAGCTTGCGAAAAATGACGGCGACGATGACGACCGTGGTCAGCACCACCATGAGCAGCATCAATAACCACTCGAGGGTCGAGGAGAGAATTTTCTGAGCAGTTTTCAATCCGCCCGCCAGGCTGCTTAAATCAAATACGCCCCGGCCCGGGCTTACCGGGACCGGGGCGCAATTCGAGGCGTGAGCGCCGGCTGATCAGTTAGCCAGATCCTGCACTGCCTTGACCAGTTCGGCGCCGCCGTCCAGGGATGTGGAAAATTCGTCATAGATCGGCTTGGACGCGGCGATAAACGCGTCCTTGTCGGCGTTGTTGACCGTGATGCCGCCGTCCTTGAGTTTCTGCAGAAGATCGGTTTCCAGCTGGGCCGCCAGATCATAGACAAAAGCCTGAGTCTCCTGCGCCGTCTCTAACAGTATTTTCTGCACCTCCCCGGGCAGGTCGGCGAAATGTTTTTTCGATACGAGCACATAGCCCGGCGTGTAAACATGTCCGGTAATCGAAAGGTATTTCTGCACTTCCTGAAATTTTCCACTCCAGATTTGTGCGTAGGGATTTTCCTGGCCATCGATGACGTTGGTTTGCAACGCAGTGAACACTTCCGAAAATGCCATCGGTGTCGGGTTGGCGCCATAGAGCTTGAACATCTTGACCCGCCATGCACCCTTCGGGGTCCTGAGTTTTATCCCCTTCAGGTCATCCGGAGTATTGACCGGACGGGTGTTGTTGGTGATATGACGGAAGCCGTTCTCCCAGTAAGCGAGGATCTGGTAACCCTTGTCGTTGGCGGCTTTTTGCAGAACGCTTTCGCCGATCGCCCCCTGCACCCGCTTCATGTGCTCGCGGTCCTTGATGATGTATGGCATTTCGAAAACACCGAACTCATCGGCAACCGATGACATCACGGATGACGGCAGGGAAAAAGTAATCTGCCCGAGCTTGAGCTTCTGCAACAGTTCCTTGTCTTTGCCCAGCTGCGAAGAACCGAATACCTGAACTTCCGCCATATCCCCCAGTTTTGCGTTGGCCCGTTTGGCGAATTCTTCGACCGAGGCGGTGAACAGGGAGCCCGGTTTACCGACATGTCCGTATTTGAGCACTATTTTCTCCGCGAACGCGGATGTTGCCGCGATGGACAGCGCGGCCGCGATAACGAACTTTTTAAATGTCATTTTCATTTTTATCCTCTCCAGGTGTAGGTTGTGTTGAACAGCAAATATCGCGCCAACGTCTGCGAGGCTACGCCGCCTCGCTGCGCCGATCTCCTCTGGCTTCGTGCTGCAGGTAATTCATCGCCTGGGCCACGCCCCCGGATTGGTGAGGAACACCGGCAATGTCGAGGCCCATTTCTACCCCAGCCAGTGTGGCGACCAGCATCAAATCGTTGAAGTCACCCAGGTGTCCGATGCGGAACACGCGACCGGCAATTTTTGACAGGCCGTTTCCGAGCGACATATCGAAGTGGTCGAGTACGATGCCTCTGAACCGGTCCGCGTCGTGTCCGTCCGGAAGCCGCACTCCGGTGAGAACCGGAGAAAAGTCCCTTTCTTCGACGCATTGCGTTTCCAGATCCCACGCCGCCACCGCCTTTCGGGTTGCGTTACCGTGCCGCCGATGACGATCGAACACGTTGCCCAGCCCCTCCTCGTGCAGCATATCTATGGCCTCCGCCAGGCCGTAGAGCAGGTTTGTGGCGGGCGTATAGGGAAAATAGCCTGTATCGTTGACCGCCATCATGTCTTCCCATGCCCAGTAGGACCGGGGCAGGGCGGCCGATTTCGATGCCGCCAGGGCTTTGTCGCTTATCGCGTTGAACGACAGGCCGGGCGGCAGCATCAAACCCTTTTGCGAGCCTGAAACGGCGACATCCACACCCCACTCATCGTGCCGAAAATCCGCGCATGCCAGGCCGGAAATGGTATCGACCAGCAGCAGTGCCGGATGCCCCGCGGCATCCATGGCTTCGCGCACCTCACCGATACGGGAGGTTGCGCCGGTGGAGGTTTCGTTGTGCACAACGCAAATCGCTTTGATGGTATTGTCGTGATCGGACCGAAGCCGGTCTTCCACCGCGTCGGCATCGACCCCCCGCCTCCAGTCAGTCGGGATAATTTGCGCATCCAACCCGAGTCGAACTGCCAGCTTCTGCCACATCCCGGCAAAGTGCCCCGTTTCCACCATCACGACAGTATCCCCAGGGGACATCGTATTGACGAGGGCTGCCTCCCAGGCACCGGTGCCGGACGACGGATAGATGACGACCGGGCCGGCGGTCTTGAAGATGGACTGCATCCCGCCAAGTACCCTCTGACCCAGTTTTGAAAACGCGGGACCACGGTGATCCATGGTGGGATAATCCATCGCGCGCAAAATACGATCGGGAACGCGGGAGGGACCCGGAATTTGCAGGAAGTGGGGACCGGCACGTCGCATAGATTTCCCTCTTGCCAGGTTCTGATTGGCTGATTTGCACGGAAATGTGCAGAATGTTGAAATTATTCAATAATGATTGCAAGACAATGTCAAGCAAGTCGCCACAACTAAACCCCGCCCTAAAGCAGCGCCTTCGCGCCGAGGTCCAGGGCGAACTATTGCTGGACGAGTTCAGCCGCGGCCGATATGCCACCGATGCATCGATCTACCAGATGATGCCATTGGGAGTTTTGGTGCCATACGACATCGATGACGTTCGCCACGCGGTTCGCCACGCGACGGAGCTTGGCTGCCCGCTGCTGCCGCGAGGCAGCGGCACATCACAATGTGGACAGACCGTCAACAACGCGCTGGTCATCGACTTTACCAAACGCCTCAATCGGATCGTCGAACTGGATGTCGACAAGCTGCGCTGCACGGTGGAACCCGGCATCGTTCTGGACGAACTGAATCGATATCTGAAGCCGCACGGCCTGTGGTTTCCTGTAGACGTATCCACATCCTCGCGAGCCACGATTGGCGGTATGACCGCCAACAACTCTTGCGGCAGCCGTTCCATACGGTATGGATTGATGCGGGACAATGTCAGTGCCATCGATGCAATCATGGCGAATGGCGAAGATGCCCGCTTTGCAGTGCTCGGTGCTGATTCGGGCTCCGCTGACTCGCTCGCACCCGCCACACTCATCAGCAACCTGCTGGACCTTGGCGAGCGCGAGAGTGAAGAAATCGCATCACGCTTTCCGAAAGTCATGCGGCGGGTCGGGGGCTACAACATCGATGCCCTGAAACCCCGCAACGGCGAGGTCAACCTCGCCCACCTCCTGGTTGGTTCCGAGGGCACGCTGGCGCTGTCACGCCAAATCGAACTCAAACTCTCTCCACTGCCGCGAAACAAGGTTCTCGGCGTTTGCCATTTCCCCACGTTCTATGCAGCCATGGACGCCGCCCAGCACCTTGTCGAACTGGAGCCGGTCGCGGTGGAATTGATCGATCGCACCATGATCGAACTTGCGCGCAACATACCCCTGTATCGGCGCATAGTCGACCAGTTCGTGCGCGGAGAGCCGGACGCTCTGCTGCTGGTCGAATTCGCGCAAGAGGATGCGGGAGAAAATATGCAGCGCCTGAAAATGTTGTCCGAGGTCATGGCGGATCTTGGATTCGCATGGAATAACCCCCCGCACACGCGCGGCGGCGTGGTGGAAGCGGTGGAAGCGGATTTTCAGTCGGCCATTTTCGAGGTTCGGAAATCCGGCTTGAACATCATGATGTCGATGAAGGAAGAGAGGAAACCGGTTTCGTTCGTCGAGGATTGTGCGGTGGAACTGAAGGATCTAGCGGAATACACGGCGAAGCTGACCGACATCTTCGGCAAGTACGGCACGACCGGGACGTGGTACGCCCACGCATCGGTGGGCTGCCTGCATGTGCGCCCGGTGCTCAATTTACGCCTCGATCAGGACACCCGCGCCATGCGGGCGATCGCGGAAGAGGCATTCGAACTCGTGACCCGTTACAAGGGTTCCCACTCAGGCGAACACGGCGATGGGATCGTGCGCTCCGAGTTTCATCACAAGATGTTTGGCCGTCGCATGGTCAATGCATTTCAGCAGGTAAAGAACGAGTTCGATCCGAAAGGCATCTTCAATCCAGGCAAGATCGTGTCCGCTCCCGACATGGATGACCGCGAGCTTTTCAGGTATCCGCCAGGGTACGAGGTCAAGGATTTCGAGACGGTCTTTGACTGGTCGGCGTGGCCGGGAAACGCCGGCGGATTTCAGGGCGCCGTTGAAATGTGCAATAACAACGGTGCCTGCCGCAAGCTTAGCGGCGGCACCATGTGCCCGTCATATCGCGTCACGAGAAACGAAAAGGATCTTACTCGAGGGCGCGCGAACACGCTGCGACTCGCCATATCGGGCCAGCTGGGCCTGGACGCATTGGCCTCTGAGGAAATGCTGGACACCATGAAGCTTTGCGTAAGCTGCAAGGCATGCAGGCGCGAATGCCCCACCGGCGTCGATATGGCGAGGATGAAAATCGAGGCCCTTGCCGTACGTAGAAAATCACACGCCCTGTCCTTGCAAGATCGACTCGTCGGGTACCTGCCACGCTATGCGCCGTTTCTCTCACGATTTCCGGTATTGGCAAACCTGCGCAATGAGATACCGGGATTTGCCGCGATGCTCGAACCGGTGACAGGATTTTCACGCAAACGCCGGTTGCCCGCGTGGCGCCGCGATGTTTTTCGACCGCCTCAATCCATCGGTCCGACTGACGGTCGCCCGGCCGTCCTTTTTGCCGACACCTTCAACACCTATTTCGAACCGGAAAACCTGCGGGCGGCGACCAGGGTGCTGACTGCAGCCGGCTACCAGGTGCTGTGCCCCAGGCCCGAGATCGGTGAGGCCAGACCTCTTTGCTGCGGGCGCACCTTTCTCACCAACGGTCTCGTCGAGCAGGCCGCGCGCGAAATTTCAAGGCTGGTCGAGTGCTACCTGCCGCTGGCAAGGGAGGGGATTCCCATCGTCGGACTGGAACCGAGCTGCCTGCTGAGTCTGCGCGATGAACTGCCGGGCCTCCTGCCGGGTGAAGAATCAGACACGATCGCAGGTGCCGCCGTGTTGCTTGAGGAGTTACTCGCAAGGGAAAAGCCGAACATGAATCTCCGTCCTCTGAAGCAGAAAGCGCTGCTGCACGGCCACTGCCATCAAAAGGCGTTCGATGGGATGGACGCGGTCGAGCAGACGTTGCGAATGATCCCCGCGCTGACTTTGGAACGCATCGAATCCGGCTGCTGCGGTATGGCGGGTGCGTTTGGATACGGTGCGGACACCGCCGATATATCCATGCAAATGGCAGAAGCGGATCTGCTGCCCTCGATCCGGAAGGCAAGTGGCGACTCGCTTATCGTAGCCGACGGGACGTCCTGCCGGCACCAGATCGAGGACTGCACCGACAGGCAGGCGCTGCATGTGGTCCGCGTGCTCGAGCGGGCACTGGAATAAACCAACAAGAAGCGCTTATGCAAACTGTCGCTTGCATGACCCGCGGATCACTGTACGATGAGTTGGTCGAGCGCCTGCGTGGACTGCCGCTCAACGGACGGCTCGCGCCCGGCGAGATGGTACCGGAGCGTGAATACTATCCGACGGCCAGGTCTTCTTTTTTCCCAGGAAACCGGTCAGCGGAACTGGACTGCTGTTCGCCGTCTGACTGATCGTGATTTTTTCTCTTGTTCTTGCTGCGCTGTGATCGTCCATTTCTGGGCCGCGCCGCATGGACACGGATGTTTCTACCCCTCACCGCACTCTGATCGAGGACCTGAATAGCGTCTTTTCCCTCTGACTTACGCTCCATCTCGATGAAGCCAAATCCTTTCGAGCTACCCGACGCCTTGTCCATGACTATCTTTACGCTTTCGACTTCTCCGAACTGATCGAACATCTCTCTCAGCTCTTCCTCGGTAAAATCGTAAGGAAGATTTCCAATGTAGATCTGCATTGATTCCTCAATTTCCTGACTGATAAATCATTTACGAAACCGACTTCGCGCACATATTTGATCGGCGAAGACGCCCATATAAAACCGATTGTGACTGCGACAACCCGGATTTATTCGTTATAGCTACAGCTGCAAATGCGCTGGCTAGTTAACACCGCCCGGCGGATGTTCTGGTAAACCCTCAAGAATCAGTTGTTTATTCCGGCATTACTAAGCGGTTTGTCGTGCCGGGCAGGAAACACCCGTACCACCCATTCCGCAATATCCACCTGGATTTTTTGCCAGGTACTGCTGATGATAATCCTCAGCGTAATAAAACTCTCCGGCATCCAGAACTTCTGTCGTTATCGACGGGTATCCGGATGCCCTGAGCATCTCGTCGTACAATGCCTTTGTGGCCAACGCGGCCAATTTTTGCTCTTCGCTGTAAGTATAGACGCCGGAGCGGTACTGCGTTCCAACATCGTTCCCCTGCCGCATGCCCTGCGTCGGGTCATGTGACTCCCAGAATACCTTCAGCAATGCCTCATAGGCAACGACGGCTGGATCAAAAACCACCAGCACGACCTCATTATGCGCCGTCTTGCCGGTGCAGACCTCGCGGTAGGTCGGATTCGCCGTATACCCTCCACTGTACCCCACCGCCGTAGTGTACACGCCTTCAAGTTCCCAGAAACGCTTTTCCGCGCCCCAGAAGCAACCCATTCCAAACATGGCCCGTTGCATGCCTTCCGGAAATGGGGACGTCATCGGATTGCCGATTACGAAATGAGTTTCGGGAACCGCGATGCGATGTTCGCGACCAGGCAATGCGCTGCCCCGTTCGGGCAGTTCTGTTTTGTCGAATCCAAACATTTTCAACTTGTACCGGGCCCGGGCGGAGCTGTGTTGGGCTCGAAAATGCGAAATTTGCCACGAAAAGCCCGAAAAAACCAGTCCGTAACAGCCAAAATGTTACAGTTCAGTAAGAAACATTTCCGATGATCGTCCGGTCTTAGTTCAAAACCTCAAGCAAAGAGCCAACTCAATGAAAACACGTTATTTAAGCCTATTATGCATCAGCGCTATCGGTGGCGCATTCGTTCTGGCAAGCGTACAGGCGCAGAATACGGCAATATCGACGGAAGCGGGGGCCTCTCTGGAGGGCCTGTCCAGGGCGACTTTTGCCGGCGGCTGTTTCTGGTGCATGGAAGGCCCATTCGACAAATTGGACGGTGTGGTGTCCACGACCTCGGGTTATACCGGAGGCCAAACCGATAATCCCAGTTACCCGCAGGTGTCTTCCGGGAGCACCGGCCACACCGAGGCGGTGCAAATCGTCTACGACCCTGCACAGATCAGCTATGAAGAACTCCTCGATGTGTTCTGGATCAACCACGACCCGACCGAGTCCGACGGACAGTTTTGTGACAAGGGCAGCCAGTATCGGCCAGGCGTTTTCTATCACGATGAGGATCAGAAACGCGCAGCCGAAGCGTCGAAGGCAGATGTCGAACGAACCAGAACTTTTGATGAACCGGTGATGACTGAGATAACCCTGGCCGGCACTTTCTACCCGGCGGAAGACTATCACCAGGATTACTACGTGAGGAACCCGATCCGCTACAAAATGTATCGCTACGGCTGCGGCCGGGACAGGCGGCTGCAGCAATTGTGGGGAATCTCAGAACACTAAAGGCTAAAGACGATAATGAGAGCGCGAAATTCACATCCGTTCCACGGCTCAGGGACCGGAAGGAAATCCAGCCCTACGATTCCAATTTACTCGCGCACTTGACGCACAGCGGGACCGCAGGATCGATTTCCAACCTGCCGTTGGCGATCTCCTCGCCGCAGTCCATGCAGTAGCCGTAGTCTCCGGATTCGATGCGCGCGAGTGCGTCGTCAATACTCTCCAGCGCCGAGTGGCGGCGGCGCATAGCTTCCTGGGACATCGCCTGTTGCTGCAGTGCATCCATACGGGACAACCGGCCCACACGGGTCTGATCCAGTTCTACCGTCTCCGCACCCTTTTCGTCGGTTGCAGCAATGTCCAACAAGGTCCGCCGCTGCTGCAGGAGTAATGCCTTGAATCGTTCGACGCCAATCACGCCGGCGTCACTCCGGCAATCCAGTGCAACGAAGATACCGTCGTATCACCGTCAACGACAATCTTTCTCGTCTCGATTCTCATGATTCACCAAGGCAATAACAGACTTTACCGTATAATCGAAAAAGATGATCAAACGGCCCGCCACATTTTATATTGTATCGATTCTTGTCGTCGTTTCTATAACGCTTTGGATTTTTACTGCCCGTATCGTCAGCGCGCTCTTGCCCCCTTTGCTGACCAGCGACACCATCGAGATCACCGCCCTCGACATAAAGGCAATCGGGCTCCGCGCCGCCGAGATTCGCCGGTTAACGGGCCACGCCCGGATGCAGACAGGGACCGCTGTATTCGATATCGAAAATGCCACCGTGTTCTACGATCTACGCCGCATGGAGCCAGGGGAGGTAACGATCGAACGGGCGCGCGTAGAGCACAACCCCATCGCCATTTCACATTCCGAAGCCGGAGAAACTGCGATTGTCTTGCCGCCGGAAGTCTCCGTAGAACTGCTCCACTTCAGCTATGGCGATATCTACGAATTCAAGGGGCCGCTCGATTTCAGCGCCTCCGGCGATGCATTTACCTTCAGCACCGCTGACCAGCATTCGCTCCTGCGGATCAGCTCCGATGCGGCACTCTCGACGTTCGATCTGTCGCTCACGGACACGAACCAGGAGAGAATCGGGTGGGGTCGGATCGAAGTCGTTGATGCGGAAATAGCGTCGTTCGAGTTCTCCGCCCGACTCGAACCTGCCCTGAAGTGGTCACGCGGATCCAACTTACTGCCTTCGGAAATCACTCAACCTCTGAACGATATTGAGTTTGCTGCGGGAGATCTGCAGGCCGAGGGAAGGCGCAACGACAAAGGCCAATGGGCTGCCTCCATCGACCTGAATTTTCAGCGGATTGCCACAAACCTGTTTTACACCAGCGGCATGCTGGCCGGCGACCTTCGGCCCGATGACGGCGGCTGGACTTTTACATTGTCTCGTGCCGGAGACTTCCATCTTACAACGGTCGATGAACTGATGATGGACGTGTATTCACTCAGCGCCGCCCTGCCGAAAGGATATGCGATCGGTCAGGGTATTTTAGAGGGCAACGTTGAAGCGCTGGTGGGAAGCGGTGTCGCGAACGTGGCATTCTATCGCTCGGGTGACCTGGACCTGAAGGCGGAGATGACCCGATGGTACCTGCACGATCGGCAGCAGGCTCACATCGAATTGCGCGGCGCCGAGTTCAGCGACCCGATCCAGCTGAGTGTCGAAACCCTCGAAGCTAGCATCAACCTAAGCGACACCCCGCCCCTGCTCGCCAGCGGGGACGCGACATTGTCGGGTGCGCATACCAACCAGTGGCCAGCATATATGACCACGGCTCAACTACAGGCTGAGTGGGAATGGCGCGACAATTCCCTCGACATCAAAGGCGTTGCCAATCTCGGCGGCCCGCCGGAAGCCGACTGGACGCTATCCATCCGAGACAACAGCGGCGAGGCGAGGGTCGAACTCGATACGACGCTGCCGGACCTGATCAAGCCATTCAGAACCTATCTCGGCAAACACCAGTATGATCTCAAACTGTTAGCAGGGTCCGCCGCCGGCCTGCTCACCTGGACCTGGGACAATGCCCATTACGACAACCGTTTCGGATTGAGTATCACCGGCGCTGAGGGCCGTTTCCTGGGATTGGATTTTAAAGACGCGTCACTCGAAATAAAGTCGTCGGACCTCATCACCCCTGCGCTGAAACTCGAAGGGCGGTTTCCGTCCATCGATCTAGCCAACAGCGTCAAAGTTGAGGAACTTACCGTTTTGGGCAGATGGCAATCTGGATTTCATCTCGACCAGGCTGAAATGTCGGTGCTGGGCGGGCATGTCAAAATCATCCCGATGTTTATATCAACTGACAGCCCGGAACTCAGCGTAAACTTTGAAGTCAGCGAAATAGGCCTCGAGCAGATCTTTGAAATGATCGACCGAAGCGGCCTCGAAGGCAGCGGCAGACTGAGCGGGACGATACCCGTACGCTTTAAACAGTCAGCGATCGCCATCGATGACGGACGATTGAAAAACACGACCACGGGATACATCAGCTACAACGCCGGAGCGGAATCATCGCCCCAATTTGACAATATCGCCATGCAGGCATTACAGGATTTTCGGTACGAACTTCTCGATGCGACGCTGAACTACCAGTACAGCGGCGACTACTCCATCATTGCCAGGATCGAAGGCCGGAACCCGTCGCTCTATGACGGGTTCCCGGTTGCATTCAATGTGAATCTGTCGGGCACACTGCCGGGTTTGCTGGCGGCGAGCCTGTTGACCGGCGACTTCAACCACGAGATCCTGAGAAAGATCCAGCAACAGCAATAATAAAATCTTCCAAAAATGTCATCCCCATCCTTCTTGGCCCGTTATCGGATGGGGTAAACTAGCGAATTAGTTGAATCGAGGCCTTATTTTATGCGATCCAGGCTTTTATTGGCGGTACCGGTTGCATTTCTAATGTACGGGTGCGCCCCGACCGTGAAGGTCCAGGCACCTGAGAAACCAATTGAAATCAACCTCAATGTTAAAATCGATCATGAAATAAGAGTCAAGGTCGAAAGGGACATCGAAGAACTGCTGTCCGAGAACGAAGACTTGTTTTAGTGCTGGAGAACCAAAAATGCACAAAAGTTCAATCGTTATTATTCTTGCTTTGTTCGTTGCCACCCCCGCATCGGCAGTAAATCTGGGCGCGGCGAAAACCAACGGGCAGGTTTGTGAACAAACCAACGGCTTCCTTATGGCAAACGCGGGTGCCCCCGGTGATGTCCAGGAGATGGTCAAGAACATCAACGCCAAGCGAAGAGCGGAATACGAGAAGATCGCCCAGAAAAACCAGGTCGCCGTAGATCAGGTGGCAAAACTCACAGCGGAGAAAGTCATCAATTTAGCTCCGCGACATCGGTGCAAATAGTCAGATCTGAACAGGACGATGCCCGGATGAAGAAATATGGGATCCGTATTACTCTGACCGAAGACAACCCGATGCGTCTTCCACATTTGTTGGGAGACGACTGGGAAAGCGTCCACTGGTATGACACGGAGGCCGAGCGGGAGACTGCGCTGGCCGAAATCACCAGGCGACTGCCCAATTACCGAAGAGGTGACGAGATCTCCCAGGTTTTCACCAGGATCGAACAGTGATCTCTTTGCGTCTGCAGGTCGTGTCCAAAAATCCGGTGTAACACGGTCTGGGGTTTGCCCAACGCAGCCCGCGGACGTCCACGGGGAGTGAGATGCATAGCCGGTGCTATGGATCGAATGAAGCCCAAGTGCATCGGGGCCTGGACCAGCCAGCGCCGGGATAGGCGTTTCCACGACACACTGTTTTTTGGACGAATCCATAGACCTCAATGTTTGCAATGCTTAGCGAGATTCCGAAGCCGCCTGGTGAGAAATGCGGGCTAGACAGGACGGGAAAGACGGATCTTCTCCCCGAAACTTACGTACTCGCTGGCGCCCAGCCTGCCAACGGGGTCGACACGTTCGGCGTTGACCCTGGTCCGACCCTTTTCGTCCAGATCCACGACTTCATCATCCACATGGATGCCGGTCATCCTGCCCAGGATCAGGGACTGCGGCAATCCGCCAATTTTGTGGATCTCGTACCGCACGCACGCGAATGCAATATGAGCGTCAGCGAGCCTGGGCAAGGGACACCCTGGCATCGACGTCGTTGCCAGGCCCGTCAGCTCGAGCTCCGACTGCTCCGCCGGCAACGTAGCCGAGCTCTGGTTCATTGGCTCGATCAATTCCTTGCTGACGATATGGATTACGAAATCCGTACGCTGTTCAATATTGACCAGCGTGTCCTTGTAGCTGCCATCCGGTTTCTTGCCAATGGATATCATGACCAAAGGCGGATCGCTGCAAACCGCGTTGAAATACGAAAAGGGAGCCAGGTTGTAGCTGCCGCTCTTGTTTTTCGACAACACCCAGGCAATTGGCCTGGGAATGACCGTCTGGGTCATGGTGAAATAGACCTGGCTTTCACTGAGTTCAGAGAGGTTGATATACATGGTTGACGATACGAATCCGCAAGTTGAAGTTTAAACTGGATGGGTCTGTCTCTATTTTACATAGATTATGAGCCGGCAATTGTTTACCACTTCTAAATGCGACGCAGCGGGGGATCGACTGCGGGATTTTGTCGAGCGCAACCATCCCCTGTTCGTATTGACGGGCGCTGGATGCAGTACTGATTCCGGGATACCGGACTACCGCGACGTCAATGGTGACTGGAAGCATACCCAGCCTGTGCAGTATCAGGAATTTATACAGCACCATTCGGTGAGGCAGCGATACTGGGCCAGGAGCATGCTGGGATGGCCGCGAGTATTCGATGCGCAGCCAAACGACGCTCACCAGGCGCTGGCGGTGATGGAGCGCAAGGATCTTGTAAAGATCCTGGTCACACAGAACGTGGATGGTCTCCACCGCAAGGCAGGACAGAACCGCGTCATCGAACTGCACGGCGACCTGGCCTGGGTGGTGTGCATGGAATGCGGGCTAAGATATCCGCGTCATTCCATCCAGGCAGCACTTATCTCCCGCAACCCATCGTTCACCGGTCTGTATGCCGCCATTGCACCCGACGGAGACATGCGGCTGCATAAAATCGACCTGTCCGCTTTCGAGGTTCCGAACTGCATGAAATGCGACGGGACGCTCAAGCCCGACGTCGTATACTTCGGCGAGTCGGTGCCAAAGCCCCGGGTAAACAGGGCATTTCAGAGGCTGAGCGAAAGCCGTGGTGTTCTGGTCGTGGGCTCTTCTTTGATCGTCTATTCAGGCTTCCGGTTTTGCCGATTCGCGCAGGAAAACGGGATCCCGATCGCGGCGGTCAACCTGGGCCGGACACGGGCCGACGACATGCTCGAACTGAAGCTTGAGATGAACTGCGCCACGGCGCTGTCCGAAATCGCCTAGCCCGCATATTGCACCAGTATCCCGAGCGATGACGCAGGACAGGTTTGGCTGAGCGCCGGTCTGGTGCAATATGCGGGCTAGGACTTAAATTGAGCAACGATAATAGAGAGAGGCAACATGAAAGAAATCAGTTGGTCCGAGTTCGAAGCAGTTGAACTGCGTGCCGGTACGATAGTCGACGTAGAGGAGTTCCCCGAGGCGAGGAAACCCGCGTACAAGATAATGGTGGATTTCGGACCGGAAATCGGCAGCCGCAGATCGAGCGCTCAGGTCACCAACTTATACCCGGCCGACGAGCTGATCGGAAAACAGGTCGTCGGGGTAGTCAACTTTCCGCCCAAACAAATCGGGCCAATGAGGTCTGAATGTCTCGTCACGGGCTTCTATCGCGAAGATGGCTGCGTGGTACTGGCGGTGCCGGAACAGGCGGTACCCAATGGCGCCAAACTGGGTTGAACAAGGGGATCTGCCGATGGTGGACAAAACGGCTATCGTCACCGGCGCGGGCCGTGGGATCGGTGCGGCAACCGCGCTTCTCGCGGCCGATCACGGCTACGGCGTGTGCGTAAACTACCTTCACAACAAGGCCGCTGCCGATGATGTCGTCAGAAAGATCAGGGAGCGTGGAGGCCGGGCTATTGCGGTCGGTGCCGATGTCTCTAAGGAGGCCGACGTCATCGACATGTTCGAAACCGCGGACCAGGAACTCGGCGTCCTGTCCGCGCTGGTAAACAACGCGGGTATTCTGGCGCCGCAGATGCGGGTCGACGCCATGGATGCCGGCCGTATCGATCGAATCATGAGAACCAACGTAACGGGTTGCTTTATGTGCGCACGGCAGGCCGTCAAACGCATGTCGTCCGCATACGGAGGAAAGGGCGGTGCGATCGTAAACGTGTCATCCATGGCATCCAAGCTTGGATCGCCCGGAGAATACGTGGACTACGCCGCCTCCAAGGCGGCGGTAGACGCGCTGACCATAGGCCTGGCGGGTGAGGTCGCCGCAGAAGGCATCCGTGTCAATGCGGTCCGCCCCGGCATCATCTACACGGACATCCACGCAAGCGGCGGCGAGCCCGGCCGGGTGGATCGGGTCAAGGCGGGCGTGCCGATGCAGCGGGGGGGCCACCCGGAGGAAGTCGCCGAAGCAATAATCTGGCTGCTGTCAGACGCCGCCTCGTATTCCACCGGGTGCTTCATAGATGTATCCGGTGGTAGGTAACATGCCCTCATCTTGCAGCGAAAGCGCTGCGATCTGTGCCTAAATTCAGACAAATCCGCAGTTTCAGCGAAGTGTGTGAAATTGACTCCAATTTCAAACCCATTTTCGTTATTATAGCGGGATTCCGAATTCCACCAGGGACAATCTGGCCATGGATTCACTGAGACACAACTATCTCGTTGTCGTCGGGTTGCTGTCCGTAACCGCGCTATTCTCCGTACGATATCTCCTATCCCATCAGCCCGATCCCTATCGGCCCATGGCTGACTGGACGCAGCACATCGAGGTCCCGGTGGCAGACGAAACAAACCGTTTCGAGTTCGATCCGGAACTAGAAAAGCAGCTGATTTCCGGGACCGCACGGACGGTGCAGGAAATGAGCGCCGAGCTGGCGTGGCTGCTAGATCAGAAGGAATATGGTCTGCTGCGGGAACATCTGCTCGACAAAGCGGCCGGGGCGGTCTCCAGCGGCAACAAAAATGAGCTGGGCCGTGTGATGTCTTTACTGGGTCAGCTGTCCATCGAGGAGCAGGATATGGATTCGGCGGAGGTATACCTGCTGGAGGCGCTCGATGTCTATCAGACCCTGGGGGACACGGTGGGTGCGGCCCAGGTTTACATGCAGCTGGGGCGAGCCCACCTCAAATCGCGGCAAATCGCGCGCAGCGCTGGCGGCACCTATGACCGGCTTCTCGTAGCGAGGTGGCAGCTGAGCAACGGGCAGCTGTCCGCCGCCGAGCAGAGCTTCAGGCAGGTGGTCGACGAATCTCTTGCGGTAAACCGCTATGGCACCGCCGCCAGTGCCTACTACTCGCTGGCTCAGCTCCATACCCGCAACGGCAACACGTTCGAAGCCGAACAATCGGCGATGGATGCGGCAAGGCTGTATGCCGCCTCGGGCCAACTGCATCGAGCCAACGCCACCGTGGAGGTACTGAGGCAGGCCGGTATCGAGGAATGGAGACTGTACGACATAGAGCAGGAAATCGATCGCAGTTATGCCGAGTTCGAAGCGAGCGTGCACCAGATCGAACGCGCTCGGGACTACCGACAACTCTATAACCACTATCGCGCACAGGGGGACCAGGACCGGGCCTGGAAACTGCGCATACTGGCAAACAAATCGTTGAAAAACGTGTCGAAGCGGGCCATGTACCATCGCCAGCCCGATGCCCTCGCTCTGCTCTACGTCTCGAACGACAACAAGGGGCGCGCGAGAAACTACTTCGAGATTGCCAAAAAGACGTTCGACAGCGAGGGCCTGGATGGATTGTCGACGCAGGTCGCCAAACTGAAGGATCAGATATATTAGCCGCGCTCCCTTGCATCCATGTCCACATCCCCGCATCCGGTTCGGCTCCATCATAACAAACCGCTATTCGAAAACACGGGTTTCACCTTTGTTTGCACTGCTTTAACAAGCATCTTCAACACATTGAGGGCCCTGCGGGGCCTAAGGTACCGAATAAAAACTGTGGAAAATGCCATTCATACAGGGTTATCATTAGACCAATACCGATTTTTTAGTCCACGGGGTGTGCCTCTCGGACGGGTCGGTTAAGATAAAAACTCAATTAGAAACACCAATCAGAGGAGTTCAAATGAAATTCAAACCCACTCTTATATTGTCCGTAGCTACCCTCGCGCTGGGCATTACCAGCGGTGCCCAGGCCGGCACCATGGAGGATGTACAGAAACGAGGTAGCTTGAACTGCGTGGTCAGCACCGGCGTGCCCGGCTTTGCATTTACGGATGAGTCCGGCGAATGGCACGGCTTCGATGTCGACTTTTGCCGCGCAACCGCCGCTGCGGTGCTTGGCGACGCCAAGAAGATCAAGGCGGTTACCTCCACCGGTAAAACCCGCTTCACCCTGCTCAACTCCGCTGAGGGCGACGTACTGTGGCGCAATACGACCATAACATTCTCCCGTGACGTCGGCGTCAAGCTGCGCTTTCACGGCGTCAACTACTACGACGGCCAGGGCTTCCTGGTAAGTAAGGACCTGGGAGTTAGCAGCGCGAAAGAACTGGACGGCGCTTCCGTGTGCATCCAGACCGGTACCACCACCGAACTCAATCTGGCGGACTACTTTTTCGCAAACGGCATGAAGTACGAAGCCGTGCCGATCGAAACCAACGATGAAGGGCGCCAGAACTATCTGGCCGGCCGTTGCGACGTGTATACCACTGACGCGTCCGGTCTCGCCGCGACCCGTTCGACTTTCCCCGATCCGGCAAACCACATCATCCTGCCCGAGATCATCTCCAAAGAGCCATTGGGCCCCGCCACCCGGCACGGCGATGATCAGTGGTCGGATATCGTGACCTGGGTCTACTACGCCACCGTTACCGCGGAAGAAAAAGGCGTGACTCAGGCCAATGTCGACGAGATGAAGAATTCGAAGGACCCTGAAATTCTGCGCCTGCTGGGTGTTGAAGGCAACCAAGGCGAAGAACTGGGCCTGCCCGTCGACTGGGCTTACCAGATCATCAAGCAGGTCGGCAATTACGGCGAGATCTTCGATCGCAACATCGGCCCCGACACGCCAATCGGGCTGGAACGCGGTCTGAATGCGCTGTGGACTGACGGCGGCCTGCAGTACTCACCGCCTTTCCGCTAACAGCGGGCCTTTCGACGTAAAACCTATGAGATGCGTGCCGGTTTCGATCATGGAGCCGGCACGAGTCTTTTTCAGGCCTAAAGCCTGATCACTCTCCTTGGCTGGATAGAGGATCCTGGATGACATGAACTCGACTCCTGCAACAACTGCACCACCGGTCGACACTTCCGGAAACGTAATTTCCCGCCTGTGGCGCCACGAAGAAAGTCGCTCCGTCATTATTCAGATCGTCACGATCGCGGTGCTGTTTGCCCTGCTGGCGCTTGCGGCACGCAACGTCGCGATCAATCTGGAAGCGATCGGCAAGGAATTCAGTTTCGATTTCCTGTGGTCGACAGCGGCCTACGACATTACGTTCTCGCCGTTCATCGAATATAACTCGCGGGACACCCATATGCTCGCCATGTGGGTCGGCATTGGCAACACCTTGCTGGTGGCCGTCTGCGGCATCATTCTGGCCTCCATCCTGGGCTTCCTGATGGGCGTCATGAGGTTGTCTAGCAACTGGCTGGTCAGCCGCATCGTGTATTGTGTGATCGAATTCACCCGAAACGTCCCCGTTCTGCTGCACATCCTGCTGATCCACGGCGTCATCGTCACCACCCTGCCGCCACCCAAGCAGGCGATCCCGCTAGGGGAACATTTCTTTATCTCCAACCGGGGATTCTTCGTGCCGGCGCCGGTGTTCGAAGACGGCTTCTGGCTAGTAGTGGTGGCCTTCATCGTGGCCATTGTCGCCATCGTATTCTTCAAGCGCTGGGCCAAGAAGGTGCAGGATGCCACCGGCAAGATCTACCCGGTGTTCTGGATCTCACTGGGCATCCTGGTGGGCTTCACCGGGCTGATGTTTCTGCTGACCGGCATGCCGCTGTCCTGGGACTTCCCGGTACTCACGGGCTTCAACTTCAAGGGTGGCATGGCGCTCAAACCCGAATTCCTGGCGCTGTGGCTGGCTCTATCCTATTACACCGCCTCGTTCATCGCTGAAATTGTCCGCGGCGGTATAATATCCGTGAGCCACGGCCAGACCGAGGCGGCCCGAGCGCTAGGGCTGCGACAGAACCGGGTGCTGCAGCTGGTGGTCGTGCCGCAGGCCCTGCGGGTCATCATCCCACCGCTCGCCAGCCAGTACCTGAACCTGACCAAGAATTCATCGCTGGCCATCGCCATCGGCTATATGGACGTGGTGGCCACCATCGGCGGAATCTCGCTGATGCAGACCGGCAAGGAGATGGAAACCATGTCCATCGTCATCGTTATCTATCTCATATTTTCACTGACCATTTCCGCAATCATGAACTGGTTCAACCGCAAGATGAGGCTGGTCGCACGGTGACGGGGGGCTGACTATGAACGATAACGCTGCAACGCCTAAACAAGAGCACGAACCGGGCACCCACCCGAACTGGCCGGCGCCAATTTTGACCTCGGGGCCGATCGCCTGGATACGTGACAACCTGTTTTCATCGCCGTTCAACGTGATTTTGACGCTGCTGGCCCTATGGGTCTTGTGGATAATCATCCCGCCCATAATCAACTGGGTATTCATCGAGGCGATCTGGAGTGCGACCGACAGGAAGGACTGTTGGGCGCAGATGTCGGAACCGGAAGCCGGCGCGTGCTGGGCATTCATCCAATCCAGGCTGAGCTTGTTCATCTACGGCTTCTATCCCGAGGCGGAGCGCTGGCGCGTCAACCTGTGCTTTGTCATGCTGGTGCTGTTTCTGCTACCCATACTCTGGGACAAGTGCCCGGGTCGGAAATACCTGCTCTGGTACTGCATTGCATTTCCGTTCATTGCCGCCTGGCTACTGATAGGCGGATTTGGCTTGACCCCGGTACCCACCAACGAGTTCGGCGGCATCATGCTGACCTTCATCATCGGCGTCACCGGCATTTTCTTCTCGCTGCCAATAGGCGTTGCCCTGGCACTGGGAAGGATTTCCAGTATGCCCGCGCTGAGCACCCTTTGCGTGATCTTCATCGAATTCATCCGCGGTGTGCCGTTGATCGCCCTGCTCTTCGTGGCCTCGACCATGCTCAACTATTTCCTGCCGCCGGGCACGACCTTCGACCTGTTGATGCGGGTACTTATCATGGTCACCCTGTTTTCCGCGGCCTACATCGCTGAGGTCGTCCGCGGCGGGTTGCAGGCCATGCCGCGCGGGCAGTACGAGGCGGCCGACGCACTCGGTCTGACCTACTGGCAGGCGGCCCGGCTGATCATCCTGCCGCAGGCGCTCAAGATATCCATTCCGGGAATCGTCAACACCTTTATCGGGCTCTACAAGGACACCACCCTGGTCATCATCATCGGCATGCTGGATCCTCTCGGCATCGGGCGCGCCGCGCTGGCCGATGCGGAATGGGCAGGACTGGCGCGCGAGGTGTATCTGTTCATCGCGGTATTCTTCTTTCTGTGCTGCTTCGGCATGTCCAGGTATTCGCTGTATCTCGAGAAAAAACTTCATACCGGTCACTAGATCAAGGTCATCGAACATGGCAAACGAAACTAAGAATGCCCAACAGGCAAACGACGCATCTGATACCGAAGAATCAAAGACAATCATTGCGATCAAAGACATGCACAAGTGGTACGGTGAGTTCCATGTGCTGAAAGACATCAACCTGGATGTAGCCGCCAAGGAAAGGATCGTAATCTGCGGACCCTCGGGTTCGGGCAAATCGACCCTGATCCGATGCATCAACCGTCTCGAGGAGCATCAGCAGGGCTCCATTAACGTCGACGGAACGGAGCTGACCGGGGACCTCAAGAACATCGAAAAGATCCGTTCCGAAGTGGGCATGGTATTCCAGCACTTCAACCTCTTCCCGCATCTGACGGTGCTGGAGAACCTGACTCTCGGGCCGATCTGGGTTCGCAAGACGCCCAAGGCGGAGGCGGAAGAAACCGCCATGACGTACTTGGAACGGGTAAAAATCCCCGAACAGGCATCTAAATTTCCCGGGCAACTATCCGGCGGACAACAGCAGCGTGTAGCCATTGCCCGATCCCTGTGCATGAATCCGAGGATCATGCTGTTCGACGAACCCACATCCGCCCTCGACCCTGAAATGATCAAGGAAGTGCTCGACGTCATGATCGAACTGGCCGAAAGCGGCATGACCATGCTGTGCGTAACCCACGAAATGGGATTTGCCACGGCGGTGGCCCACCGGGTGATCTTCATGGACGGCGGCGAGATCATAGAACAGAACGAGCCCCACGAATTCTTCGAAAACCCTCAGCACGACAGGACAAAACTGTTCCTGAGCCAGATTCTGAGCCACTAGGCCCTTGTAGGAGCGGCGCCTCGCCGCGATCAAATGCGGGCTAGGGAGCAGCCGCCGAAAACCCTGTAGGAGCGGCGCCTCGCCGCGATCAAATCGGCGCGAG
>Ga0209567_10000088_pt1 | contig 43861 bp, 32 predicted proteins | sample COG_12_FD_184756 | JGI IMG/M metagenome (GOLD analysis project Ga0209567, IMG submission 184756) | Pelagic marine sediment microbial communities from the LTER site Helgoland, North Sea, for post-phytoplankton bloom and carbon turnover... | ecosystem: Environmental > Aquatic > Marine > Neritic... | reverse complement strand
AAGCGCGTCGATCAGGGCCTGCTCCAGCTGGCGGAGATACCAATGCAGGTCTCGCTTCCACCGACCCAGGTCGAGAATCGGGTAGCCTACGAGCTGCCCCGGTCCGTGATAGGTGACGTCGCCCCCACGCTCGACTTCGACGGTCTCGACGCCGGCACCGGCCAGCAATTCGGGAGAGGCCACCACGTTGGAGCCACGTGCGCCACGACCGAGCGTCACGACCGGCTCATGCTCCAGGAGGAGTACGAAGTCCTCGTTCAGGTCGCCGTCGATCTTCGCCCGGGCCAGTTCCCGTTGCCACGCGAGACCGGCCGCATACGGCACCCGACCCTCGACCGGCACCAGGTGGATGGTATTCACCGATTCAGGAAGCGTGAAGCCGCATCAGATATGGATCGCCCGATCCATGACCGCGAGCGCTGCTTCCATGACCGCTTCCGCCATGCTCGGGTGCGCATGCGCGTGCGCCGCGATCTCCTCCACGGTGGACTCGAGCGCTCTCGCCATTCCGGCTTCGCCGATCAGCTCGCTGACGTTGTACCCGATCATGTGCACGCCCAGGATTTCGCCATACTTCGCGTCCGCGATGATCTTCACGAATCCCTCGTTGTGCCCTGCCGAGAGTGCCCGGCCATGCGAGGTCAGCGGATACTTGCCCACTTTGACCTCGTGCCCGGCCTTCGTCGCCTCGTCCTCCGTGAGGCCGATGCTGGCGACCTCCGGGTGGCAGTAACCGACGCTCGGGATGTTGTCATACCGCATCGGGTGGTGTGCCACACCGGCGATTCGCTCAGCCGCGACGATCCCCTCGTGTGATCCCTTGTGAGCCAGCATGGGTTGGCCGGCCACGTCCCCGATCGCGTAGATGCCCGGGACGCTGGATTCGCACCACTCGTTGATCTTGATCCATGGCCCGTCCATCTCGACGCCCAGGGCCTCGAGTCCCAATCCCTCGGTCACGGGCTTGCGGCCCACGGCCATCAACAGGATGTCCGTCTCGACGGTCTCCTGGCCCTTGTTGGACTCGACCGTGAGCAGCATCGGGCTGGCCTCGCGGTCCACCGAGACGACCTTCGTCCCCGTCTTGATCGTCATGCCACGCTTCTTGAACGAGCGAGCGAGCGTCTTGCCGACCTCTGGGTCCGAAACGGGGACCAGCGTGTCGAGCATTTCCACGACCGTGACGTCCACGTCGAACGCGTTGAACACGTCCGCAAACTCCACCCCGACGTAACCGCCTCCTACTACCACCATGCTCTGTGGCAGATTCCGGAGAGCCAGCGCTTCGCGGCTTCCGATCACCTTGTCTCCATCGATCTCGAAGCCGGGGAAGCTCGTCATGGTGGCGCCGGTAGCAACCACTATGTTCTCGGCTTCCACCGTGAACGGCTCGCCTTCCTCCGGCGTGACCTCGACGGTGCCCTGCCCCGCGAGCCGGCCCCGACCTTCGAACAGCTCCACCCCGTTCTTCTTGAACAGGTAGGCGATACCGCCGGTGAGCTTCTCGCTGATGAACCGACTGCGGTCCACGGCCGCGCTCATGTCATACACCACGTTCTCGGCCCGCACGCCCATCTCCTCGCCGTGGGACCTGAGGTTCTGGGCCAGCGAAGCGCTTTCGAGAAGCGCTTTGGCCGGGATGCAGCCCCAGTTGAGGCATGTGCCGCCCAGACCGCCCTCGTAGTTGGACGCCTCGACGCAACCGACCTTCAGGCCGAGCTGCGCCGCCCGGATTGCACAGACGTAGCCGGCCGGTCCAGCGCCGATCACCAGTATGTCGAGCTTCTCAGCCATCGATTCGCCTCGTTCAGTTCGTTCCCCCGGGCACGTGCCGGGAGGTTCTTCCGTCGGCGGGCCCTAGAGCACCAGCTCGAGCGGATTCTCCATCATCGCCTTGAAAGTCTGCAGGAAGCGGGCTCCGGAAGCGCCATCGATCACGCGGTGATCGCACGACATGGTCACCCGCATCCGCTGTCTGACCGTGATCTCGCCGTCGACGACCACGGCTTTCTCCACTGTTCCGCCGACCGCCAGGATGGCCGCTTCCGGCGGGTTGATGATCGCCGTGAACTGGTCGATGTCGAACATGCCCAGGTTACTGACGGAGAACGTCGCGCCCTGGTACTCCTCCGGTAACAGACGCTTCTCTCGAGCCCTCCCGATCAGCTCGGATGCCTCCCCCGAAATCTGCAGCAGACCCTTCCGGTCAGCATTGCGCAGTACAGGTGTGATGAGCCCGTCTTCGATCGCGACCGCGATCCCGATGTCCACCGATCCGTGCCTGCGGATCGTGTCACCCTGCCAGGATGCGTTGATCTCCGGATGACGCGCGAGGGCCTCCGCGGTGACCTTCACCAGGATGTCGTTTACCCCGATTTTGCCCGCATCGAGCCGGGCGTTCATCGCCTTTCGAAGGTCCAGGACCCGGCCCATGTCCACCTCGGTCGTGAGGAAGAAGTGAGGTACGGGTCCGATCGACGTCACCAGCCTGCGGGCGATGGCCTTTCGCATCTGCGACGGCTCGAGCGTCTCGTCCACCAGCCGTGGCGGACCGGCCGCGGCCGTCGGGGCTGACGACGGAGTAGCAGTCGGGACCGCACGCGCCGGAGCCGACACGTCCGCGGCGATCGCAGCCTCGACGTCACGCTTCACCACTCGCCCGCCCGGGCCGGATCCCGCGATGTCGGATACGCGCAGACCCGCGTCGTCGGCCATCCGGCGCGCTACGGGTGATGCCTTCACCGTGCCGGTGACCGACGATTCGCCGGTGTGGCTGTGCGGAAGCTCGATTCCTGGCGGCGGCTCGGCGGCCGGAGGCGCCGGCGGCACCACGGTGTCCTCTGGGACCACGACCTCCTCCACGACCACGACTTCCTCTGCAGGAACCACTTCGACCGGTGTCCCCGATGCCGCGGCCTCGGCTTCGGCCAGGAGAGCAGAGATGTCCTCGCCCTCGGTGCCGATGATCCCGATCAGGGCACCCACGGGAACCGTCGCACCCGCCTGGACGAGGATCCTCAGCACGACACCGCCGCCCAGGGCCTCGATGTCCATGTTGGCCTTGTCGGTCTCGATCTCCGCCAGCAGGTCGCTGGCCTCGACCGTGTCGCCCTCCGCGACCTTCCATTCGAGCAGCTTGCCCTCTTCCATGGTCGGGCTGAGCTGCGCCATCACGATTTTGGTAGGCATGCCTAATCCAGATAGCAGACGTGCTTGACGGCCTTCACCACGGTGTCAGCGTCAGGCACGATCAGTTTCTCGAGAGCGCGGGCGTAGTGCATGGGGACGTCGAGCCCGGACACCCGGGCCACCGGGGCATCGAGGTAATCAAAGGCCTCGCGCTGGATATCGTCCACGATCTGCGCGCCGATTCCGGCCACCGGCCACCCCTCTTCGAGAACGACGGCCCGGTTCGTCTTCTTCACCGATGCCACATATGTGTCCAGGTCCAGGGGCCGGAGGCTGCGGAGGTCCACGACCTCGGCCTCCACCTCGTGCTCGGCGGCCAACTTCTCCGCCGCTTGCATCGCCACGTGGAGCATCTTCGAGTGCGTGACGATCGTCACGTCCTCGCCGACCCTCTTGATGTCCGCCAGGCCGATCGGGACCAGGTGCTCAGCGTCCGGCACCTCTCCTTTCACGTTGTACAGCAGCTCGCCCTCGATGAACACGACCGGGTCTTCGTCACGTATCGCGCTCTTCAGGAGACCCAACGCGTCGGCCGGCGTGGCCGGCACGCATACCTTGAGCCCCGGGATGTTGGCGTACCACGGGTCGGGAACCTGCGAGTGCTGCGCCGCCAGCTGCATGGCCGAGCCCCCCGGTCCCCGGAACACGATCGGGACCGTGAATTGGCCGCCGGACATGTGCCTCATCTTGGCCGCGGAGTTGACGATAGCGTCGTATGCCAGCAGGGCGAAGTTCCACGTCATGAATTCGACCACCGGACGAAGCCCCGCCATCGCGGCTCCCACGCCGAGGCCGGCGAACCCGTTCTCGGCGATCGGCGTGTCGCGCACGCGCATCTCGCCGAATTCGTCGAGCAGGCCCTTCGATACCTTGTAGGCCCCGTCGTACTCGCCGACTTCCTCGCCCATGATGAAGACACGGTCGTCGCGCCTCATCTCCTCGCGCAGGGCCCGGTTCAGGGCCTCGCGGTAGGTGATCAGCGCCATGCGTCCCTCCGGTCCAGGCCACCCCGGAACTCGTCGGCGTACACGTGCGCGTAGATCTCTTCCGGACCCGGATGCGGACTGGCCTCGGCGAACTGAGCCGCGCGCTCCACCTCGGCGATCACCTCGGCATCCATGGTGTTGTACTCTTCATCCGTCAGCAGGCCCGCCTCTTCCATGCGTTCGGCGAGGCTGTTGATCGCGTCGTTCTTCCGCTCCGCCTGGACTTCCTCCCGCGTCCGGTATGTGCCATGCGCTGGATCCGACATCGAGTGGCCGAGATACCTGTACGTCTGCGCCTCGATGAACGTCGGCCGCGACGTCTCCCGCGCCCGCTTCACGGCCCGGGTCGTGGCGTCGTACATGGCCAGCACGTCCATCCCATCGACCTGCTCGGCTTTCTTGCCCTGGTAGGCGCAGGCCCTCGTGAACAGGTCATCCACGGCAGCCACCCGGTCGATGTCCGTGCCCATGCCGTAGGAGTTGTTCTCCACGACGTACACCACCGGCAGCTCCCACTTGGCCACCATGTTGAAGGCCTCGTGGAACGGTCCGCCGTTCACCACCGAGTCGCCGAAGAAGCACAGCACGACCTGGTCGCCGCCCCGGTACTTGATCGCGTAGCCGACGCCAGCGGCCAGCGGCAGGTGCGTGCCCACGATCCCGTGCCCGCCCATGAAGTTCACGTCGCGGTCGAAGATGTGCATCGAGCCGCCGGCGCCGCGCGACGCTCCGCCGATCCGACCGTACAACTCGGCCATCACCGCGTCCGAGCTCACTCCGCGAACCAATGCCTGGGCGTGATCCCGGTACGCCGTGAACACGTAGTCATCGTCACGGAGGGCGGCGATGGCTCCCACCGCCACCGCTTCCTGTCCGATATACAGGTGACAGAAACCGCCGATCTTGCCCGTCTGGTAAGCCTCGGCCGTCTTTTCTTCGAACCGCCGCGACAGCACCATCCAGCGCAACATCTCGAGCAATTTTTTACGAGGGATGCCCTGAAGGTCGCCCTGCATAATCTCGTCTTCCGTCTTCGCCAACTCGCAACTCCTTATGGACGTTCGGCCGCCCGACGATATGTGCCGTCAGGCGATGCCGGCTCGCGCCCTCAGTTCCTCGACTTGTTCCCGCGCGTGATAACTGCTCCGCACCAGCGGTCCGCTTTCCACGTGCAGGAAGCCCATTTCTTCCCCAAGCTGCTTCCAGGATGCGAATTCCTCCGGCGACGCGTACCGGTCGATCGGCAGGTGGCGTTCGGAAGGCCTCAGGTACTGTCCGATCGTGAGTATCTGGACGCCGGCAGCGCGCGCATCTCCCATGAACTCCTTGACGTCATCCCCGTTCTCCCCCAATCCCAGCATGATGCCCGTCTTGATGAGCACATCATCGTCGAGGCCCCGGGCCGTACGGAGGACGTCAAGCGAGCGCTCATACCGGCCACCCGGGCGAGCCATCTTATGAAGCCGCCGCGTGGTCTCCATGTTGTGATTGAAGATCTCGGGGCGGGCGGCCATGACTCGGGCGATCGCGTCTGGCATGCCTTGGAAATCGGGCGTCAGGACCTCGATCGAGCAGTCGGGAAGCCGGCCGCGGATTTCCTCGATGACCCATGCGAAGATGCGGGCTCCGCCGTCCGGCAGATCGTCACGGTCCACGGACGTGATCACCACGTGCCGCAGCCGAAGCTGTTCGATCATCTCCGCCACGCGCCGGGGCTCATCCTCGTCCAGGTCGTCCGGCCGCCCGTGCGCGATCGCGCAGTACGGACAGTTCCGGGTGCACTGGTCCCCCATGATCAGAAATGTCGCCGTCCCGGAGTCCCAGCATTCCCCGATGTTCGGGCAGTGAGCTTCCTCGCACACCGAGTTCAGCCCCAGCGTTCTCATCATCTGCTTGAGATCGCGGTACCGATCGCCTCCAGGGGCCCTCACCCTCAGCCAGCGAGGCTTCCTCTCGGGCCACTGCGCGGCGGACTGGGTCGTGGAGCCGCACCCACCGGGCGACGACTCCTCGATTCCAGGCGTGTTATCGTTCAACTTGATGACGTTCAGTCTTCGCATGGTCTCTTCGTACCTGTTTCGGCACCCGCGGCGGCTCGTCGACCGCATTTCGACGCCCTTTCCGGAGCCGGCGGAAACTACCCGCTCGTGCCGGGCAAGTCCACTTCCTGATGGCTCTTCGGCCGGCGTTGCCGCCGGAAGGTGTGTCGCTTATTCTGCTTTGCCACAGCCGGAGACAATGGTACGGGCGGAGTTCCGAGAGGATCCGTCCGCCGTCGACTGCCAGCGAACCCGCAGAGGAGCCATGACCTATATCATCGCTCAGCCGTGTCTCGAGGTGAAGGACGCCTCGTGCGTGGATGTGTGTCCCGTGGACTGCATCTACGAGGGTGAGGACCAGTATTACATCCACCCCGAGGAGTGCATCGACTGCGGGGCGTGCGTCCCTGAATGTCCGGTCGAAGCCATTTTCCCGGACGACGAGGTACCCGACCAGTGGACGGAGTTCATCGAGAAGAACTACGTGCGCTTCGACGTTCCGATGCCCTGAGGGGAACGCGACAGTCCCCTCCCGGGTTCTGCCGGGAAGGGCGATTGAATCCGGAGAGACGCCCGCCTGACTGCGGGCGTCTTTTTTCCAGGTTGACAGGTTCGAGGCCGCCCTTTGTATTCGCGCGCTTCGGTCGGCCCCGTCTACCCCGACTTCCGAGACCACACACGAGCACGGAGCCGCGGAAGAGCACGACGGGCTTTAGCCTCAGCCGGTCACGGATTCACGATCGTCGATCGGCGGCGCGGTGCGTCCGTCCAGTGGGAATCCCTCTCGAAGGGCCGATAGAGGGGGGTGATGGCCGGCAGACTTTCGATTCCCGTGCTGGGGTCAGTCACGCGCACGGCCAGCTGGTACGCCCCGGCCGGGGAGGATCCCAGCTCCACCCGCAGATAGTGCCGCCCGACCCCGAGTCCCGCCCGATCCGCCGTGGCCACCGAGCGGAACTGGAGGATGAACGCGAGGTTTTCCGGAGCGAGTTCGAAGGCCAGATCCGCCGCCGCCTCCGGGACGACGCGCACCTCGACGTCGTACGCGCTTCCAGGCCGTACTCCATACGTTTCGAAATAGACGTGCGCGGTCCCGTCCCGCGCGACGACGTGCGTCGGATCCACCGGCAGGTAGACCTCTCCGTCCCGCGACCACGATCCGCCGGAGTCCGCGGCCACCGCGATATCGCTGACAGACGGAAGTCCGCTCTGACGCGCCGATACCGTGACGGTATCGAGCACCCAGTTGCCCAGGTCGCCGTTCTCCGCTCCACGATCGCGCAGCACCATCGAGTAGGGGTACGTCTCCGGCTCCAGCGTGACCGGGAATCGGACCGGAATTCCGTCGTCCGCGGCCAGGGGGTCCTCCAGCACGGGCTGGCTGACCGTCTCGATGCGTCGTAGACCGTCGGGGGCCAGGTAGGCCAGCTTCGCCCCCACGTCGTAACCCACCAGTCCGTCCGCATCGGTCTCGGGATCGACGGCCGCGTGAGCCGTCAGGTCGCCCGCTCGCGTCGACGCCAGGAACCAGACCTCAGACCGGTCGGTGCCCGGCTCGCGAAAACGCAGCGTCTCGTAGGCGAACTCGATTCCCGCCGTGAGATCGGGGGCATCGGGGATTCCGGAGACCGCATAGCGAGCGTCTTCCTCGTTGATCTCCCGCTCCCAGGCCAGGAATCCCTGGAAGCCAGGGTTGAATCGATCGCCAGCGGCCCGCATGCGAGAATCCATCTGCCGGAAATGGTAGTCCTCGTAGAGAAAATCGAGAACGCGGCGGGACTGATACAGGTAGGCCAGGCTGCCGCCCCCGACCTCCATCAACTCGCTGGGCATCGTGAAGCCGCTGGCGTGGGCCAGGTTCTCGAGGAGCCGATAGTCGGCCAGCGCCCGCAGACCCGTCTTCGATACGGGCGCGAAGTGGAACACGCGAGGACCCTCAGGACGGTAGTAGGCCCACGTCGCGTTCAGGTCCATGAACGGCTCGACCGTGGCCAGGGACCGCCCCATGCGAAGGTAGATGAGACCCCGGTCGTCGATCTCCAGGCTGTCCGCACGTCCCAACCGATCCGCCAGGTCATCGGTCAGACGCGGCGTGCGCAGGTAGTACAGGCCCCGGGCCTCGTACAGCCGCGAGTAGTGGATCTGCAGCCGCTCTTCGGCGCTCGTGGCCATCCGAAGAGCGCGCTCGTCCACGAACCGTGTCACCCAGTCACATGCGTCCGAACCGGGATCCAGTAGCGCCCACTCGGCCTGCTCATCCGGCGTCGACAGCCCGCGCAGGTCCTGCCAGAGGGCTCGTCGGGTCGGTTCGTCCATACCCTCGCAGGCGAGCCAGAACGCGGCCCCGCCATCGACGAGTCGCTCCTCGCGTGTGCCCGGGACACCCGGCCCCGACGACGGCGCCTGGAGGAGTATCCGGGCTCGTTCGAGAATCACCCGCGGGCGGGAGGTCCCGTCTGAACCCAGTTCGGTGGGAAGGGCTTCAAGCGCGGCTCGATACTGGCCGGCCCGGCGCCAAAGCATGGCCACCGCTACCGAGTCCGTGGCCGTCGCACGACCTCCGTCCGACTCCCACTTCAGGAGGAGCCGCCTCACGTCGGACACACTGGGGTGATCCCGGTACGGAGACAGGGCGTAGCGAACGTAGCGTGGAACGGTGTCCGCCACGGTCGACACCGGCGAGACGGAGACGGGCACGACGCCGGCGGCGGGCGGACTGCAGGCTAAGGACGCGCCGACCGCGAAGAGCGGGAACGGCCACGTCAGCCGTCGCGAGCCGCGTTTCCTGCCTGGCATATGCGCCTCCGCTACATCTCCCCGATGCCCCATTGGTTGTCCAGCGCCTGCAGCAGCGCTTCCGGGTCTCGACCCTCCTCGACGATCGGGGCGAGAACCTCGTCGGCTTCCGCGTTGCGGCCGGCTTCCTGCAGCAGAGAGCCCAACAACAGGCGTGCCGCGAGGTACGACGGCCTCAGCTCGAGAACCTGCCTGGCCGACCGCTCGGCCTCTGCGGGTTGATCCAACAGCCTCAGGGCGACGGCCTCTCCGTAGCGGGCCGGCACCCACGACGGCTCCTCGGCCAGTGCCGCACGGAACTTCTCCAGGGCAGCATCGGGCTTTCCCTGCAGCAGGTCACACACGCCCAGGTTCGCTCGGCCGGCGACCTGGTACGGATAGGACCGGCCCAGGTTGAAATACGGTTGAACGCGACGGAAGTTCTGCTCACGCGTAACCTGGAACAGGAACGCCTCGAACTCGGAGCGGGCTTCGCCCGCGTCGCCGCGTTTCAGATGCCGCAGGCCGCGCCGGAAGCGGCGGGTCTTCCAGTGCCACCAGCGGCCCGGAAGGAAGAGGGCGACGAGGAACAGGACCAGCACCCATCCGGGCGGTCGAAAAAGGAGCAGGACCAGCAGAAGTCCGAGAGCGGCAATCAGGGCTGGGGCGACCAATGCTGCGCGTATGCCTCCACCACGAGTATGATTGGGCATGATTCGGTTTCATTACCATACAGCGCAGCGGGACATCCCGCGCCTCGACGTGAAGAAGGGTGACACGCTGGTGCACGCCTACAGCGACACGTCCGTCGAGGAGTTGATCGAATGGGGGCGTTCGCACGACCTCCGGGCTGAGTGGATCGATCGCCGAAACGCTCTGCCCCACTACGATCTGTTCGGTGAAGGAGTGAGCCTGGCAGGCACGGGCGTGACTCGCGCCGAGTTGGTGGCGGACCTCAGAATGTGGCGAGCGAGGAGAGTGGAATGACTCCCGTGCTCGTGACGGTTGTCCTGGTCGGACTCCTCGTCCAGTTGGGCTTCTCGCATCGGAAGACCGTACGTGCGCTGCGGACGAGAGACGCACAGCGCCCCCCCCGACTAGCCACCTATCCGCCGATTACCGTGATCCGTCCGGTCAAGGGAGTGGATGTCGAGCAGGAAGCCAACTTCCGGGCCGCCCTCGAGACGGGGTATCGGGGCGAAGTCGAGACGATCTTCGTTCTGGAGGACGAAGACGATCCCGCCTACCCCCTCGTGCGACGGGCGATCGAGGAGCACCGGTCCTCCACGACTGCTGGGACAGCCCGAATCGTTCTGGCCGGGAAGCCGCCGGCAGGTCGCACGGGCAAGATCAACAACATGATCGTTGGAGAAGCCGAGGCTCGGGGGGAGATCATCGTCTTCGGCGACTCCGATACGAGGCCGGATACCGCGGTGCTGACGAACCTGGTCGAGCACCTGGTGGCGGACGACTCCGCTGGAGCGGGCTTCGCACCGGTGGTCAATCCGTGCCGCCCGCGATCCGCCGGGGACGTCGGGTACGCCATCATCCTGAACGCGTACCTGGTCGGGGGAATGGAGACGGCGCTCGGACCAGGGCGTACGCTGCCGTTCCTCATGGGCCAGACGATGGCTTTCCGCCGATCGGCGCTCCGGGACATCGGCGGCGTGAAGTGCGCCGACGGCCAGCTGGTGGACGATATGTACCTGGGCGCGCGCATCGTAGACGCGGGCTACTCGAACGTGATGGGCACCCACCCGCTGCAGGTGATCAACCACGGTCTGGGCTTCCGGGGCTTCCTCAAGTTGTGGCGACGCTGGCTGTTTTGCGGTCGGGGGGGAATCCCGTCCTTCTTTGCGCTTCCGTTCGTGATGCGTGCCGTCAGCTTCTTCATCGCTCTGGGCCTCGCGATCGCGATGGCGGTGTCGGGACACCCCTGGCTCGCCGCCCTGGCCACCTCCATCTGGATTCTGGAGGGACTGCACTACGTGCGGCTGCACCTCATGGTCGGGGGCGCCGCGCTCCCGCTGCGCTACGCGTGGATGACATTGATGCCCTACCCGACGACGATTCCAATCGGGCTGTCGATGCTGGTGCGGCCTGAGCTCGACTGGCGGGGGCATACGTATCGGGTGGACGGGTCCGCCCGGCTCAAGGAGGCGCCGTCTCGGGAAGAGGCCCCCGGGACGAGGTCGAGAGAACAGGCGTGATTGACCGGAACGGTCGTCTCGGGCAGCTGCTCGGAGATTGGGTGGTGTGGTCCGCTCGGCACGCCGCAGCAGTCGTCTCGTTGAGCTTCGTCCTGCTTGTTCCGCTGGCGTGGTTCGCCTGGACGCACCTGCGCGTCGACGCGGACACCGGAAACCTGGTTTCGGATCAGCTGCCCTGGCGGCAAGCCCATGCCGCGCTCGAGGAGACCTTCCCCCACCTCCTCGAGGACATGCAGATCGTCATCGATGCCCGAACTCCCGAAATCGCTGCGGAAGCCCAACGCCTGCTGACGCAGGATCTCGAGGCACGCGCCGACGTGTTCAGCTTCGTATACGCGGCCGGCGGTGATGACTTCTTCCGGCGCCACGGGCTCCTCTTTTCGAGCACCGACGAACTCGAGGATCTCAGGGCTCGAATGCTGGACTTTGGCGCCACGTGGCTCGCCCTGGAGAAGGAACCGACGCTGCGCGGTCTCGTCACCGAGGTGGACCGCATGGCGTCGGAGGAGGCGGCCACAGAACCGGGTGTGGCTCCCATTCTCCTGGCCCTGGGAGGCGCCTTCTACTCGAGTCGGAATGGGAACTTCTTCGCGTTTCCGTGGACCGATCTCATGCAGGGACGACGCTCGACGGCAGCGGACCTTCGCCGCTTCGTCCTCGCCAAGCCCGTTCTCGACTACTCGACGTCCAGGCCGGCCGCCGCGGCCATGCAGGCCGTTCGCGAGAGCGCCGCTCGCCTCGACATGGATCACAGGGCAGTCCGGGTCCGGATCACTGGATCCGAAGCGTTCGAGCACGAGTCGATAGACGCGGGTCTTTCGGACGTTCCCCGGCTCCTGGTCGGGGCGCTGATCCTCGTGGCGATCATACTTCTGGCAGGCCTGAGGTCGGTTCGCCTTCTCGTCGCGAGCCTGCTCGTGCTCTTCGCCGGCCTGGCCGGCACCGGGGCTTTCGCCGCGGCCGCGGTGGGAAGCCTGAACATGATCTCCGTAGCGTTCGCGATACTGTATGTCGGACTCGGCATCGACTACGCGATCCACTTCTGCCTGAACTACAGGGAAGCGAGAGGAGAAGCCGGTTCGCACATCGAGGCCCTGCGCCTGACGGCCGAGCGGGCCGGAGTGGCTCTCTTCTTCAGTGCCGTGACCACGGCCCTGTGTTTCTACGCCTTCATGGTCACCGATTTTACCGGGGTGGCGGACCTGGGGAAGATCGGCGGCACGGGTATGTTGATCAGTTTCGTGGCCACCGTCGGCTTGCTGCCCGCTCTTCTCAGCCTGCGCCCGTTCCGCCTCCCGCAGCCGGACCCGGACGCGATCCGTTCCACGGCCGGGCGATCCCTCCCCCGGAGCGGCCCCCTGGGGTGGCTAGACCACGCGGTCACGCGGGGGCGAAGGCCGATCCTGGTGGCGGCTCTCCTGCTGGCCGTCGGCTCGGCGGTCCTCGTCCCTCGAGTTCGGTTCGACCAGGACGTCATCAACATGAGCGATCCGGACTCAGAGTCCGTGGTCACGCTGCGAGAGTTGCTCGGGGACCCCAACACGGCGGTGCGAGCCGTTTCGCTGATGGAGTCGGACTCGGCCAGCGCGGCCGCCGTCGCGGCTCGACTCGAAGGGATCGACGGTGTGCGGGGGACCTTGACGCTGAGCGCGTTCGTCCCGTCGGACCAGGCGGCGAAACTCGAGGTCATCCGCAGTCTGGCTGGCGACCTGGGGACGCCCCCCGAGTCTTCACCCGAGGGCGGCGCTCGCCTGGAATTCCGGGACGGTGAGGCGGCATTCGAGGACCGCATGGCGTCGGTGGAGCGACTTCGCGAAACGGCGTCACGCCTCTACCTGGAGGGCGACTCGGCGACGAGCGCCGCCGCGCGGCAGTTGCTCTACCTCATCGACGCGTGGCGGTCTTCGTTGCGCGCGTGGCCCCCGGGGACCCGCGCATCGATCGCCGCGGGTCTCGAAGAGTCGCTGGTCGGTACGTTGCCGTGGGTGCAGGCCGGCTTTCGGCAGGCGCTCGACGCCGACCCCGTCACAAGAAGCGAACTCCCAAGCTCTTTGCGGCAGCGCTGGGTAGCGGAAGATGGGGTGGAGCGAGTCCAGGTCCTTCCGGCCGTTCGGCTGGATACGCCTCGGAAACTCCGCGACTTCGTCGAAGCGATCCAGGCCGAGGAGGCGGCGATCACGGGCATGCCCGTGGAGAACGTGGAGCTCGGGAAGGTCACGGTTCGGGCTTTCCGACAGGCCTTCGGGCTGGCGCTCCTGGCGACGGCCGTGACCCTCCTGCTGCTGCTGGGCGATCCCCGGTCGAGCGCCATCGTGCTGACGTCGCTCGTCCTCGCCACTCTCCTGACGGGAGCGGCGGCCGTGCTGTGGGACATCCCGTTCAATATTTCGAACATCATTACCCTGCCGCTCCTCCTCGGGATCGGGGTGGACGCCGGGATTCACATGGTGCACCGAAGGCAGAGGAGCCGGCCCGGCGAGCGACTGCTCGATACGGCCACCGGGCGGGCGATTCTGTACAGCGCCCTCACCACGATGGCTGGATTCGGGAACCTGACGCTCGCCAACCACCGGGCCATATCGGGCATGGGAGCTCTCCTCATGGTCGGCATGACCAGCGTGCTGATCTGTACCCTTATCGTGCTTCCGGCTATCATGGCGGAGCGGGCGCAGGGGTAAGCTCAGGCACCGCAGCCCTCTTACTACCCGGGACGCGACGAATGCGTGGACGCCGTTTGCGGTTCGCAAGGCAGGTTCTTGTCAGCCTGTTCCTGATCGGCTCGATCTCTTCCTCGGCTACGGCACAGGAGAACCGGGTCGCTTGCTGCAGCGACTTCGACTACGTGCTCGAGAGGACCATCTTCAAGATCGACGCCGTGCGCCTCGAGCTCACGCTGTTGGGCGAGACGCCGGACCGCGTGGCCGAGATCGTGGGCGGGCAAGCCGAGCCGCGAGCCTGGAGTGACTCCGTCGCCGCACTGTACATGGGTGCAGACCACGCCCACGTCCGCATGATGTTTCTCCGATCTTTCGGTCTGGACCGCTTCCTCGACGCGAACCGGGACGCGATGCAGAAGATGGTGAAATCCGGTTTACTCACCGAAGAGGAATTCGAGAGGCTCGACGCCGAGAACCGGAAACGATTTGCGGTGCTCACAATGGATGGCGTCCGGGACGGAGACCAACTCGAGCACGAAGTGCGCGGCGACACGGTGACCACGCGGTATACGGACGTGACAGGAGCGGTGCGCATCGATGAGATCCAGATCGAGGCTGCGCACCGGAAAGCGCTCATCGGATCTCTGTTCGGACCCGGCTCGGGATTCAGGAAGGGGCTGCTCGACCTGGTGTTCGACCGGGCGGAAGCTCCCTAGTACGCCTTGAGCTCCTCCATCGCGGCCACCAGGTCCGGTACCTGCGGCAGGATCTCGGCTTCGAGCTGAGGCGCGTAGCCCACGAACGTGTCCGTAGCCGCTACTCGGCGCACCGGCGCATCCAACCACTCGAACAGCTCGTCCGCGATACGCGCCGCGATCTCGGCGCCCCAGCCCCACGACTTCGAATCTTCGTAGGCGACGAGGACCCGGTTCGTCCGCTTCACGGACTCGGCGATCGCGTCCATGTCGATCGGATTCAGGGTGCGAAGATCGAGCAGGTCCGCTTCGATCGGCCGCCCCTCACGTTCCAGGAGCCGCAGTGCCTTCCGGGTGCGCTCGACCAGGGCGCCGTAGGTGACAACCGTGATTTCGTCGCCCTCTTCGACCCGGTTTGCTTGCCCGAACGGGATCATGTAGTCCGGCCCGGGATACCGCCCCTTGTTGTACGTCTGCCTGTACAGGTGCTTGTGCTCGAGGAACAGTACCGGATCGTCGCACCGGATAGCGGTTCGCAGGAGTCCGTTTGCGTCCTCGGCGTTCGATGGGCAGACGACGTGTACGCCGGGCGTGTGCGTGAACAGCGAGGCGCCGGTCTGAGAGTGGTAGATCGCGCCGCCGGACAGGTAGCCGCCGTAGGTGGTCCGGACCACGAGCGGTGAGGTGAACGCACCGTTTGACCGCCATCGCATGATGGCGACCTCGTTGCGAAGCTGGTGGAACGCCGGCCAGATGTAGTCGAAGAACTGGATCTCCACCACCGGCTTCATGCCGCGAAGGGCCATCCCGACGGCGCGCCCCACGATATTGGCCTCGGCCAGGGGTGAATTGAACACCCGGTCCGATCCGAACTCCCTTTGCAAACCCCACGTGACCTTGAATACGCCACCCTTCCCCTTCACCTCTTCGAGGTGCTGCTCCCGGGAGACATCCGCCACGTCCTCGCCGAACGCGACGATGCGCGAATCACGCCTCATCTCGTCTCGCATGCAGACGTTGAGGAGATCCACCACGGTGGTCGGGTCGCCCTCGAAGACCGGCTCCGTGGCGAACTCACCTGAGGTCGGATCCACCTCGCCCGAAAACACATGGTGATACACGGTGTCGGGATCGGGCTGCGATTGCGCGACGGCCCGCTCGCTGGCCTCTATGACATCGGTATCCACCGTTTCGCGCAGCGCCTCGAGCTCCTCCTCCGTAGCGATACCCGCGCTCACGAGGAACGCGGCCATGTTGGTGATCGGGTCCCGGGCTTCCTCGTTGTCCCGCTCCACCTCGGGCTTGTACGTCTTCTCGTCGTCGGACATCGAGTGGCTGTACGGCCGGGTCACGTGCGCGTGCACCAGGGCGGGCCCCTTATGGGCTCGGCAGTGTTCGGCCGCTCTTCGCATCGCCCCGTACGAGGCGATCGGATTCGTCCCATCCACTTCGATGACGAGCATGTCCGGGAAGCCCGAAACCAGCTTCGAGATGCTGCCACCGGCCGTGTTCACCTCCACCGGGACCGAGATCGCGTACCCGTTGTCTTCTACCAGGTAGATGACGGGCAGCTTGAGGTTCGACGCGGTGTTCAGCGATTCCCAGAACTCACCTTCTGATGTCGTTCCGTCGCCGGTCGTGACCAGCACAACTTCGTCGGAATGGAACTCGAGTCCGCCCTCGTCCAGGCCGAGCTTCCCTGCCAGGATTCCCGCCTCGGCGCACCCCACGGCCTGCAGGAACTGGGTACCGGTGGGGCTGGATACGCTGACCAGATTGTGGTCCTTGTGGCCCCAGTGGGAAGGCATCTGGCGGCCACCGCTCGCCGGATCGTCCGCCGCGGCCACACCCTCGAGGAACATCTCGTACGGAGTCACCCCGAGTTGCAGGGCGAGCGCGCGATCGCGGTAGTATGTGAAGAACCAATCGTATCCCGATCGCAGCGCCATCCCCGCAGCTACCCCGATCGCCTCGTGTCCCGCACCGCTGATCTGAAAGAAGATCTTCTGCTGCCGCTTCATCAGCAGTTCGCGGTCGTCGATGCGCCGCGACAGGTACATGGTGCGGTACATGGAGAGAAGATCCGCGGGCTGCAGACCTTGTGGGTCCAGCTCCGGGTTCCGGTCTTCCACGTGTTCGATCGGTGTCGCCATGCCCACCTTCCGCTTCGCGCCCGGGAGCACGGGCTGGCTGGACGCCGGCCGCTCAGAGGCCTCCGTGATCGTGCGCCTGTTCGATAGCCAATAATAATAGCGTGTAAGCAATGGGCGTACCAATCGGCGTCATTTCGCCCAGCCACGTTGACACAGGAACGTCCCGGCTCCAGCTTAGGGATAATATTTAGATGAAACTAAATATCTATCATCGACAATATGGGGGCCTGTGGAACGCCTACGAGGAATCGCGATCTCGGCCGCACTGGTCCTTGCGGCTCCCGCGGCGGCAGGGGCCCAGGACGCTAACCCCATGGTCACCGATCGGCCCGACTTCACGGAGAGCGCCTCGACCGTGGCCCCCGGTCGGTTCCAATTCGAGCTGGGCTACACGGTGGCGAAGGCTGGTGACGAGACCGAACACGACTTCGGGGAGCTCCTGGCCCGACTGGGAGTCCTCTCATGGCTGGAGGCACGGCTCGGACTCAACTCGTTCGTCCTGCTGCGTGAGCCCGGCCCCGACCAGCAGGGCATTCAGGATCTCACGGTCGGCTTCAAGGCCCTCATTCGGGGCGCATCCGCAGGTGGCAGCCGGCTGGCGCCTCGCCTCGCACTCCTGGGGGGACTGGACCTGCCCACGGGAAGCGACGACTTCGGATCGAGCGAGGTGGTCCCGGGTGCGAAGCTGATAGCTGCGTGGGACGTGAGCGATCGTGTGGTCATCGCCTCCAACGTGGGCTGGGCGTACGGCTACGCGGAGAACGAGCGGTACCACCAGGGCATCGGCAGCCTGGTGACCGGATACTCGGTGAGCGATCCCATCACGGTCTACGTCGAGTGGTACGGCCTTTTTCCAGAGAATCGCGCTGGGGGGGCAAACCACTACTTGAACGGGGGTTTCGCCTGGCTCCTCAGTCCCGACCTCCAGCTGGATTGGAGGATCGGCGCCGGCCTGCAGGACCCGGATCCCAACTGGTTCACGGGCGTGGGACTGTCCTTTCGACTGTAGTCCCGCCCGGCGGCGGGCCGGCCCGGGCTCCTAGCCCCGTTCCCTCTTCTCCGGCCTGATATCCGCTGAAGGAAGAGCCGCCCGGGCCATCCGCTTGGTGAAGTAGTAGACCCGTTTCAGGCTCTCGAGCACGTCCACCTCGAAGGTATACGCGGGTAGCCGGCCCGGCTCCCGGGCGATCAGCCTCTTCGCCTCGTGAAGGTGGGCCGAATCCGCCAACGCATTGACCTCTTTCTTCATGGCCACCACCTCGGCAGCTGCGGCCTCGTTCTTTTGCGTGACCGCGAGAAGCGCCATGTCCAGCGCCCGGCCGACCGCCGAGTGGAATTCTTCCAATACGCCGGCCGTGGCCGCGCTCACGTTTACCGCGTCGTCCAGGCGCGAGTGGCCCAGGCTCACCAGGTTGGTCTCGATGATGTCGCCGATGTTCTCCAGGTCGTTGGTGGCTTCCATGAGCTGCAGCAATTCGACCGTCTGGCCAGCGGTGAGCGTCTCCTGGCTCACGCGCCCGAGATAGGTGACGATTTCACCGTGCAGGGCATCCACCTCGTCGTCCCTGGCGGCGAAGCTCCTGAGATCTTCCCGGCCGCCTCCCAGCGTGGCGGGCAATATGTCTTCAAACATCTCCCGTACCCGGTCCCCCATGTGGAGCATCTCCAGCCGAGCCCGATCGAGCGCGAACGCCGGAGTACGAATCAGGCCCTCGTCCAGGTACTTGATGCGCACCCTGCTATCGCCGTTCTCCCGATCCGGCAGCAGGCGCCTGACCAGCCACACGAAGACGTTGACGAATGGCAGGAAGATGAGCGTGTTGATGACGTTGAACAGTGTGTGCGCGTTGGCGACCTGGCGGGGCATCTCCGCCGCCAGCCGGGCTCCGCCCGCCAGTTCCGGATGCGCGGGCGACACCTCCACGGCCAACCACATCAGCTGGTCGATGAGGAACACCCAGATCAGCACACCCACGACCTTGAAGATCAGGTGGATCACCGCCGAGCGCTGGGCCTCGCGCGGCCGTCCGATCGAGGCGAGCAGAGCCGTGACCGTCGTGCCGACGTTCGCTCCCAGGAGCAGCGCGATTCCGGCGGGAAGGGAGACCAGTCCCTGGCTTCCGAGGACGATGATGATGCCCACGGTGGCCGATGAGGACTGGACCAGCGCCGTGAACACCGCACCGACCAGGATCCCGAGCCACGGATTCTCCAGCTCGGCCATCACGTTCAGGAACGGTTGCCAGGTGCGCAGCGGCCGCATCGCCTCGCCCATGATCCCCATGCCCAGGAACACCAGGCCGAGACCCATGATCGCGGTGCCGTAGTGACGCGTGGTCTCCCGGCGCGCCACGAACATCACCAGGAACCCCACCGCCACCAGCAGCAGCGAGTACTCCTTGATGTTGAAGGCGATGATCTGGGCCGTGATGGTGGTGCCGATATCCGCGCCGAGGATCACCCCCACCGATTGGGTGAGAGTCATCAGTCCGGCGGAAATGAAGCCGACCACCAGGACCGTGGTCACCGAAGAGGACTGGATCACGGCGGTGACGAACGCACCGGTGAGGACGCCCGTCACCCGGTTGCGGGTGAGGCGGGCCAGGATGGACTTCATCCGGTCCCCGGCCACGATCTTCAGGGAATCGGCCATCTGGCCCATCCCGTACAGGAACAGGGCCAGGCCACCGACGAGACCGAATATCAGTTGCAGGGGTCCTGGATCAGTGAATCCTGCGCCGTGCATCAGCAGGCCTCCGTGCTACGCCTAGTCTCCTGATTTCCCTTCCAGGCTTCGGATTCCTCGCGGCTTGCGCCGTTTCAGCCGGGTGGCCTCCCGGTGTCGATCTTCCGCCCAGCGAATCAGTTCTGATTGCGAACCGCGTCGATTGTCCTCGCCTTTGGCCCGCCGCTGCACGTAACTGCCGTCCGCTCTCATCTCCCACGCAGAGCGCCGATCGGCCAGTTGTGTATCGAGGATCAGTCGAATCTCCGATCGAAGCTCAGAATCCTCAACGGGAGCCACGATCTCCACTCGGCTTCTCAGGTTGCGACGCATCGCGTCCGCCGAGCCGATGTAGAACTCCTCGTCCCCACCGTTGTGGAAGTAGTAGACCCTGGCGTGCTCCAGGAACCGCCCGACGACGCTCACCACCCGTACGTTGGTTGACAGACCCTCGATGCCAGGCCGAAGCCTGCACGTGTCGCGCACTACCAGGTCCACCTTCACACCGGCCCGCGAAGCCTCGTACAACGCTCGCGTCACGTCCACGTCCTCGAGAGCGTTGAGCTTCATCTGGATGAGGCCGTTGCCGTACTCCGCATGCAGCTCGATCTCACGCGCGATCTTGGCCAGGATCGCCGGCTTCAGGATCTTCGGAGCCGGCAGGATCTTTCGGTAGTTACGGCGCGGTTTGTACCCCGTCGTCAGGTAGTTGAACAACTCGGTCAGGTCGCTGCCGATGGCGGGGTCGCAGGTGAGCAACCCGATGTCCGCGTACAGGCGGGCGGTGCCGGCGTGGTAGTTGCCGGTCCCGATGTGGGCGTAACGGCGCAGGCCGTCGTAGTCCTGCCGCACCACGAGAACGGCTTTGCAGTGCGTCTTCAGCCCCACGACCCCGTAGGTGACGTGGATGCCGTACCCGCTGAGCCGGTTCGCCCATCGGATGTTGGCGGCCTCGTCGAACCGGGCCTTGAGTTCCACCACGGCCGTGACTTGCTTGCCGTTGCGGGCCGCCTCGATCAGATAGTCGACGGCCTTCGAGTCCGCCGAGGTCCGGTACACCGTCATTTTGATGGCGCGCACCTTCGGATCGAGGCTTGCCTCGCTCAGGAACCGCTCGACGGACGTCGAGAACGACTCGTAGGGGTGATGCACCAGCAGTGATCCCGAATCCCGAATCGTGTGAAAGATCGAGCGGTCCGATACGATCTGCGGATGGTCCACGGGGTGGTGCGGCCGATCCTTGAGCTCGGGGGCGTCCATTCCCACCACCTGCCACAGGTCGGCCAGCCCTAGCGTTCCTTCCATCTCGAACACATCGGCTTCCTCGTCCAGGCCGAGTTCCGCGGCCAGCATTCCCCGGTGTACGGGGTCCATTCCGGGCACGACCTCCAGACGGACGATCGGGGCGAGCCGGCGCTGCCGCAGCTCCGTCTCGATCATGGCCAGGAGGTCGTCCGCCTCGTCTTCCTCGAGCTCGGTGTTGGCGTTGCGGGTCACCCTGAACAGCTCGCAGGCGTCGATCTCCATTCCGGGGAACAGGAGATCCAGGTTGGCCGCCATCACCTGCTCGAGGGGAACGAACACGTTGCGGTCCGGCAGTGAGACGAACCGTGGTGTACCGGTCCCGACCGGCACCTTGACCCGCGCCAGCGAAGGGAACGGGTCTCCCGGCAAACGGAGCGTCACGAGCAGGTTCAGCGACAGGTTCGAGATGAACGGAAACGGGTGCGCGGGATCCGTCGCCTGCGGCGTGACCAGGGGATAGATGTTCTCCACGTAGTGCCGTCGAACCGTCTCCTGATCCTTTTCGTCCAGATCGTCGTATCCCGCGATCACGATGTCGTGCTCCACGAGCGCGGACGCGACCGCCAGGAAAACCTCCCGTTTCCGGGCTTCCAGGTCCCGCACCACCGCGTAGCACTCGTCGATCTGCTGCTGAGGCGTACGTCCATCTTCGCTCAAGTCCAAAACGCCGGCTCCGACCTGCTGTTTCAGCCCCCCGATCCGTTTCATGAAGAACTCGTCGAGGTTCGAGCTGACGATCGCCACGAACTTCAACCGTTCGAGAAGGGGAATCCTCTCGTCCGCGGCCTCCGCCAGGACGCGGTAGTTGAAGTTGAGCCACGTGAGTTCGCGGTTCAGGTACAGGGCCGGGTCGTCGAGATCGAAGGCGCCGTCCGAAACGGGCTCGGGCACGGGCACCGTGTCCGGGGGCGTGGTACGTGGAGTCTCCGAAGCGGCCTCGGGACCAGCCTCGGCATCGGACTCCGGCAGGATGCCGTCGACCGGTGCAGTCTCCGCGGCTTCGGGGCCCAGATCCGCCACGGGGAGTTCGAAATCATCGGCCTCGGGCGCGGCCGATTCCTCTGCCGGCCTGCTGCTCGGGAGCGGCGGCCGAAGGTGATCCGGAAGACTCACACGCTCCGCCCACCCGGGTCGAGATCTCGACCCGTTACCGTCCGGTCCGCCCTTGAACTCGTTGTCGTCCATGTGTTTACCGATCCACTCGCGCCATTTGTATGCCGTTCAGGTCCCGGAGCGGGTAGTCGAGAGCTCGATCCAGCGCGTCGCAAAGGATGTCGAGCACGCGCACCCGCGCGTATCGCTTGTCGTTTCCTTCGATCAGGTACCAGGGCGCAATCGGCGTGCCGGTGAGCCTGACCATGTCATCCACCGCGACATCGTAGGCTTGCCAGCGTTCGCGATTTCGCCAGTCCTCGTCGGTCAGCTTCCAGCGCTTGTACGGAGTCTCCTCGCGAGCCTTGAAGCGCCGGTCCTGCTCCTCGCGCGTGATGTGAATCCAGAACTTCACCACGATGGACCCGTGATCCACGAGCTGCGCCTCGAAATCGTTGATCTCCCCGTAGGCCCGAAGCCACTCGTCCTGTGCCGCGAAGCCTTCCACTCGCTCGACCAGCACCCTGCCGTACCAGCTCCGATCGAAGATCAGGAATCGGCCCGCCCCCGGCAGGTGACGCCAGAACCGCCACATGTAGTGGTGGTCGTTCTCCTCTTCAGTCGGGGCTGCGATGGACATGATCTGGTAGTCCCGGGAGTCCAGGGCCGGCGTGATCCGACGAATGGCGCCGCCCTTGCCCGCGGCGTCCCAGCCCTCGAACACGAGAATCGTGGAGCGGCCCCGCTCGCGGGCGACCCGGTACAGACGGTTCAGGCGGGCCTGCAACCGGATGAGATCGTCGCGATACGCCTTCTTATCGATGGTCTTCGAGGTGTCCAGGGCCGAGAGAACAGTGACCGGGCGCACCTCTGTCCGAATGGGGCCCTCGGATGGGCTGGCCGCAACTGCCGGTTCCGCGTGCGCAGTCTCAGCTGCCTCGTGCAGCCGGTCGTCGATCCGGTCGCGAAGCGCCTCACCGACCGTGAGGCTGCGATGGTTGGCATCGGAGCCTTCGACGATGTGCCATGGAGCCCAGACGGTATCCGTCCGCTGAATGATATGACCGGAATAGCGAATGAACCGGTCGTACATCGTCCAATGCTCCCAGTCCTTTCGCGTCACCCGCCAACGCTGCAGGGGGTCGGCCTCGAGCTGCTCGAATCGCTCCTTTTGTGCCTCCTGTCCCAGGTGCATCCAGAACTTGAGGAACAGGTAACCGTCCTCTGCCAGCGTCTTCTCGAAGGCGTTGATTTCGTCGAGCTGATCCTCGAATTGCGCGTCGGTGGTCTCACCGTACACGCGTTGGAGAAGCGGGTCGGTATACCACGCGCTGAGGAAGAGCCCGATTTCGCCGCGCGGTGGGAGGTCACGCCAGAACCGCCAGTACTTCGGGCGTGCCGCCTCCGGCTCCGACGGAGCGCCGAAGGCTCGCGTCGCGATCCCGCGCGGGTCCATCCATTCGTTCAGCAGGTTCGTCAACTCACCCTTACCTGCACCATCCACCCCGGCGAACATGACCACCACCGGAAAGTCAGCCTCACGGAGGTTCGTCTGCGCTTCCAGGAGGTCCTCACGCAATTCGCTCGCGCGTTTCTTGTAGGCGGTTCGTGATACCGAGGCCCCCGTCTCGGCTGCCTCGAACAGGCTGTGGGCCTCGTCGAATGAGGGGATGCCGGCAGACTTACGGGAACTCGAACTCATGCGGTCGTCCTCAGCAAGCCAGGTTGACGTTCAGGTATTCGGGTTCGCCCGTCACTTCCCGCACTACGTACGGCGCGATCCACTCCGGGAGCTTCGGCTTCACGTCCTCGGAAGGAAGCTCGATCTCGGCTAGCACGAGGTCCCGGTCCGTGAACTCGTCCACTTCCCAGGTGAGTCCGGCTTCGGGAACTCGATAGCGGCGCTTGATGACCCTGTGCCCATCCGTCAGGGGCCACAGGACCTCGAAGGTTTCGCGGTCGGTGTCTTCCTGGAGCTCGATCCTTCGAATACCGGAGCCGACTTTCACCGTGCGCACGTACCACTCGGTGCCGTCGGCCCGAACGCGGCGCACCCTCTCCTGCAACCGCTCGCCCGGTATGTAGCCCTGCTCGATCTCCCGGAACGGCTGACCCTCCAGGCTCGGCGGCATCGCTGACAGGAGGTACTTCCGCTCGATCTCGATGTCCGCCGATCCCGTTACGACCAGTGACTCCCTGACCTTTTCGACGGCCGAGAAGAAGGGCGCGCTCCGATCGCCGAGCCAGCTCTCGCGCAGTCGTTCGAACAGCTGCTGCTGGTCCGCCTCGAGCCACGCTGTCAGTCGAAGCAACCCGAGGCTCGCTTCAGCCAGTGGACCCTTCTCGACCTGTCTCGCGAGCTCCGTCACCAGGCCGGACAACAACTGCGCGTCTCGGAGATCGCCGAGCAGATCCTGCAAACCCTTCAGGCTTGCGAGGAGATCGGAGACTCCCTCGACATCGTCCGCGATCGGCTCGAGCAGGTATCTGAGCCTCTTGGCCCGGATCCTGGCGCGGTGGGCTTCCGGCTCGTCGGCCAGCGTGTGGACACGGGACAGGTGAAGGTCGAGCTGCGCGGCGTACTCCGGCAGACATCGCTCGATCGCGGCCGAGAACCTCAGGCCCTCGTTGAGCCCGCTGGCCCGCCCGGTCGTCTCCAGGTCGTCCAGGCGGCGGCGCAACCGTCGATCCAGTTTGTCGAATTTCCTGCGTGCCCTGGAAACGCCGTTTCCGTATCCCTGCTGCAGGCGGCCCTCGAGCCGCTCGCGAAGCAGCTCCACTCCCGGCGCCTCCTCGATCGAGACGTCGAGCTGATGGGCTTCCAGCCACGCCAGCTGGACCTCGGCGTCCCGGCCCCCGCCGGTCGAGGATGCCAGGTTGCGGATTCTCTTGCGCTGCTTGGGAGTCACGGCCGTAGCCAGGTAGGGCGCATACGCCTGCAGGTTGCTGCGAAGGCGGCGCAGGCTGACCCTGAAGTCGTGCAGCGCCCCTTCGTCACCCTTCTTCCCCAGTCGGGCCGCGGCCTGCTCCGCCCGATCCAGGTAGAAGCGGGCGATACGGACCGCCCCCTCGTACGCGGGAAGATCGAGCAAGCCGGACGGTCTGCGCGCCATGGCTCGCTACCTGCCGAGTCGCCGGAGCTGCGCCGGCGCCAGGAACCAGTGGAGCAACGCCGTTCCCGGCGTCAGGGGGCCCGGGAACTCCAGGAGCATCGCCGAGCCCTTCTTCACGGCGGCGAAGTCATGCCACGCGCCGGTGAGCATCCAGGCCGCCCAGTCCGACATGTGCGGTTCGTGGCCGACCGCCGCGATCACCTCGTCGGGACCACATTCGCCCAGCCATTCCAGGAACGCCTGGCCATCTCCCGTGCCCAGTGTGTCCGTATGCTCGATGCGCACCGCATCGTAGGCTTCCGCCACGATCTCCGCGGTCTGTACGGCGCGCGTGAGAGGACTGGTGACGAGCACGTCGATCTCGGGAACCACGGTCCTCAGGCCGGCAGCACCGCGGGCCATGCGCGACCGGCCCCGGTCGGTCAAAGGCCGGTAATAGTCCGACTGCCCGGTGCGAGAGAACTCGAACCGGTCCTGTGCGATCGCGTGGCGAATGAGCAGCAACCTCATCGAACGTCCCATCGTCTGCGGCTGACCGGCGTCATGGCGCCGATTCGCCGGGGGCCGTAGAAACTGGGCTTCTGTCGGTCAAATGTCGAGCAAATGGCGGGCCGCGGGGCTCGGAGAGCGGCGGAAGGAGATCAGAAGAAGGCGGTCAGAGACAGGTACAGACTGGACGGCACGATCCCGTACTCTGAGCCCGGCAGGGTGAATCCGGGCTCCTCGCCCCCGATCGGCAGTACGGTGTTGCCCTCGCCGGCCCCGATTCCGAAGAAGAACCCGCCGCGTAGGTAAGCCTCGTTGGAAAGGGAATAGGTGGCCGCTGGCGAGAGGAGGAAGCTGCCGTCGTTCATGTTCCACGTGGTGAAGAAATCAGCCGTCAGGAGTGGAGTCGCCTGCCACGAGGCCTGGAGGGCCGTCTCGTTCCGCCCAATCACCTGCAATTCGCCGCGGCTGTACGGAGCGGAGAGCAGGACGCCCAGGTAGTCGTCCGGGTCCGTCGCCCCGAAGCCGTCGCGCTGGTACTCGAGCACCACGTACAGATCTCGGCCGGCCAGGGGAAAGCTCCGATCCGCTCCGATCGTGAACCGCAGCACGTCGTCGGGCCAGCGGAGTTCGGCTTCTCCTCGGAACGCGGTGCCCGCAGCCGTGAGGGTGGCGGCAGCGGAGACCGCACCGCCGTCGTGCAGCACCCCTGCCCAGCCCGACACTTCCCACGGACCCGAAGCCGTCGTGATTCGACCCAGCGCCGTGATCGTGGTGCCGTCGCGTGTGTCCGCGGGACGGAACACGAAGTCCAGTTCGGTGAACGGACCCGAGAACCCCTGGATCCGAACGGCGTCCACCCCTGCCCTGAACTCTCGAAACGGATCGGCGGGATCGAACGGGACGAACGGATCGGCCGGTGTGAAGATCAGGGACGTGGCCCACGAGATGGTCTGCCGGCCCACTGTCGCCTCAGCCGACTCTCCAAGCGGGGCGCTCACCAGGAGCCGATCGAACCGGTGGCGCCACGATCCGTGGTCCCAATCCTCGATCGTCCACTGCAGGGGAAGCCAGTCGATGCCGCTCGAGCTGGCGCCGAGCACCTGAGTGAGGCCCAGCTCCGGGTCGGACACGAGCTCCAGCCCTTGCTCGTAGGCGATGTCGAAGTGCAGCGGCCCAAGGTCGGGTGCCGCCATCAGGCGGAGGCGCTGAAAATCGGTGACGCCAGCCGGGGTGAAGGGACCTTCCAGGTAGCCGGTGGCCACGTTGAGGTAGTAGCCGCCGAGGCGCAGCTCGTCGCGAAGTGACTGCGCGCCGGCCGGCCCCGGTTGCACGGCCACCGCGACGATAGCCGCCAACAGCCACCCCGCGCATGCCGCATGGCGCCCGGGCATGGCGTCAGTCGCGCCGGTCGTCGTCCACGATCGCCCCATCCACCAGACGCACCACGCGCCGTGCCCGCTCCATGAGCCGCGTGTCGTGGGTCGCGAACACGAACGTCGTCCCGAGGTCCCGGTTGAGCTCGGCCATCAGGTCGATGAGGGCCGTGCTGGTAGCCGTGTCGAGGTTGGCGGTGGGCTCGTCGGCGAGGACCAGGGCCGGCTCTCCCACCACGGCGCGCGCCACGGCGACGCGTTGCTGCTGGCCTCCGGAGAGCTTGCCCGGACGACGATCCTCGAGTCCCCCCATCCCGATGCGCTCGAACAGTTTCTCGACCCGTTCCCTTCGTTCCTCGGGGGGAACGTCGCGCAGCAGAAGCGTGAACTCCGCGTTCTCGAGCGCCGTGAGTACAGGCAGCAGGTTGTAGGCCTGGAACACGAAGCCCAGCCTCTCGAGGCGCAGGCGGGCGAGATCACGCTCCGACAGGGCGCTGATGTCGGTGCCGTCGATCCACACCTGTCCGTCCGAGGGCCGTGTGAGACCGCCGAGCATGTTGAGGAGCGTCGTCTTTCCGGACCCGGAGGGCCCGGCGAGCACGACGAATTCGCCCTGCTCGATGGTCATCGAAACCTCACGGACCGCCTCGACCCGGATCCCCTCGTGCTCGTACACTTTCCAGAGAGCCTCGGTGCGGACCGCGGGGACGCCGAGTGCCCTGACCCTCCCCGTCGAAACCTCGTTGCCGTTCACGCCGTCACTCATCGTCTCTATCCCTCGAACTTCATGGCCTCGGCCACGTCGATCCGCGTAGCACGCCAGGCCGGGTATATCGATGACAGACTGCCGATCGCCAGGATGAAGAACAGGCTCTGCAGGATCTGATTCCAGTGGAAGCGGGGCACGATCACCGGATCGATGACGATTCCGGCGGCCTCCATTTCCATGTCCCACATGGCCGAGAAATCCAGTCCGTTCCGGAAGAAGCCCCACACGATCGCCGCACCCAGAGCCATCCCCACCACGCCGCTGATCGCCGTGAGGATCATACCCTCGATGAATACCACGCGGCCCACCTCGCCTCGCTCGAGGCCGAGGGCCCGGAGTACTCCGAACTCACGGGTTCGGTACATCACGGACATGAGGATCGTGTTCACGATGGCCGTAGCGGCGATCACGAACAGCACCAGGTGGAAGACGTAGTCGGCCCAGTCGTCCATCCGCACGGCCGCGTCCAGCTCGGGCATCGATTCGCGCCACCCGAGGACCGCGGCTTCGTCCGACCAACCCTCGAGGGCGCTCGCGAGCTCCCGACGCACCGGTCCCACGTCACGACTGTTCCTCAACAGCAGGGCCTCGGTGGTCACGGCCCCGGGCACGCCGAGCCACTCCTGGGCCGTGGAGAGCGGGATCTGGATGAACCCCTCGTCCATCTCGGGGATCCCGCTGCGGAAGGTCCCGGCGACGCGCACCATCTGGCCCGAGATGTCGCCGTTGGCGTCCTGCGCGGTGAGGACGAAGCGCGAGCCTTCCTTGAGCTTGAGCCGGCTGGCCAATCGGACGCCGACGTACGCCCGCAGGCGATCGTCAGGCCCCAGCCAGCGACCTTCCACCAGCTTTTCGTGCAGGGCCGAGAAGTCCTTCTCGAGTTCCGGATCGACGGCCATGATGGCAGCGGGCAGGGCCGCCTGGGACGATGATGCCAGCCCCTGTACCAGGAGGCGGGGCGCCGTGGCCATGAGGCGCGTCTCCACTTCCGGAGACGCGAGGGCTTCCCGCACGGCGCTTCGGACCTCCGGACTCAGCCGGTACTCCAGCGTGCGCCGCGTACGGTACTCGGGGGCCTCCACGGCGACGTGGCCGCCGCCCATGCGAACGCCGGAGTCGATCCAGTCTTCGTGGCCGCCCTCCGCGATGGTTCGCGAGAACACGAGCAGGGCCATCGCGAGCACCATCGCCGACCCGCTGAGCACGCTCCGCCGCTTCTGCCGGCGGAGATTCCGAAGCGCGAGGCGCAGCCGTATACGGCGCCGGGTACTCATCGGCCCGCCAGGGTATCGGCCGGCGGAACCCGCGAGCTGCGGTACGCCGGGTAGATGGCCGCGGCGAGGGCCGTCACGAACATCGCGCCCGCCGTGATGAAGATCATCGAGGTCGGCCACTCCACGCGAAGTATCGGACGCATCAGGCCGCCTGCCATCGTGAAGCCTCCGTACACCCAGCTCATGTCGGGAGGGGCCGCTTTCCACCAGGCCAGGATCGGCAGGGTTACGGCGAGACCCGCGGCGAGCGCCACCACCCCGAGGACCAGGGCCTCGGCCAGCACCGATCGGACGATGAAGCCGGGACCTCCACCGAGGGCCAGCAGCACCGCGAACTCCCGTCGTCGCTCGTACGAGGACATGAGCATCGTGTTGGCCACGCCCCAGATCGCCATGCCGAACACGAAGACGATGAGCATCCATTCCATGCTGCTCACCAGTCGGGCATACTCGACCATCTCGGGCCGGAATTCGGTCCACGACCGGACCGCGACCGAAGAAGTGTTCTCTCCCAACGCCGCTTCCACGCCGGCCGCGGCAGCGTCCGCGGCCCATGGATCGTCCACCCGCGCGGCGATCTCGTGGATTCGTCCGGGAGCCAGGGCCACCAGCTCCTGCACGACCTCGATCGGAGCCACCGCATGACCCAGGTCGAGCTCCGTGATCGTGGTCGTGAAGATCCCGGACACGATGAACAGGTCGTTCCCGAGCGAGCCATCGGCTCCCGGCGCCACCACCACCACTTCGTCACCGGGTGCGGCGTCCAACTGCCGGGCCATCTCGCGCCCGATCAGGATCTCGTACTGGCCGGGGGTGGGTGCTCGCCCTTCGTCGATATGAGTGAGAAGCCTGGAAACGAGGGGTTCGCGCTCCGTGTCCACTCCCAGGATCACCCCGGCGGCCGTGGCCCGACCCGTGCTAACGAGGCCCCCGGCATACACCCGGGGCGAGGCGGCTGAGATGTTCGGGTCAGCGGCCACCCGGGCTACGAGCGACTCGACGTCCACTCCGTCGCGACCCCCGATCGTCTCGTAGATCCCGCGATCGGGCAGGTAGTCGTCGGCGAACGCCTGCATCTGGCCGGTGAGCATGCCCGTGCCGTTGTCGATCATCTCGGACACGAGCCCCCTGGACAGGCCAGCCATTACCACGACCGCCAGGTAGCCGAGCGCCAGCCCGATCGCCGTGATCAGGGTGCGGCGCCGGTTCCGTCCCAGGTTGCGCCAGCCGATCCTCCACCACGCCCCACTCATCGTCCTACCTCGTATCCCGCAGGCGGCGGAGGGAGAAGAAGCCCTCGTCGAGGTCCACGTCGAATACGAGCTCCGAATACCTTACCTCGGTGTACTCCCCGGGCTTGTCCTCGGGCACGACGCGCATCGCGGCCGGTACCAACCGCCCGCCGAGTTGACGGAAGTCGAAGAAGTTCATCGTTCGAACCAGTTCACCGTCTTCGTCGTAGTACCGGGCGAAGACCGGCATCGTGTCGTTCTTCCGCACCTGGTACGAGATCCGGCCCCACACGACCGGGGCCTCGGGGCGCGGAATCAGGTCGAACTCCCATACCTCCACGCCGCCGCGATCGCCCTCGAAGGCCAGCGTGATCTCGTAGTCTTCGATCAGGCGACTCTCCTTCACCAGGTCGTCGTTGGTGAAGTGGGAGCCCATCCAGGATGCGCTCATCAGGGAGGCCGGGATCTTGATGGTCCGGTCCACACGAGGCAGGTAGTTCCAGATCTCGTTGCCCGATTTCAGGGTGGCCGTCCCGGCGTCCTTGCGAGGCGAGAGGATGCGGACCAGCGCGTGGTCCGTGCCGAGAGACCACATCTGCATCTCCATGGCACGGCTCCAGTTCTCGGTCGACACTTCCATGGTCGCAGTGCCGAGGCTGGACTCCCCGCGCATGATCCGGTCGACGCAGTCCACGATCTCCGTGGCGTCTGAAAGACCGGCACAGGCGGCGGTCTGTGCCTCCAGGCGTGTTGGCAGACCCGGCACCAACAGCGACGTCGCTGCCAGCGCGACGAACAGGATCGTCGTTCTCATCCCTTCACCTCCCTCCACCGTTCCAGCAGCTCTTCGATCTGCTCGCCCATGAACAGGTAGAAGTCGAGCATCTCGGTGAGTCGGTCGCGGGCTGGCGAGGCATCGTCTCCCACTGCCTGGAGTCCCTCGGCGGCCAATCCGGCCATGGCGTGGATGGCGACGACCCGCTTGGCGGTCACCTGCTCGAACGCGCGGGGCGCGATCTCGTAGTAGTCCTTGCGATCGCCCCGTACACCTACCCGGCGGGCGAGACCCAGTTCTTCGCACGCACGGGCGTTGGTACTCACGGATGCCTTGCTGACATCCAGGCGCTCGACCATCTCGTCCAGCGACAGCGGCCGGTCGGCAACCATCAGCAAACCGAACAGGCGGCCAAACGTGCGCGACAGGCCCATGCGTTCGATGGCCAGGCCCATTCGCTCGATGAACTGTCGCGTCTCGGGGTTCGGCATGTTCACTCCCTCCACCCTTACGCTACTTGTTTAGAACGTTTAGTCAATACTGAATGTGATGAACGCAATAGCTCGCAAGCAACTGCGGGGAATCGCAAACTGTCACGGGGAGTTGTATCAACCCTCGGCCCGTCCGCCGTGTCTATACTAGGGATGGGCCTCATCCCCCTCCTCACCGCTGAAAGCGAGTCCCGACGATATGATCGCCTCGTTCCTGTCCGACCTCCGTTTCGCCCTCCGCCAGATGATCAAGAAGCCCGGTTTCGCGATCATTGCCGTACTCACTCTGACCCTGGGGATCGGAGCGAACGCCGCTATCTTCAGCGTTCTGGACGCGGTCGTGTTGAGTCCACTGCGATTTCCAGAGCCGGAGCGCCTGATCCGGATCTACGAGGATCGTATCGGAGGGACCCAGCCCGGCTATGGCTATCACACCGTGCCCGACTTCCTCGATCTCAGACGGGAGGCGGAAGGCATAGAGGTCCTGGCCGCGATCTACACGTATCGCGAGGCAGGCCGGGACCTGACGGACGGTGAGGTGCCGCGGCGGATCCAGGTTCTTCCGACGAGCGCGGGATACTTCGAGGTGTGGGGTATCTCGCCTCTGCTCGGCCGTGGTCTCGACGTAGACGAGGAGCGTGACGAAGGCAATGTCGTGATCCTCAGCTACCGACTGTGGCAGTCGCACACGGGTAGTGACCCGGCCGTGCTCGGGACGACGATCCGCCTCGATGGAGCGGCGTATACGGTGATCGGCGTGGCGCCGGCCGGCTTCCGTGACGCAGTGGTCGGTGACGTCGATGCCTGGGTACCTCTCGATCTTGAAGAAGGCGAGTACTCGAGGCAGAACCACTTCCTGTCACTGATCGGACGACTGGACAGGGGTGTCTCGGTTGAGCAGGCCCAGGCCCACGTGAGTGCGGTCAACGCAGGACTCGTGGAAGAGTTCGAAGAGATCGACGACGATCAGCTCATGCGGGTGGTGTCGCTTCACGACGACGTGGTGGGTTCCACGGACACCATGCTCAGCATACTGATGGGCGCCGCGGGCCTGGTTCTGCTGATCGCGTGCGTCAACGTGGCCAACCTGTTCCTGGCCCGCAGCCTGGGTCGAAGGCGCGAGATCGCCATCCGATCGGCGCTCGGTTCCGGTCGAGGCCGACTGGTTCGCCAGTTCCTCGCCGAGAGTCTGCTCGTGGCGACCCTCGCCGGCCTGGCGGGCCTGGTCGTGGCTCACCTGGGCGTGCGGTTTCTTCTCTCGATCAGTCCAGATGCCGTGGCGCGTTCGCAGGAAGTGGGAATCGACGCTCGGCTCCTCCTGTTCGCCGGGCTGGTCACCGTGCTCACGGCGCTCCTGTTCGGCCTGGTTCCGGCCCTGCGCGGCTCGCGCGTGGACCTGACGTCCGACCTGCGCGAGGGTTCAAGAGGAATGGCTGGCGGCAGGCGATCGACCCGGATGCGCGCGGCGCTGGTCGCCACGCAGGTAGCCCTGGCCCTGGTCCTGCTCATCGGGGCAGGAATTCTGATCAAGAGCTTCGCGGCCCTGCAGGGACAGGACTACGGGTTCGACTCGTCTGATCTCCTGACCTTCGAGGTGCACCTGCCGGAAGCCCGCTACGAGGACCCGGTGCTCCGGGTCGATTTTCACCAGAGGTTTCACGAGAAGCTGCGTTCGATTCCGGGGGTGGAATCCGTCGCAGCCACCTCGTGGCTCCCGGCAGCGGGAGCTTACCACGACTGGGGCTACCGGTACCAGAACGCGGACGGGGAGCTGCAGTGGGAAGGCGCCCAGATGAGGATCATCGAGGGCGACTACTTCGAGACGATGGGCATTCCGCTGCGAGCCGGCCGGACCTTCAACGCGGGCGACGGCGAAGACTCCCCCCCGGTGATGGTCATCAGCGAGACCGCCGCCGGGATCGCCTTCCCGGACCGCGATCCGGTAGGTCAGCAGTTCTATTCGGCTGACACCGTGCGCACGGTCATCGGAGTGGTGCCGGACGTGGCGTTCGACGCGCGGGGGAACCGGAGGTCGAAGATCTACATCCCGCATACCGAGTACGGAGACGACCGCAACTGGGCCCTGGTCCAGGTGATCAAGACGAATGCCGGACTCGGGGTCCTGCCCCAGATCAGGCGGGAGCTGGACGCCATCGATCCGGAACTCGTGATCTACCGGGCCAGGACCATGGAGCAGGTTCTCGGGCGACACATGGAGAGCGAGAGGTTCGCCCTCACCCTGATGGGAGTCTTCAGCGGTGTAGCACTTCTGCTCGCGGCGATTGGCGTGTACGGGATTCTCTCCTATTTCGTCAGCCAGCGCACCCGCGAGTTCGGGATCAGGATGGCGCTCGGGGCGACCACGGGCGCCGTGCGCACGCGCGTCCTCGGCCAGGGCGCAGTTCTGTCCGGCCTCGGTCTTGTTACCGGGCTGCTCGGAGCCTTCTGGCTCAGCAAGCTGCTCCAGAGCATGGTGTTCGGGGTGAGCGTGACGGACCCGGCGATCTTCGCTCTGGTGACTTTGATCCTGGCAGTCGTCGCACTCGCGGCCGGCTACGTGCCGGCGCGGAGGGCCACGAAGGTCACGCCGATGCAGGCGCTGCGCGAGGAATGAAGGAACGGCAACCGTCGCGAGCGGCTTGACCGGCGGGCCGCGATCTCCGCATTCTGACAGATGGACTACGACTTCGAGCAGTTCTTCGACGACTCGTTGGACATGCTCTGTATTGCCGGCGCCGACGGCTACTTCAAGCGGCTCAATCCTTCCTTCGAGCGCATCCTGGGCTGGTCCACGGAGGATCTGCTCGCGCGCCCCTTCGTCGACTTTATCCACCCCGAGGACGTGGAAGCCACGATCGCGGAGGTTGAGAAGCTGGCGGAGGGCATTCCTACCATTTCCTTTGAGAACCGATACCGCTGCGTGGACGGTTCTTACCGGTTCTTCCGCTGGACTGCGCACCCGGATCCGGATACCGGTCTGCTGTACGCGATCGCCAGGGATGAGACCGAGCTCCGCGCCGCTCAGGATCGATTCCGTATTGCCCTCGAAGCCTCCCCCACAGCCATGATCATGGCAGGAGCCGACGGTACGATCGTGATGGTCAATCACGCGGCCGAGGAACTGTTCGGCTATGAGGCGGGCAAGCTACTCGGGGAGCCGATAGAAGTCCTGGTGCCCGATGCCCATCGGCCCGAGCACCCCGCGCTGCGGGCCAGTTTCGCGAATCAGCACGCCCGGCCAATGGGAGTGGGCCGGGATCTGACGGCCCGGCGAGGCGACGGCTCCGAGTTTCCCGTCGAGATCGGGCTGAATCCCATTCGAACCGCGGAAGGGACGTTCGTGCTGGCCGCCATCGTCGACCTGACCGAGAGGGTGCGCGCCGCTGCGGAGCTGGAGCGTTCGAACCGCGAATTGGAGCACTTCGCGTCCGTTGCCTCGCATGATCTCAAAGAGCCTCTCCGCATGGTGGCGGGCTACTTGCGACTGCTGAACCAGCGGCACGGAGAGCAGCTCGATACTGCGGCTCGGGAGTACCTCCGATACGCCGTGGATGGCACGGCTCGCATGCAGGACCTCATCGAGGGGCTTCTGACCTACGCCCGGGTGCAGCAGGGCCGGGCCGGGCTCGAGCCCGTAGCTCTCAAGGACGCGGTCGAGTGGGCAACGTCAAATCTCGAGACCGCCATCGCCGAATCAGGAGCTTCGATCTCCGTCGACAGTCTTCCCGTCGTGGACGGGGATTTGACCCAGCTCGGTCAGCTGCTCCAGAACCTGATTGGAAACGCCATCAAGTTCCGGAGCGTGGAAACGCCGCAGGTGGAGATCCGCGCCATCCGGGAGAAAGGTGAGTGGCTGCTCTCCGTCAGGGACAATGGAATCGGCATCGAGGAGGATTCCCGTGAGCGGGTGTTCGAGATCTTCCAACGTCTGCATGACCGGGGAGACTACGAGGGAACCGGGATCGGGCTCGCCGTCTGCCGGCGCATCGTCGAAAGGCACGGAGGACGCATCTGGCTGGAGCCCCATCCGGGCGCGGGCACCCGGGTTTGCTTTACGCTCCCGCGCGCGACGGCCGGGTGAACGACCGGGCGCCGGCGGCAGGTTCCGGAGGAAACCGGGTGATGGCAACGGCGGCGCTCCTGGCGGTCATCGCGGTTTCCGTGGCGATCGCCCTAGCCGCTTCAGAACCGGAACTTGTGCAAGAACGTCTGGCCTGGACGGCCATTCATCCCGTCGACTGGGGCCTGGAGGACATCGCCGGGCTCCGGTCCGGCCGGATCAGTCTGAGAGACGGACCCGACGGCCCGACGCTGGTTGTGTATCGGTTACGCACTTCCGAAGCGCCGGAGTTCCCTGCGCGGGTTCAGAGCCGGACCCCTACCCTGAGCGAAGGCAGCTTCATCCTGGCCGATTTCACGGCCGGAATCCGAAACCGTCTGGACGGCTTCTTCAACTCGTTCGAGCGAGCGCCATCCCGGGCCGCGGCGACTCTAGCTGCTGCGCCGGACGGCCGGGTGGCTCTCCGCCTGTCCTATACCCGGGAAGAGCGAGGCTTCTGCGGCCTCTGGGTACACTTCTTCGACGTCACACAGCCGCCGCACGAAAGGGTCTTTCTGGACGCCCGCTCGCTGACGACCCTCAGTTTCTGGGTGCGGGGCGCGGAGGGAGGCGAGCGCGTCCTGCTCAAGCTGGCCGACGAGAGATGGGAGCGCATCGGAGACGCTCTTCCGCTGGGCGAGGTGGGCGACTTCCTCCCAGCCGGCCGGGTGGAAACGGAGTGGCAGCAGGCCGTCGTGCCCCTGAGCGCCTTTCCCGAAGGGATCGCGGACTCCAGCCTCGCCTCGCTGGTTCTGGAAGGAATCGCTCCGGCTCACGGCGAGGTGTACGTGAGCCGCCTCGCGGTATCACGCTCCCCGGATGCGCTGCCTCCCCTGCCCGATCCGGCGGCGCCTGCGGCGGCAGAGGCCTCCCCGCGCGCCATATGGATCTGGAACACGCGCGAGCTCCTGGACGACCCGGCGAAGCGGGACGGTCTGGTTGGCTCGCTGGCCGCCAACGATTTCGATACGGCCTTCCTTCAGCTCGTGTCCGCCCCGGGCGATTCGTTGCCCGCTGGCGAGATCGACCCGGATCCCCAGCTTCGGGACCTGCTGACCCGCCTTCACAGCAATGGGATCCGCGTGTACGCGCTCGACGGATTCAAGCGCTACGCGCTGCCCGAGTACCATCCGGCGATTCTGGCTACGATACGCAACGTCGCACGCTACAACGCGGAGTCCGCCGAAGCGGAGCGGTTCCACGGAGTGCGCTATGATATCGAACCCTACCTCCTGCCCGGCTTCCACGGACCGCGTCAGGGGAAGATCCTCGGTGGATACCTGGACATCCTGGCACGGGGCGCACAGCTCGCGCGCGAAAGCGGTCTGCGGTTCGGGGCGGACATTCCGTTCTGGTACGATGCGCCGGACGAGATGACGTTCGAGCCGGTCACGACCTCTTTTCGGGGGGTGAAGAAACCGGTCAGCGAACACGTCATCGACCTGGTCGACGACATCGCCATCATGGACTACCGGACTACCGCGTACGGTGCCGATGGCATCATCCGGCACGCGGAAGGCGAACTGCGCTACGCCGACCTGTTGGGAAAACAAGCGTACGTGGCGCTCGAGACAGGTCCCCTGCCGGATGAGACTCTCATCGATTTCGAAGGCGAAGCCGCGGCGTTACCCGTCGAGGACCGGCCGGGCGCCGGGCACGTCGGATTGGCATCGCTGGGCGACTCCGCGCTGGTCCTATGGAGACCCACACCCGATTCGGCGGCTTCCGCCGCGCGGACTCTCGAGCTGGAACTGCCCGGGCTCGGCGTGGAGCCGGACAGGATTCTCTGGTGGCCTGCGACCCGGCGTATAGCGGTCCCCGGCGCGAAGCTCAGCTTCGCGGAGCTCGGTTTGGCACCGCTGGAGCAGGCGCTGGCCGAGACCACGCGTGAGTTGGCGGGGCACGCCTCCTTCGCGGGTTTCGCCATCCACTACTCGGAAAGCTACCGGAGACTGCGGGAGCCCGAGCCACGCTGATCTGGCCACTCGGTCGGGCCTCTCCTAACTTCCGGCTGGTTCCGCCAGCAGGTGACCAGGAGTGAAACGGAGAGACCGCCTGGACTCCACTGTGACCGCCGCCGATCCCGGGTCAGCAAATCGGGATTCTCGTCCCGTCGGGGACCAGTTCGTACCCCGGAGCATGTTGCCGGACGTTACGCGAACCTGGGCCACGGTCTACGCGGTCGTTGCCGTCGCCCTTGTCGCAGTCTTCCTCGGTGCGCGCCGGTTCACGGGCGTCCGTCTCGGTTACTTCAGCATCTTGACCACGGCCGCGTCCGCGATGGCCATGATCGCCGGAATTCTGACCCTGGTTCGCTATTTCTCCAGGCGGAACAACTACCTGCTGTTCATCGGCGCGGCGTTCGTGGGCGTGAGCATCCTCGACGGCTACCACGCCCTGATCACGTCGGCCTATTTCGTGGAGCTGTTTCCCTCGGCCCCGGAACGGCTGGCGGCCTGGAGTTGGACGACCTCGAGGCTGTTCCTCTCCGTGATGCTTCTCGCGAGCTGGGCCGCCGGCCAGCGGGAAGAGAAGCTGGGGCCAGCGGGCCGCATCGAGGCCCGGAGCATCCTGGACGAAGTCGCGCTCCTGGCCGCCGTCTCGCTCGGCTTCTTCATCGTGGTGCCACTTCCCCCGGCGTACCACCCGGAGTGGTTCGTGCACCGCCCGCAGGCGCTGCTTGTCGCGGCGATCTTCCTGGCGGCCCTGCTGGGCTACCTGCAAACGGGCCTGTGGCGGCGAAGTCCGTTCATGAAGTGGCTGGTGTTGGCGCTGGTGATCTCGTTCATGAGCGAGGCGCTGTTCGTCCCGTACTCCGCCTTTCCGAACGACGCGATGTCCGCCGCCGCGCACGTTCTCAAGATCGCCGCCTACAGTTGCGTTCTGGCCGGGGCGATCGAGAGCACATACCGGCTGTTCCGGATGGTGGAGGAGACGAGAATCGAACTCGAAGATTTCAATCAATCGCTGGCGCTGGAGATCGAGAGGCGCAAGGAAGCGCAGGCCGACCTCGAGCTTGCCGAGCGCTCGGTGCGCCACTACGCGGAGCGCCTCAAGAGCTCCAATGCCGAGCTCGAACAATTCGCCTACGCCGCCTCGCACGACCTGCAGGAGCCCCTGCGCATGATCGCCGGGTACACCCGCCTGCTGGCCAGCCAGTACGAGGGGCAGCTCGACGCCCAGGCCGATCTATACATCGGTTACACGGTGGACGGCGTCGCCAGGATGCAGAAACTCATCGACGATCTGCTGACCTATTCCCGCATCGAGACGCACGGGAAGCCGTTCGAACGGATCGCATCGGCCGAGGCCTTCTCGTGGGCCACGACCAATCTGGAAGCCGCCATTCAGGACTCGGGCGCTTCGGTGACCTGCGATCCCCTGCCAGAGATCGTGGCTGAACCCACGCAACTGGGTCAACTCTTCCAGAATCTGCTTTCCAACGCGATCAAGTACTCGGGAAAAGGAATCCCCGAGATACACGTGAGCGCGGAACGCGACGACGATTGCTGGCGCTTTTCTGTGGAGGACCATGGGATCGGAATCGCGCCCGATGACCTCGATCGAGTGTTCGAGCTCTTCCGACGTGTGGATTCGGAAGACGACACGGGGGGGACCGGGATCGGCCTGGCCGTGTGCCAGAGAATCGTCGATCGGCACGGCGGCCGGATCTGGGTCCGGTCGACGCCGGGCGAGGGCTCCACGTTCTTCTTCACGCTTCCCGACTCGGATGCAACTCCTGCCTGAATCCCCACTTCTGGACCGCTCATCCGCAAAGCCAGGCGCAGAATGCCCATATGGGCGGACGTGACTCGTTGGCTGAGATTTCGTGCATGAAGTTATGCTCGCCCTAACGGACATTCCCACAACGAGTTGTACACAATTCACTTGACGATGCCGCTTTGTGCCGGACCGGCCCGCCCTTTGCTCTATTTCTCGCCGCTCACATGACGCATTACGCGAGAACCGAACCGAGGGAGATGCGAAGTGGGATCAGCACCTCCAATCAGCGACCTGGAAACGGACGGGATGGACGCCGATTCGCCGGCGGTCGGCGCGCCCGTGCTCCTGGTGGATTCCGACGAGGAGTTTCGGGAGTCCTTCGCCCAGCGCATGGATCGGATGGGCTGCCGCCTCGACAGCTTTCCGGACCCGTCGGACCTGGAAGACGTCCTGGTCGATCGACGGCCGGCCGTGCTGGTGCTGAGCGACGATGGACCGGGGATCAGCGCCATCGATCTGGTGGCCACACTCCGGTCCACCGATCGGTGGAAGCAGCTTCCGATCTTCGTGGTGGGAAACAGACTCGGCACCGAGACGGCCCTGCGGGCGTACGGCGCGGGAGCCGACGCGGCGCTGTCGAAGACCCGGAACTCAGACCTCACGGAGCTCACGGCCCGTGTTCTGGGAGCGGTACGCCGGGCTGACGAGACGCCGGGGCGCCCCGCTCCGACCTCGCCCGATGGCGGCGAAGGTGTCCCGGACGTGGTCGTGGTGGAAGACGACCAGGCCCTCATCGAGATGCTGACCTACTCGCTGTCGAACCAGGGCTATGACCTGGTCTTCTATGCGAACGGGCGTGAGGCGCTCGACGGACTCCTCGCCATGCCGACGGGAGACCGCCGGCCCGTGGTTCTGCTCGACGTGGATCTCCCCGGACTCGACGGATTCCGGGTTCTCCAGGAACTGTCGCAGCAGCGTCCCGGTGATTTCCAGGTCATCATGGCGACCATGCACAGCAGCGAAGCCGCCCAGGTGCTCGCCATCGAGTCGGGAGCCCTGGACTACATCGTGAAGCCCATAAGCATTCCCATCACGCTGGCCAAGGTCGAACGTCTGGTTCAGGCAGGCGCCGCAAGGTGACCACCTCCGTCTTGGCGACGATCGCGCTGGCTCAGGCCGTGTTTCTTGGCCTTCTCCTGTTTCTGCTGATGACCCGGCGGCTGGTCGTAGGCGTCCGTGCGGAACGCTCGCAGCAACAAGGGGAGCTGGCCAACCGGACGGTGAGACGCTGGCTGGCCGGAGAAGTGGACGAGGAGCACCTCCGGCGGCAGCTGAAGCACCTCTCGTTCGCTCACCTCTCCTGCTTTCTTCAGAGGCTGTCGATGCAGATGGGCGGCGACGACTGGGAGAGGATGAGCACTGCGGTGCGGCGGATGAGCTGGTTTGAAAAGGTCCGATCCCACACCGGCTCCAGGTTGTGGTGGCGCCGCCTGCAGGCAGCCCGCGCCTTGATGGTCGTGGCGAACCACGAGGACCAGCGGATCATCGCGGCTCTTCTTCGGGATGACAGAGCGGCCGTGCGCCGGGCAGCGGTCTGGAGCCTGAAGCGAGTCGGGTCGCCGGAGTTGGCCGCGGTCGCGCTGGACCTGGCAGCCAGGGAGCCGCGGGTTCTGCGGGCGCAGATCCTGGAAATCCTCACCGGCAGCCGGGCCCACGTCCTCGGCTCCCTGATCGAACGCCTGCACGGCGCTCGCGAGAGGGATGAACTTCGAACGGCCCTGTCCCTGGCCGAAATGCTGGGCGTCCCGGGACTGTTGGAACACATTCTGCCGCACGCGGAAGACTTCGATTTCGAGATCCGGGTCGCCACAGCGCGATCCCTGGCATCGTATCCGCATGCCCGCTCGAGCGCCGCGCTGATCCGCATGCTCGAGGACCCCACCTGGCAGGTGCGGGCCCAGGCGGCGGCCGGGCTGGGAGCGATCGGGGCGCGCGAGGCGGTGGAGGACCTGAACCGCGCACTGACCGACTTGAGCTGGTGGGTGCGGCTGCGCTGTGCCCTGGCCCTCCGGCGCATCGGAGCCGACGGGGTCGTCTTGCTGGAGAGGCGCCGACCGGAGGAGGACGCCTACGCGTATGAGATGGCACAATACGTTCTTCACCTCGACGAAGCGGCGGTCGCTGAATACGCGGGCGCCTACATAGTCGACTATTCCGAGGCTCCGGCCTCGGAACATGCGGCGTAGGTGTCCATGGAATTCGCGAGCCGGCTGCTCTCGAACGCGGATGCCGCTATCATCTGGTACTTCCTGGCCATCAACTCGTTCTATGGCCTCCTGCTTCTGCTGTCGATTCCCGAGATATGGAAGCACTGGAAGCTCTCGAGCACGGACGATGTCAATCGATTGCTCGGCTCCGAAGCCCTTCCTCCCATTTCGGTTCTCATGCCGGCGTACAACATGGAGGGCAGCATCGTGGCGAGCGTCCGGGCGCAGCTCGCGCTGACGTACCCGCAGCACGAAGTCGTGCTCATCAACGATGGCTCGACCGATGAAACGTTTGCCAGGCTCCGAAGAGCTTTCGATCTGTACGAGGTACCGCCCGCGATTCCGAGACGAATTCCGACGCAGCACGTGCACGGGTACTACCGGTCGCGAAAAGCAGCCGGACTGCTCGTGGTGGACAAGGAAAACGGTGGGAAGTCCGATGCGCTGAACGCCGGTCTCGGAGCGGCGCGCTATCCGTTGGTGCTGGCAGTCGATGCCGACACGATGGTGGAGCCCGATGCCCTGCTGCGCCTGGCGCGCGTCTTTATGTCCGGCCGCCCGGTCGCGGGGGCCGGGGGCACGATCCGGGTGGCCAACGGCTGCCGGATCGAAGACGGCCGGGTGACAGATGCTCACCTGCCGCGCCGGTTCCTTCCCGGTGTGCAGGTGCCGGAGTACCTGCGTGCCTTCCTGTTCGGACGGCTGGGGTGGAATCGCCTCGGTGGAAACCTGATCGTATCGGGCGCCTTCGGGCTGTTCCACAGGCAATACATGCTGGAAATAGGTGGGTATGCCACCGACAACGTGGTCGAAGACCTGGACCTGGTAGTGCGAATGCACAAGCACCTCAAGGACCTGGGTGAGCCCTACGAAATCTCTTTCATCCCCGATCCAGTGGCATGGACCGAGGTGCCTTCGGACCTCCGCACGCTGGGCCGGCAGCGCGAGCGCTGGCATCGCGGGCTCATTCTCACCATGGCCCGCCACCGCACCATGCTGTTCAACCCGCGGTACGGTCGCGTCGGCATGCTGATGTTTCCGTTCTTCTTCTTCGGCGAGATGCTGGCTCCGGTCGTGGAGCTCGTGGGCTACGTGCTCACCGGCTTCGGCCTTGCTTTCGGATTGGTAGACCTGGAAATCGCGCTCTTGTTCTTTGCCGCCGCTCTCGGCTACGGGATGCTGCTCACGGTCTGGGCGGTCATCCTGGACGAAGTGACGTTCCGCACCTATCCGCGGCACCGGGACTTTGCCCGCATGCTGCTCTTTGCCTTCCTGGAACCGTTCGGGTATCGCCAGCTCACCGTGATCTGGCGCCTGCGGAGCTTCTGGAGCGCCTTTCGGCGTCACACGCACTGGGGCGAGATGCGTCGGACCGGATTCGAGGACGAGTTCGATGCGGCCGCGTGACAAGGTGTGGATTCTGCTTGCCGCTTGGACCGCCGGGCATCTCATGGGCTGTGGCGGTACCCAGGCAGCGGTTCAGGAATGTCCGCCCGACCTGGACGCGCTCGTCGTTTCCGGCTGGGACTCCTACCGGGAGGGCACCTTGTCCGCGGCACGCGAAGCGTTCGCCACGGCAGTCGACTGTGCGCCTGGCCGGCCGGACGCGCTGAACGGTCGGGGATACGTGGCTCTGCGCCAGGATTCGTTGTCCGTCGCCCGCACCCTGTTCGATCGCGTTCTGAACGCGAGCGCGGACGATGTAGACGCTCTGGCCGGTCGGGGCCTGGTCGCGATCCGGGACCGGGAGCTCGAGTTAGCCGAGGGCCTGTTCCGGCGCGTCATCCAGCTGGCTCCGGGACACGCGGAGGCGGAAGAGTATCTCGCCGACCTGGAGGCCTTCGCGAAGCTTCCCGACCTGGGACCGCCGCCAGCCCGCCCGGATGCCACCGAGTTTCCCGCGCGAACCAACGGCGATCGGTTCGAAGTTCGATCGAGCCGAGGATGGGAGCCCTTCTACGTCAAGGGCGTCAACCTCGGTGCGGCGTTGCCCGGCAAGCACCCGAGCCAGTTCCCCGACTCGGCCACGTACGCCGCATGGATCGGGGCGATGGTCGAAATGGGCGCGAACGTCATTCGCGTGTACACGATTCACCCGCCCCGTTTCTACCAGGCCCTTCACGATCACAACACGGCGAATCCCGAGGCGACGCTGTGGCTCATGCACGGCGTCTGGGCCGAGCTGCCGCCGGACGGGGACTATCTCGATCCCCAGTGGGAATCCGACTTCTTCGGCGAGATGCGGCGGGTGGTGGATCTCTTGCACGGCTGGGCCGTGATCCCGCCGGCCCCCGGGCGCGCGTCGGGTCAGTACACGGCCGATGTGTCACCCTGGACGCTGGCCTATCTGATCGGCCGGGAGTGGGAGCCGTTCTCCGTCATCGAGTTCAACGAGCGCTATCCTGACTGGACGGAGTGGAGCGGCGAGTA
>Ga0209567_10000087_pt1 | contig 43977 bp, 41 predicted proteins | sample COG_12_FD_184756 | JGI IMG/M metagenome (GOLD analysis project Ga0209567, IMG submission 184756) | Pelagic marine sediment microbial communities from the LTER site Helgoland, North Sea, for post-phytoplankton bloom and carbon turnover... | ecosystem: Environmental > Aquatic > Marine > Neritic... | reverse complement strand
ACTAATCGACGGCAGCGTCGAGCTCGACCCCGAATCCGAATACTGGAAGCGGGAGCGGGCCCAACGTGCCGTCGTGGCTACGCTCTGGCCAGGGACGTTCTATTCCTGAGCCTCGAGCTCCTTGCCGGCTTTCTCCTCGGCCTCTAGCGCTTCGTCCGCTTCTTCCTTGACCTCAAGCGCTTCGGCCGTGGCGAGGTCATACGTGACGGTCATTCGCATCTGAACCGCCCGATCGATTTCGATCTTCTCCGTCCCATCGACCGTCTTGACGTTCAAGACGCCCGTCGACTCACCGCTTGCGATGGCGTTGGTCTCGAGCGCATTGAGGTTCGCGATCACTTCACCCGACGCATTCATCTTGAACGACTCGACGTTCAGCTCGATTCCTTCCTCTTCGAAGGTCACGGTCTGCGGGAGAGCCGTCTGCTGAATCTGTACGTTGATCTTGAGCTCGTCACCAACCTTCTCGGTCAAGGTGTAGGTGTCCACCTGGCTGACTTCGAAGCCGTACATAGTGAGGCTCTTGCGCGCTTCCCAGCGAGCTCCGACGCCGACGGGCTGTGCCGGAAGAATGACGCGAGAGAGCGAAGTGCGCGCGTTGACGATCAGCACCAGCAGACGCACCGGAACGTCGGACCTCTTGGCCGCCTCGTTGAGCTCGGTTCTCTGAATGATGCCGCGGTCGTCGACCTCGACCCAACCACCGACGTTGTTGAGCACCGAGGCGCTCTTGTTGAGATCCTGCGCCACCGCGGGGTCGACGCCTTCAGGAACGATGGCTTCGGACTTGATGATTCGGACATCGAAGCGGGTGCTCCCGCGCTTCCCTTCGAGAGACGGACCGGACACGATGGTCAGCCGTACCCCGGGAGTGACCGTGAGCGCAGCGCCGGTACGCGTAGTGGCCAACGATGCGATCCCGAAATCCATGACCGAGGTCGTCGTCGTCCCATGCGCGATCTTGTAGCGAAGCGGCTCGAGCGGTTCTTGACCGGCTTCGAGCACGAGGGCCGCATCACCCTTCGCGTCTTTCGCCGTGTCGGATTTGCACCCGTTCAAAACGAGCAGCGCGGACATCAGAATCAAAGCGCGCAGTAGCACTTGCTTGGTCATTGAAACTCCTTTCGGCGCCCCTGGATCGCCGTTCAATGTGGACCTATATCGCAAGGTCGAGTTAGATGGTCAAGGTTGTGAGTTGGCCGCGCCTTGGAGCCGCGTGTACCCCTCCGGCAGCGCAAAGACCTCGGGAGGCACGGGCGTTCGCTCGATCTTTTCGACCAGGAACACCACGGGAACGCCTCCGGTCTGCTCGACCCGCATCTTCATCGAAAAACCAGGCTTAACGCCGTATTTCTTCATCGCTTTGGTGCGCTCGTCGTCAGACATCTCGAGCCCGAGGTTGCGACCCCGGAATGCCCGCGTCCAAAGGTCGACGGGGTATTTCTGGGTCAGCCAGAGGTCGATGATGGCGTTGTTGTCCTTGTCGATCACACGGACGTGCCGGGTTTCGACCCCGCTCACGGTCTCTTTGCCGAGCTTTTTGATCTCCAGGTTGGCATTGTCGCCAGAGCCCGTGACCTGCTGGCTCGTCGCCGCGAGCGTCGAATAGGGCATCTCGACGATCGCCCGCTGGTCGTGCGAGATCGAATAATAGCTCTTTCCCTTTGCCGGCATGATGGTCGTGGCGAGCACGGGCTGACCTTCGGCATCCGTGGACTTGATGTCCATGCGGACGTCACCAGCTTTGGAGTATCGAGCGTGGACCTTCGCCGCGACACCTTGCTCGCTCGACAGGGTAGCCGTCATCACTCCCTCGAACGCGAGCGCAGGCGATGCGAAAAGCATCACCAATAGGCACATCAGGGCAACACGCATGAGAGGCAAGCTTACGCCGCCAGTACGACCAAGCCAAACCCCTCGTCCTCGTACAGGCGATCGAACGTGTCCTTGAACTTTGCCTCGACGTTCTTGCGCTTGAGCTTGAGAGTGGGCGTGAGCTCGTCCTGCTCCACGCTGAACTCGCGGTCGAGGATGTGGATCTTCTTGATCGCCTCGACCCGCGATAGCCCCTGGTTGGCCTTCTTCACCGAGGCGACGATGCGCTCTTGGACTTCCGGATCCCGCGACACCCCTTCGAGCAGCGCTTGGAGGTCCGCAGAACGCCCGAGGGGGTTCTCTGTGAGGGCCTTGATGTGCTTGTTGGCCGTGTCGTCGTCGATGGTGCCCTGGTGGCGAGCCCATTCCACCGCCTCCGCGGCGCCCACGGTGACCAACGCAACGAGATACTTCCGTTTGTCGCCGTGCGCATGCGCTTGGCTGATCAGCGGGTCCGACGCCTTGATCTCGTTTTCGATGTTCGCCGGCGTCAGGTTCTTGCCACCCGCGGTGATGATGATGTGCTTCTTGCGATCGAGGATGTAGACACAACCGTCTTCGTCTTTCTTCCCGACGTCACCGGTGTGCAACCATCCATCGATGACCGTCTCGGCAGTGGCCTCGGGGTTCTTGTAGTAGCCCTGAAACACCACCTTGCCGCGGACCAAGATCTCGCCGTCGTCCGCGATACGGTCCTCGACGATGCTCAGCGCGGGCCCGACCGAGCCGAGCTTGACGTTCCCTGGCACGTTGGCGTGTGTGATCACGGTCGACTCCGTCATTCCGTACATCTCGAAGATCGGAAAGCCGGCAGCCCAGAAGAACTCGAGGATCTCGGGAGCGATCGGCGCTGCTCCGGTGATGAAGTAACGAACACGCCCGCCGAAAATCGCCCGAAGCTTTGAAAAAACCAGGCGATCGGCCAGTTTGTGCTTCAGCTTCAAGCCGAACGGAATCGGCTTACCGGCTTGCCAATGTTGCACGGCCTCTCGGCCAACGCGTTCTGCCCACCGAAAGATACGCTGGCGCATCGGGGGCGCTTGCTCGACCGTGCTCATGATCTTCGCGTACGCTTTTTCGAAGATCCTCGGCACGCTGCCGAAAATCGTCGGCTTCACTTCGGCGACCTCTTCCAGAACTTTGGCGATGCTCGACGCGAAGTACGTGGCCATGCCCGTGTTGATGCGTCCGTAGAAGGCCAGGACACGTTCGGCCACGTGGGCCATCGGAAGAAAGCTCAGCCCGACATCGCCCTCGATGATCGCAAACGCTTGGTCCTGGTCCCGCATGACGGAGATGATGTTCTCGTGCGAGATCATCGCGCCTTTGGGAGGGCCGGTGGTGCCGCTCGTGTAGACGATGATCGCCGTGCTGTTGGGGTCGACCTCGGCGGCGCGGGCTTCGATGGCGGCCCTGTCGATCGGGGTCTGAAGCACGCGCTCGAAAGGAACCAACCAGTCGTGGGCTTCCATCAGCGATTCGGCGCCCGTCGTATTCCAGACGATGACCTTTTCTAGCTTCGTGAGCTCGTCGCGGCGCGCGAGGATCTTGTTGATCTCTTCGATGCCTTCGACGAATGCGACCTTCGTGTCGGCGTGGTCGAGGATATAGGCGAGCTGCTTGGGGGTCAGCGTCGGGTAAGCGCCGAGCGTCACAGCGCCTGCGAGCAGTCCTCCGATGTCGCAGTAGCACCACTCGGGGCCGGTGCTGCCGACCACGCAAACCTTGTCTTGGATCTGCAGGCCCAGCCCCAACAGGTAAGAAGCGACCGTGCCAGCCTGCCAGTGGAAGGCGTTCCAGCCGCAGACCTGCCACTCGTCGCCTTCCTTGTAGTAGAAGGCGGGCTTGTCACCGTCGCGCTCGACGCGCTTCAAGAACATCTCGCCTACGGTGTTGGCGTTGCGGGCGATGTATTCGGCCGGGGTGCCCGTCGTGCGGTCCGTATCGAACATATTCGTGGGTTTACACCGGATCCGGTCCAGGGATCTAGGCCTTCGAGACGCGATTTGACGGAGGCGCAGCCCCCGCTACACTGCGCCCCCTTCCAGCCCAAAAAGGCAAGGGAATCCCATGCGCGACCTCATCAAGCTCAGCTGCGAAACCTGCGGCAAAGACAACTACACGACGGACAAGAACCGGCGCAACATGCCCGAGAAGTTCCACATCAAGAAGTTCTGCCCCAAGTGCCGCAGCCACCAGCCCCACAAAGAAGGCAAAATCAGCAAGGGCTAAGAAGCTCTGATGGCGCAGGGCGATACGCACAACCTAGGCATCGGCTATTTGCTGTGGATCTTCGGCTTCATGGGAGCGCACCGTTTTTACTACGGGCGTCCCGTCAGCGGGACGATTTGGTTCTTCACATTGGGGCTCCTGGGAATCGGCTGGCTGATCGACTTGGTTCTCATGCCATCGCTCGATCGCTCAGCGGAGCTTCGTTACGACTCGGGGCCCGTCAGCCACAATGTGACGTGGATCTTGCTCACGTTCGTCGGCGTCTTCGGAATCCACCGGATTTACATGGGGAAGTACCTGACCGGGCTCATCTACTTCCTGACCGGAGGCCTGTTCCTCGTGGGCATCCTGTACGACTACTGGACGCTCAACGAACAGGTCAGCGCGGCGAACGTCGGTCGCAGTTAGTCGCCGATCGTGGGATCGCTATCGCGGCTGTGTGGATTCGGCTAGCAAGACCCTCCGTACGGCGTCGTTCTCGATACGCGAGTCGCTCTCCAGGTGCCTGGGGTCCTTGCCGATGCGTCGCAGGTGAACGGCCATTGCGCCGATACCTAACAGGCCCATGAGAACGAGAGTGGCTGCGATGAACAAATACGCAACGCCGCAAGCGTTCGCGAAGCGCCCGACGTCGGCGTCCAGGACGTTCTTGCCAATCTGAAGGAAGCCGAACCCCATGAGGAACGCGAACGTTCCGGTCACTACCACCACCGGCACCTGAATCTGGAGGAGCGTCATCATCCGAAACTCAGTGGTGAGAGGGATGCCCCCCATTACTCCGATGGTGACTTCGGCGTTTTTCTTGTTGAGTGCAAAGACCACGTAGGCCAGTAGGCCAGTCGATCCGATCAACAGCCCCCCAATCACTCCAATTGCATAGATGTTGGACATGTGTGTCTTCTCCAATTCGCCGTGAGATGCAGTCGTTAGCCTAGAGTCGATCCACCAGGCGCGCGACGAATGCGCCGGTGCCGCCCAGGTGACGGGGGGCGGTTCGGAAGGCGAGGATGAATCGCGACGAGCCGCATTTGCTTAGGGTGTCGACCATGTGGTCTTTCAGCGTTCCTTTGCCGCCTGGGCTGTGGAGGCCCTTGCCGACGATGATCAGGACCCAGCGTTTGCCGGTCTGCTGAGATTTGCGAACGAAGCGGTGCACCTCGCGTTCGGCCTCCCGGGCTGTGTGACCGTGTAGATCGCACTCTGCCTCGATCTCGAGCTTCGGGTCCTCGAGGGCGTCGATGATGCTCGAGTGTGCCGTCCGGCGCTTTCCGAGCACGATTCCGTTGCTTTCGCGCTCGACCGCGAGCGGCTCGTTGGGCTGTTGGGGGCCTCTTCCGATCGCGGGCGGCCGCGCGGCCGGGCTTTCCGCCGGTGGCATCACGCGTTTTCGCGACTCGCCGCTCAACGGCTTTACATCCGCAAAGGCCCTTTGAAGCGCCTCTCGATCGGCCTTCGATGGCCCTTTGGGACCGCCCTTGCGGCCGCCCCCCTTGCCGCCTCCGCCTCCTGACCTGGCTACCACCCACCCATCATGAACCGGCATCGGTCCACCGGGCAATCTGCGCAACGGCTGCGGCATTTCGCGACGAGGCGAAGATTCTTCGCGTCCCTTCGAACCTCCACGCCAAAATTCAAGGCTTTTTCGGCGCCCAATCGTGGCACAGGCATTGCATATTCAAGGGGCGATGGACGTCAGTCGCCGGCAATGGAGTGGTGTGTCGGATCAGCCGAGGCGGTTGGATTCTCCTCCGTGCACGGGAGTCTGCGGCGGATCTCCCGGCTTGCACAACCAGCTGCCAGCGGTCGCTACGGCGCTGGGGCCTATTCCGGCCCATGCGACTGACGTCTTTCATTTAAGCGATGCCTGAAATCCGCTGGCTCCGCTTGTCCTATTGGGTCGGCGCCGCCGCCGATGCCGTCGTAGGAGTCATCATGTTCTTCCCCGAGGTTGGCCGCGCCGTCTACGGCGTCCCCGATTTCGAGCCGACCGCAGATTATCGATACGCGATGCGGTTCGGAGCCTCGCTGATGCTCGGGTGGACCGTCCTCCTCTTGTGGGCCGATCGAAAACCTCTCGAGCGGCGCGGCATCTTGCCGATCACGGTGCTCGTCATCGCCGGCCTTGCGTGGGCAGGGGCCTACGCAGTCGGCGCGGGCTTGATTCCGTTGCCGAACATGATTCCGAGCTGGGGCTTCCAAGCCTTCTTGGTAGTCCTCTTCCTCTACAGCTATTTCCGATCGGGGGGTCTGGTCCAGAAGGACTAGCTCTTCTTCGGGGCTTCGCGTTTTGGCCGGAGGTTGCACTGTAGGATCGCCTTGCGGACCCGCACCGCATCCGGCGTGACCTCGACGAGCTCGTCTTGGTCGATCCAGTCGAGCGCGTTTTCGATCGTGAGCACCCGGTGCGGGGTGAGGATCACGTTTTCGTCGCGCCCAGCCGCGCGAATGTTCGTCAGCTTTTTCTCGCGCGTGCAGTTTACATCGAGATCGCTTGGTCGGTTGTGCTCGCCGACGACCATGCCCTCGTAGACCTTCGTTCCGGAGCCGACAAACAGCTTGCCGCGTGGTTGTAGGTTGAAGAGGGCATAGGGTGTCGTCGCCCCTACTCGGTCAGCAACGATCGCGCCGTTTTTCCGACGAAGCAGAGGGCCCGTGTAGGGATCCCAGCCTTCGAACATCGTGTTGAGCAGCCCCTCTCCGCGCGTCTCCGTCATGAACAACGAGCGAAAGCCTATCAGCCCGCGCGACGGAACCCGGTATTCGATCCTCGAACGATTGACGCCGATCGGGCTCATCTTGCCCATCACGCCTCTACGTTCGCCCAGCAATTGGGTGACCGCGCCAACGTGGTGTTGAGGCACGTCGACGACCACTGTCTCGACTGGCTCATACTTCTGCCCATCGATCTCGCGTACGATGACCTCCGGCATCCCGAGCGCGAACTCGTAGCCCTCGCGTCGCATCGTCTCGGCCAGGATCGCCAGCATCAGCTCGCCACGACCGTACACCGTGAACGAATCGGGCTCGTCGCCCTCCTCGACCCGCATCGCGATGTTTCGCTGCGACTCCTTGAGGAGCCTTTCGCGCACCTGGCGCGACGTGACGTAGTCGCCCACGAGCCCCGCAAAAGGAGAGGTGTTGACCATGAAACGGACCTTGATGGTCGGCTCTTCGACAGTGATCCGCTCCAGCCGGTTGGGGTGGCTCGGTGGGGTGATCGTATCGCCGATGTGCACGTCTTCGATGCCGGAGATCGCAACGATGTCCCCCGCAGAGGCGCGCTCGATGCGGACGCGTTCCAAGCTTTCGAAGCCCCACAACGCCCCGACTTTGCGCTCGATCACACCGTCCTTGCCGATGATGGCGACCGTCTCCTGCGGCTTGATCGTGCCGTTTCGAATGCGGCCGATCGCGATCCGGCCGACGTAGTCGTCGTGGATCGTGTTGTGCACCAGGAGCTGTAAGGGAAGGGCGGGGTCCCCCTCCGGGGCAGGAAGGCGTTCGATCAAGGTTTCGAAGAGCGGCGTGAGATCGCTCGATTCGTCTTCTAGCTCGCGCTTTGCGATTCCGTCCTTCCCGATGGCGTAGATGTGCGCGAAATCGGCTTGCTCGTCCGTGGCGCCGAGGTCGCAAAAGAGATCGAACACCTCATTGAGAGCTTCGTCGGGACGCGCATCGCTTCGATCGATCTTGTTGACGACGGTGACGACGGGCAGGTTGAGCTCGATGCATTTCGAGAGAACGAAACGTGTTTGGGGGAGGGCGCCCTCGGCCGCGTCCACGAGAAGCAGCGCACCGTCGGCCATGCGGAGCGTCCGCTCGACCTCGCCGCCGAAGTCCGCGTGCCCCGGCGTGTCAATGAGGTTGATCTTGTAGTCCTTCCACCGAATCGATGCGTGCTTCGCCAGAATCGTGATACCGCGCTCGCGCTCGAGGTCGTTCGAGTCGAGCACCCGCTCGCGCACGGCCTCGTTGGCCCGAAAGACCCCGGTTTGATGCAACATCGCGTCCACCAGCGTCGTTTTGCCGTGGTCGACGTGGGCGATAATCGCCACATTTCGAATCATATTCTGCACGCGTTAACCCCCACGCTTTCGCGTGAGCGCGCGTCTTGGCAGATCCGCGGCAGGGCCGCCAGCCCCCCGATTTGGGGGACGACTGCGGGCTAGCTATGGTTGGGGTGGGGGAACGGCAATGTCACGATTCAACTGGCGCTGGTGCGCGGTGTGGTTGGCGATCGGTCTTTTGGGGTGCGGTGAGGCCCCTCCTCTTGATCCTCGAACCGACCCAAACGAGGGGCCGCCAACGGGCAATGGGGACGGTACCTGTAACGTGCCTGCGGAGGCCCAAGAAGAGGACGTGTCCAACCCCGACACCGTGATCGGTGAGGGGACTCCGGCGAGCTGCACCTCTGAAGCGTTTATCGAGGCCGTGGCGCGGGGCGGGGTCATCACTTTCGATTGCGGGCCGGATCCGGTCGTGATCACGCTCGACCGAACCGCGAAGGTCTTCAACGACCAGAACCCCGACATCGTCATCGATGGCGGGGGCAAGGTGACGTTGAGCGGCGGTGGCCGAGTCCGCATCCTTTATCAGAACGCGTGTGACCAAAATCAGGTCTGGACGACCTCTCACTGCAATGATCAGGATCACCCGCGGCTGACCGTGCAGAACCTGACGTTCGTCGACGGGAACGCCAAGTCCGAGGAAGATGGCGGTGGGGCGATCTTCGTTCGAGGTGGGCGTTTCAAGGTGATCAACTCGCGGTTCTTGAACAATGTATGCCACGACGTTGGTCCCGACGTCGGCGGCGGGGCGATTCGCGTATTCGATCAGCACGAAGATCGTCCCGTTTACATCGTGAACAGCACCTTCGGTGGCGAAGGGCTCGGCAACGTGTGCTCGAACGGCGGCGCCCTGAGCTCGATCGGCGTGTCCTACACGGTGATCAATAGCGCGTTCACCCACAACGAAGCGATCGGTCACGGAGCCAACCCCCAGCGGTCCGGAACCCCGGGCGGCGGCAGCGGTGGCGCCATCTACAACGACGGCAACACTTTCACGCTCACCGTGTGTGGAACGCACATCGCCGACAACACGGCCAACGAAGGCGGCGGCGCGATCTTCTTCGTGAGCAACGACCGCTCCGGCAGCTTGGTCATCGAAGACTCCGTCCTGGAAGACAACCCAAGCGACGGCTTCGAAACCCAAGGCTACCCAGGCATCTTCGTCCTAGCCAACGGCGACCCCCAAGTAACCAACTCCATCATCGAGTAGGCAACCTAGGCGCTAGTGTGGGGGTGGTGGGGCGGGACAGACTGCGGCCGAAGGTCTCGTGAAAAAAGGGGTCTGACCCCTTTTTGGTTCGCTGTGTGGGTGGCGTTTAGGAAGTGGAGGGCTGCGACTAGCATGTGGGATGTGCGCGGGGAGCAGAAGAGGTCGAAGGCGTGTTGGGCGCCCTTGAGCTCGGCGTAGAAGACCGGTGACTTGGATGTCTCGCGGAGTTGGTTGGCGAAGTACCGCGCCTCTTCGACGGGGGCGAGCGTGTCTCGGTCTCCGTGAATGACGAAGAAGGGTGGAGCTTCCGGGTGGATGCGCTCGATGGGTGAGGCACGTCGGAACTTCTCGAGTTCTTCGTCGCGGAACGCTTTCATGATTTGGCGTTCGAGCCTCCGATACCAAAACGGGAGCCGGTTGGTTCCGAGACGGCTGGTGAAGTCGTATACGCCGTAGATCGGGACGGCGGCTTGCAAGGACGTATCCGCTTCCTCGAAGCCGGGCTGATACTCTGGGTCGTTGGCCGTCAGTGCCATGAGCGCAGCGAGGTGCCCGCCAGCCGAGCCGCCGGTGACGGCGATGAAGTCGGGATCAATGCCCCACTGATCGGCGTGCTCACGAATCCACGCGAGCCCAGCCTTGAGATCGATCAGGTGATCGGGAAACGTGGCGCCCGGACTCAAGCGGTAGTTGAGGTTGAAGCAGACCCAACCGTTGGCGGCGAGGTGAGACATCAAAGGCCAACCTTGCTCGCGTTTGTCGCCCATCACCCATGAGCCGCCATGGATTTGGATGATTGCGGGTCGGTTGGCGCCGTCGGTGACCGGCGCAACGACATCGAGCTTCAGGATCGTTCCGGCTACGCGCCTATAGACGATGTCACGCGTGAGTGCGACGCCGCGGCGCCGCTTTGAGAACGGCAAAACGACCTGTCGACGTGGCACGCGCTTCGTTTCGCGAACCGCTTCCACCCCTTCCAACGCCGTTTCGAAGGTCCTGCGGGCCCGATTGCCGTCCGCGAACAACACCATGAGCCCCAACCACGAGCCAAACGTGATCATCAGCCCGGCCCACCCTGGCCACGCCGCGAGCGCACCGAGCTCCACGAACACCAGCGAGGCGATCGACTGCCAGAAGACATGATGAATCGCCAGCTCTGCAGTCAACCACGAGCCGAAGAAGCTGGGCATGAACAACGCGGGAACGCGGCGCACCGGGACGAACGCGTTCGCCGTGAACACGGCGCCGATCAGACTGACCGCCAAGAATGCCCAAGCGATCGTTGGTACGCCGAAAAACATCCGTGCGCCGTTCTAGACTTTCCGTGGAACAAAACGGCTGAGGAGCGGCCGCGGGTTTTCGATTGCAAGTGTGTCGAGGGTGGTCTGCATGATCGACGTGATCTCCTGGTAGCACTGCTCGAGCACGTCAGGATCGTTGGCGTCCTCAGGACCGAACCGGCTCCAATCGAGTGGCTCGCACACTTGCACGGTGATCCTTGCGGGAAGCGGCACCCCTGGCATGGCCGGTGTCGAGAGCCCCCAGGGGAGTTGAAAGAGCAGCGGCGCGCCGTCCATGCGTATCTTGTCCAGGCTGAGAAGCTTCACCAACCGCTCACCGCGCGTGAGGACGATGGTCGTCTCGTGTCCGCCATGACCGACCACCGGGACCACGGGAACCCCCGTCTCGAGTGCCAGGCGGATGAAACCCTTCCGGCCGTTGAACATGATGCGGTTGCGGTCCTTCCACGGCCGAAACACTTCGTAGGAACCACCGGGATAGAGAAGGACCGAGCAGCCATCGCTGAGGACAGCCTGCGCGTTATCCATGCTAGCCGGCATTTGGCCGATCTTCCGCATGAGCTCACGCCACCCAGGCACGCCGTAGATACCGTCGAACGCCAGGCCCATCAGTGGGTCTTCGAAACCGCGTGTGCGGTACCACGCGGCATACACGGCGCTCGTGTCCGGCGTGATGAGCCCGCCCGAGTGGTTACCGACCAGCAGCACGGGGCTTTTCGGCACACGATCCATGCCGCGGACCTCGGCGCCGAAGTAGCTCGTGAACGTTTCCATCTTCGGCACGAGCTTGCGCATGAACTCCGGATCGAACTGTTGCGCGGGTTCCTGGAGGTGCGTCTCGGTGGCTTCCGCCCACCTGTTCCAGAATCCGGTTTCCATGAAGCGGCGCAGAGCCTTCACTACAGTCGGTGGCAGTTTCTGCTCGAGATTGTTTGGTTCTTCGTCCATCGGGTTGCTCCAAAATAGTACATGTTCTATTTTCGATCGACTGGAGAAAGCATGGTTGGTGCGAGCGTGTGGTCAGGTCTGATTCATCGGTTGTTTCCGTGGCGCGCCTCTGTCTCGTCGAAAACCCCGCGCCGCCGCAGGCCCAAACCCGCCCCTGCGGAAAGGCAACAGCCGGGCGCCAGCATCCGCCTCGCGCGCAGCAACGCCTACACCGGGATGGCCCGCTTCACGGGGCGTTCCATCGACCGGCTCTTCCTCACGGCCATGAGCAGGCCTCACCGCTACCCAGGTCCCGACGACCTCGGGCGAGTCGGAGACGAAATCCTCGGTGCGCACGCGCTCTATCGCGACGGCGGGCCGGCCGCCCCGAGCGCGTTTCATACGGCCCCGCCGATGCTCGAATCCCCCTCGATCGAGCCTGCTTGGCACCCCTCGATGCGATTCGAGTGGCTTTCGTTTGAAAGCGGCTATTTGGCGAATCCAAACGATCCGTCGGCCGACCGTTGGAATGGCTACGACCGCAATCACATCGGCCATGCCTGGGTCGCTCGCCACAGTGGTCCGGAGCGGCCTTGGCTGATCTGTCTGCATGGCCTCGGGACAGGCGGCCCCTACGCGGACTTCGCCGGCTTCCGGGCCGAGATGCTGCACCACGAGCTAGGCCTCAACCTCTTGATGCCAGTGCTCCCGCTTCATGGTCCTCGCAAGCCCGCGGCGTTGCCGGTTGCCTCGCTCCTGTCCTTCGATCTACTCGATGCATTCCACGGCGTGTCGCAAGCGGTGTGGGACACGCGCCGTCTGATTCAATGGGCCCGCGCCCAAGGCGCTACGAAGATCGGCCTGTACGGCTTATCGATGGGCTCGTACGTTTCGGCGTTGCTTGCAGGTCTCGACAACGTCGACATCGTGATCGCGGGCATCCCAGTCTGCGACATCCCAGACTTGTTCGTGCATCACGCACCGCTCGACCAACGCCAAGAGGCCGAGGACAAGGGCGTGCTCGGTATCCATACGCGCGAGTTGTTCGAGCTCGTCTCCCCGTTGTCGGTCACACCTCACACGACACTCGAGAACCGGTTCATCTTTGCGGGAAGCGACGACAAAGTGTCGACACCAGAGCAGGCAGAGCGCTTGTGGGAGCACTGGGGGCAGCCCGGCATTCGTTGGTTCGCTGGCGGGCACGTGAGCTTCTTCTGGTCGCCGGAGGTCGCGCCGTTCGTCGACCATCGCCTTCACAAAGCCGGCTTTGCCGTCTTGGATCACTGAGGAGCATTCATGGAGCGGTTCACGGGGCAAGACGCTTCGTTTCTCTACATGGAAACGCCCAATGTGCACATGCACACCCTGAAGGTTGCGGTCATCGATCTGCCGGCGAAGATCCCCTATGCCGACGTGTTCGATCTCGTGCGCGTTTCGATGGAGAGCAAGCTCCATTTGGTGCCGCGCCTTCGGTTGCGTGCAGTCGAAGTTCCCGGCGGGTTGCACCACCCGATGTGGGTGAACGACCCGAACTTCAACATCGGCCGGCATCTGTATCGATCGAAGATCGCCGCGCCCGGTGGGCAACGGGAGATGGACCAAGCCATCGCCGAGATCGCCAGCACCCAACTTCCGCGAGACCGCCCACTTTGGGAGACGTGGCTTCTCGAGGGGCTGGCCGACGGCGGTATCGTGTTGGTGACGAAAATCCATCACAGCCTGGCCGACGGTGTTGCGTCTGCGACGATGTTGGGGAACGTGATGAATCTCGAGCCCGACCGCGACGATCTCAACGCTTTGAACCCCGCCTGGGTTCCCGAACCGCTTCCGTCACGCCGAACGCTCATCAAAGACGCCCTCCGCGATCAGCGAGAACAGCTCGATACCATCGGTCCGCTCATGCAAAGGACGGTCAAGGGCGGGGTCAATGTTCTCAAGAACATCAAGCATCGAGCGACCGCTGTTCCGTATCCGTTTGTGACGCCGCGGACGGTCTTCAACTGTGCGCTGTCGCCACGCCGTTCGTTTGCGTCGACGTCCTTGCCGCTCGCGGAGCTCAAGGCGGTGAAAAACGCTGCTGGGGTTACGCTAAACGACGTGGTGTTGGCCACCGTTTCGGGGGCGCTAGACCGTTTCTTCGAGGCAAGGGGCGAGACCTTGTCGAAGCCGCTCATCGCCACTGTGCCGATGGCGGTCACAGCTCCTGACGATGCGCCGCGCTCCGCGGGGAATCGGGTTGCCAATCTCTTCGCTTGTCTGTGCAACGACATCACCGATCCTCTCGAGCGCCTGCAGAGGATTCACGCCATGACGGCGCAGTCGAAAGAGATACAGCAGCAACTCGGGCTCGAGACCATGCTCGATTGGTCCGAGGCCGCGCCGGCGGCGGCTTACCGGTGGATCCTGGGCGCGTATTCGCAATCGGGGCTGTCGGACTACGTGCCACCCCCCGCCAATCTGATCATCTCCAACGTTCGGGGTCCCGATCACCCGCTTTACGTCGCCGGCGCCCGCCTCCGTACGATCTACTCGGTCGGCCCCACTCTCGAAGGCATTGGTCTGAATATCACGGGCTGGAGCTACTGCGGTAGTCTAGCGGTGGCCCTCATCGCCGACGCAAAAGCAATCCCCGACCCACACTCAATCACCGACGCCCTCCGGCCGGCCCTTGATGACTTGATGCAAGCCACTGGCGTCGCCACCGAAGAAAAGGCACGTTCCCCGCATGAGCAATCCTACGATTGATGCTTGGCACCGGATGATCGAGGAACGAGATGCCTCGGCCTTGGACGACGTCTTGGCCGATGATGCTGTGTTTCACTCACCGGTCGTGCACACCCCGCAAGAAGGGAAGCAGCTGACGAAGCTCTATCTGAGCGCGGCCATCATGGTGCTTGGGGGCAGTGACTTCACTTACGTTCGAGAGGTCGTCAATGACTCCGACGCTGTCCTCGAGTTCACCGCCGAGGTCAACGGCATTCACGTCAATGGCGTCGATATGATTCACTGGAACGCCGACGGGAAGATCGACGACTTCAAGGTGATGATTCGCCCCCTCAAAGCGGTCAACCTGCTTCATGGGTTGATGCGGCAGATGCTCGAGCAAGTGGGCTAGCTGCGCGGTGGCCCTTAGCTGAGGGTCGAAAGCTTGTCGCGGTGCTTCGCTTGGAGCGCGTTGTAGTCGTCCTGTGTGAGGCTCAGCGCTTTAGCGATGCGGCGTAGCTGGACTTGCTCGTCGTGTTTGAGGACGTGGTCGGCGACAGCCATCTCGATCAACACCTCGAGCACCTCGACGCGGAGCTCCCGATCCGCCAGCTCGCGCAAGTCACGCGTCCAATCGTGGTCGCCGAGAAGCGCCACGTGACTGATCTGGTCGGCCAAGAGGCCGCAAATCGCGTCGACGCCTGCCTGGCTGAGGCCGTGGACTCGGCTGAGCTCTTTCTGAATCGTCGCCTCTTCCTGCACTGAATAGTGACCATCCGCGTAGGCGATCTTCGCGAGCAACCCCGCCACGGCGGTCACGATGCGGCGCGTCGCATCGTCGGCGTCCGCCAAATACTTCTCGACGATCTCTGCAAGACGCTCCCGGGCCTGCGGGGTCATCTCTTCGGGCTTGTCCTTGCTGCGGAAGATCATCGCGGACTCAATATACCGGTCGCCGCCGAGGCACAAGGCCACTAGAGGCCGGCTTTGACACTGCCCCATACTACTGCGCAGACCACAGCCCCTACCACTCCCAGCCACAGCGCGTCGCGCACGAAGAGGGGAACGAGCAAAAGCAACAGGCCCGACGCCAATTGAACCGGTCGATGCTGCTTCTTGCCGTACATGAACATCACGAAGCCGACCCCGCTGACCACGAGAGAGACTGCGATATAGGCTGGTTCCGGCATTTCTAGTCAGGCTTGTACGCCGCCGCGGCGGACGAGGGGCCTGCAAGCCGAATGACCTCGAAGCGCGTGAAGCCCGCCTCGCTACACCACTCCTTGAAGTCCGCGCCCGAATAGTCGAACCCGTCGCCAAACTCGACGAGCATGTTGAGGGACATCAGGAGACCGAAGGCATTCTTGCGCCGCGCATCGTCGATCAACGCTTCGACGACGATGAATGCGCCTCCTGGGGGCAGTGCATCGTACGCCAGCCTGATGAGATGCTTCTTCTTCTCGAGATTCCAATCGTGAAGGATCATCCCCATCGTGATCACGTCGGCTTTTGGAAGCGGCTCGGCAAAGAAATCGATCACAGCTGTCGTGACTCGGTCCGACAACTCCACCTTCTCGATGCATCTCTTGGCGATCGGCTCCACCCGGGGAAGGTCCGCAGAGATGCATCGCATGTGCGGGTTGGCCCTGGCGACCATACACGCGAGCTGTCCGGTAGCGCCCCCGGCGTCGCAAAGTGTCTTGTACTTCGAGAAATCAAACTTCTCCGCCAAGGCCTTGAAGTTGCCAGCAGAGACCCCTGCCATGGCGTTCATGAATTGCTCGAGCCGCTCGGGCGCCGCGTACAGCTTGGCGAACAACGGCTCGCCGGTGTCTTTGATCTCGTTCTGCGGCAGCCCGGTCTTGAGCGCGTCGGTGAGCGATCCCCAGAAACCATAGAGGCGGTCACCTGCCATCTCGAGAATCCCGCCGATGTATTGCGGGCTCTCTTTGTCGAGAAAGACCGCGGTCTCGGCCGTGTTCCCGTATCGCGCCGTGTGCCCATCGCCGTCGCGCCGGAGAAGACCGAGGGCGACCAGGGCGTCGGGGAAGTCAGGAATCGCGCGTGGGTGCAGACCTAGGCGCTGTTGGATCTCCTCACCCGTCATCTTACCGGTCCCAAGATGCGTGAATAGCTCGAGCTCAACCGCCGTGAGCATGGCTCGGGAACCGAAGAAACCCATCCCTATCTGCATGATGTGGGAAGGATCTAGTGGGGATTCTCTCATGAAGTAGCTCCTCTGGAAGCGACATTCCTACAACCGGAAGCCTCGAAAGCGCAACCCGGAAAGCTAGGCGTCTTCGCTTGCGAAGAAGAACGTGCAGTTTGGCAGGTCCATGAAGGCTTCCTGCGCACGCCGTAGGTCGTCGAGGAGGTCGTCGCCCGAGCCCGACTCCAAAAACGCGACGATGTCGTTGCCACGTTGCCACCAGAGCTCGACCATCCCGTCGTACGGTGCCTTGGTTCCGCGCGACTGCATGATCTCCAAGTTCTGTTCGACGGTCAACGCCACGCTGAGAACCGACCGAATCGCATCCGACGCTTCTCCAATGGCCTTCACCTTCTCGCCATATGAAGCCCATTGCTCGCGAAACTCCTGTTTCGTCATACCGGGCTTGCGACGTATACACTGAACGAACTTGATCATGATGACTCCTTGGCCCCCGCGGGAGACCCCATCATCTTCACAAATCCAAACCGCGAGCGCCAATATTAAACACGGACCGCGACTCGCTGGGGGGCGAATCGCGGTCCATGTTGGAGCGAGCTTGATTCGACAGAGACTACGCGGGCTGCGGCTGCTTCCTCTCGAAGAGCGCGTTGTAGACCATCGAGGGGATGCAGACGTGCGTCGCCGCCACGAGGGTGGCCATTGCGACCATCACCCTGCCCAGCACATAGCCCACGGCGCGTAGCGCCGACGAAGAATGCGGCACCGGTTGCGACCAGCCACGTCCCGCCTACCCCGCAAGAGAACTTTCCTTGTATCGTGCCCGGCGGGAGTGGGCGCGTCCCGGTCAGGTAGCGCACGCCATGGTTGTAGACGTAGTTGAACGGATGGCTGGCGCCCAGGCCAAACTGCTTCGGATGGTGCAGGAGCGGCAGTTCCAGCGGGTCGGAGGCACCAAAACGCTCGACGCGGACATTCGAATCGTGGCGGCTACCAATCGTGACCTTCGCAAGGCCGTCGAGGACGGGACGTTCCGCGAAGACCTCTATTATCGCCTCAATGTGGTTTCGATTCGGTTGCCGCCGCTTCGGGACAGGCCCGAGGACTTGCCACCGCTCGTCGAGCACGCACTTGCCCGGTACGCCGCGGAGCTCGGAAGGGCTCCGCTCGCGATATCGGAAGAAGCATGGCACCTGCTCCGAACCTACCCGTGGCCCGGCAACATCCGCGAGCTCAATAACGTCATCGAGCGCGCAACAGTCCTTGCGCCCGACGATGGGATCGAGGTCGACGACTTACCCGAAGAGCTGCGCGAGCTCGAAGCGCCAGCCGATAACGACACGAGCGCCGTCCACCTGATTCCGCCGGAACCTTCGGAGATCCGCCCCTACCGCGACTCGGTTCTCGAAGCGAAGCGTGCGATCATTCGCCGCGCGCTCGAGAAGACCGACGGCCATCAGACCAAGGCTGCCGAGCTCCTCGGTGTGCGGCAGCCTTACCTGGCGCGGCTGATCAAGAATCTTGGAGTGCCAAAGCCGTAAGCTCGCGAGAAGGCGCACCACAACCTCGAGGTGAGCTCGCTTTCCAACGTGAGCTTCAAGAAGGGCTACGCGGAGTCGCTTCCGCTCGACGACGAAAGTTTCGACGTCGTCATCAGCAACGGCGTCATCAACCTCTCACCGGTCAAAGAAACCGTCTTCGGTGAAATCCGGCGTGTGCTCGTCCCGGGCGGAAGGCTGATGTTCTCCGACATCGTGACGGGCGTCGAGCTTCCGGACTCGGTTCGCGACAACTGTGCACTGTGGGCCGAGTGCATCGGTGGCGCCCAAGAGTCCCAGCGCTACCTGCGCCTAATTGAAAGAGCCGGCTTCAAAATCGAAAAGACCACCCCAAACGACAGCTACTCGTTCACCCAAGACTCGACCCTAACCGCAGCCGAAAAGTTCCAAGTCCACAGCATCAGCATCCTAGCCCGCCATCTATAAAAGCGTCCTTCTCCTAGTTCGTAGGCAATGCGCCGTCTTTGGAGTGTAGGCCGGTTTTGGCTTTGGCTCTCGTGAGGAGGGCGTCGCCGATGTGGATGAATGCGACCAGGGCAAAGAGTGGGCCGGCAACCAGGGCGCCTTCGATTCCTTTGGCAGCCACTGCAGGCGCCAGCGTGCTCAAGAACAGAGCCCAAACGAGGGTGGCGCCGATGATTTCCAGCATCGCGTACTTGCGGTAACCCAAGTAGAAGTCGCCCAACCCAGGGAAGAGTAGCGAGCGCAGTGTCGCCTTCTTCGCGCTCTTGAACTCCTCTCCGCACTGCTCACAGGAAGGCGGAGCGCCGTCGGTCGCGGCGAAGCACCGGGGGCACAGGTTTTGCCAACCGCCCTCCTTGGTGGCCGTCGAATCGAGGAGCCCCCTCAGCTGTCGCGCCTCCGACCTTTTCACGCCGTGGAACATCAACTGCTCTCGCCCAGTGCGGATGAAGACATAACTGTTGCGGCCCGTCGTTGCGCGGATGCGTTCGAGTGGGAGTTGGTTTGCGAACATGCGCGGCCGCTGCTTCGAATCCGTGTGGATCAGCAGGACTCGCTTGTCGGTGAGCACCAGCGTGGTGCGATTGGCGAACGGGTTCATCGACCCCGCGGTCAGTAGCCACCAGGTCAGCTGCCGCACGCCATTGGTCGCAAACCGCACCACTTCCATCGGGTTCAGCACCTGTTCCAACACGGGTTCGGCCTTCCGAAGCATATCGGCACGCTTCCGATCACGTCGCTTGATTCGGCCATTGCGGACGTTTGGAAACATCTCGCCGTGCCGAACCGCGATCGATGCGGGCAGGAGTGCTTCTAGCTCCTTCTGTGGCTGACCCCCCCAGGGCATACTCGGCAAGCAGCGTAGCACGGCCTGGCCGCCCTCATTCAGCACTGCTCAAACCGTCAGGATGGTGCTAGTATCGATCGCAGCTACCTCGGGTAGCTCGCTCTGGGGGATTTGAAGATGGTAGTTCCGCTGTTGGTGGCCGCGACGCTTCTGCTCGCCGCCAATCTCGTCGTCACGTTCATGCTGCTCAAGGGGAGGGCGGGCGATTCGGCCGCCCACGCCCAGGCCGAGGTGGCGGCCCGGGCCGAAGCGGCCACTGCGCTGCGAGCGGAGCTTCGCGCCTCCCGCGAAGAAGCGTCGGCTGCGGCAAGCGAGCTTCGCCAGGAGGTTTCTCGCACCCACCAGGCCAGCACCGAAACACTGGTCAAGACGATCTCGGAGATCGGCCAGTCGCAGACCACCAAGTTCCAAGCCTTCACCGTGCAGCTCAGAACGCTGACCGAGTCGAATCAGGGTGGTCTCAAGCACTTGCAGGAAACCGTCGACGGACGTCTTCAAGAGCTTCGCAGCAGCAACGAGCGCAAGCTCGACCAGATGCGCGAGGTCGTCGACGAGAAGCTCCAGAGCACGCTTGAAAAGCGGCTCGGCGAGTCTTTCAAGCTCGTTGGCGATCGCCTCGAGGCGGTGCAGCAGGGCCTCGGCGAGATGCGAAGCCTCGCGAGCGGCGTAGGCGACCTCAAGAAGGTGCTGACCAACGTCAAGACCCGCGGCACGTGGGGCGAGGTCCAGCTCGGCGCGTTGCTCGAGCAGATTCTCACGCCCGAGCAGTTCGATCGCAACGTGAAGCCCCGTCCGGATTCGCGTGACGTCGTGGAGTTTGCAATCCGGCTTCCGGGCGCGAGCGACGAGCCCGATCAGTGCGTGTGGCTTCCCATCGACTCGAAGTTCCCGCAGGAAGATTACCTACGCCTCGTCGAAGCGAGCGACAACGGTGACGCTGCCGCCGTGCAACAAGCGCAGAGCGCGCTCATCCGTTCAATTCAGGATTCTGCCAAGGACGTGAGCACCAAGTACTTGAACCCACCGCTGACGACCGATTTCGCGATCCTCTTCCTGCCGACCGAAGGCCTCTACGCCGAGGCGCTTCGGCATCCCGGTTTAGTCGAGCGCTTGCAACGTGAGCATCGCATCGTCGTCGCGGGGCCCACGACGCTTGCCGCCGTCCTCAACAGTCTTCGTATCGGCTTCCGCACCCTCGCGATCGAGCAGCGGTCGAGCGAAGTGTGGAAGGTGCTTGGCGCAGTCAAACACGAGTTCGGCAAGTTCGGCGACGTGCTTCAAAAAGTGAAGCGCCAGCTCGATACCGCCGGACGCACCATCGAAGAAACCGGCGTCCGAACCCGCGCGATGGAAAAGAAGCTCCGCTCGGTAGAAGAGCTCCCCGCCGATGCCGCCACCGCCATGCTCGACCTGGCCCAAGACGACCCCGTCGACCTCCTAGAAGCCAAAGAAGACGGCGCCGCGTAATTAACCGCCAAAAATGGGGTCTGACTCCTTTCTTCGGGTTCGTGTGCTACGGATCCGGTCTGGAGTTCTTATGACGCGCTTTTGGTTTCGTTTCTTAGTTGGTTTGAGTCTGGTTCTCGGGTTGGCGGCTTGTTCGAGCGACGGCAGCCCCTCTATGTCGCTCGACGATGTCGAGCCCCGTTCGACGCCCGCGGCGTTTCGGGATGCGGGGCCGTGGGTGGCCGGGGTGACCACGCTCGTCTTGGCCGATCGTATGGTCGAGGTTTGGTATCCGGCGAGGCTCGGTGCCGAGGCAGGGCTCGAGCCCGATGCCTATTTCATCCGCGACGCGCTTCCCGACACGTTCGACAGTCTGCTGCCGGATGACATCAATCCACCGTTCGTCACGGACGCATACCGGGACGTTCCGGCGAGCAAGGGCGGTCCGTTTCCGCTGGTCCTCTTTGCACATGGTTCTTCGAGCTATCGCAATCAGTCGACCTTCCTGACCGCGCATCTCGCCTCCTGGGGCTTCGTAGTCGCTTCGGTCGACTACCTCGAGCGAGGTCTCGCGTCGGTGCTTGGCGACGAGCCGGATCCGACAATCGGGGACACCGACTTGTCCCGCATGGTGGTCAGTCTCCTCGCCTCCGAGAACGAGCGCGAGGGCGCGTTGCTCGAAGGCCAAGTCTCCACCGACCGCATCGCGATCACCGGGCATTCCGCAGGCGGCGGTACGTCGATCCGTTTTGGCGGCGAGCCTGACGTCGTGACTTACATCCCTCTTTCGGCGGGCTTTTCGAGTGACAGCACGGTGGAGCTTCCTGACAAGCCTTCGCTTTGGCTCACCGGCGATATCGACGCCATCGTCGCGCCGGACCGCGTCGAGAATGCATTTGCGGCGGCCGATCCCCCGACTCGCGTCGTCATCATCGAGAACATGGGGCATCTCGGGCCGAGCGATATTTGCGCGATTGGCGACTCGGGTGGCGGCGTCATCCAGATCGCCCTCGATGCCGGCCTTCCCATTTCGGACAACCTCGTCCGCCTCGGTACCGATGGCTGCCAGGATGGAGCACTCCCTGTAGAGGACGGCTGGCCCACGATTCGCCACTTCGTGACGGCGCAGCTGCGCTGGGCGTTCGGCCTCGATCCAGAGCCCGTTGGCCTTTCGAGCTCGGCCGCCGCGGGCCTCCCCAAGGCGACGTTCACCTACGACGAGTCGCTGTAAGAAATCTGACCCTATTAGTCCGTGATCAACTGCAGCTTGAGAACTGGGGCGGAGGCGTTGCGGCTGGCGAGGAGGTCGATTTTGAATTGCATGTGCCAGCCGCGGTGGTCGTCCGGGTCGAGGAGGATCTGGGTGAGATCCCATTCGTCGTCTCGGCGTTCGATCTTGAGCTGGGCGCTGCTGCGCGCGTCGGGGCCGATCTGGATCGCGTCGTACTCGGCCCAATAGCGCCGTAGCGCTTCCGCGAACCGGTCCGCGTTCCAGTCGTTGTCTTCGGCAACTTCGGATAGCGCTTCCGCCGCGCGGTCGTACTGCTTGAACGCCAAGAACCGAACGATCTTCCACACCGCGTTTCGCACCATCGTCGTGAAGCCGCGGACATCTTTGGTGATGTCGACCGTTTGATCGTCGTCGTGCTCCGACGGTGCAACGAGATCCTCACCCGGAGACTGCAGCTGCTCCCACTCGTCCAAGAGACTCGCGTCGACCGAACGGACGGTGAGACCGAGCCAATCCGACACGTCGTAAAGCTCGTCGGTCTTTGCCGACTCCGGCACCGTTTGAACGAAGCCCTTGTAGGCGTCGGTCAAGTAGCGGAGCAACACGCCCTCCGAACGCTGAAGCCCATACTCCTTCACGTACTCGACGAAGCTCATGCCAAGCTCGTACATGTCGCGTGCGATCGATTTTGGCCGGAGCACATCATTGCCAACCCACGGGTGACGCTCCGAGAACACTTCATACGTGCCGTAGAGAAACTCCGCGTTGGGTTTCGGGTAGTCGATCTTCTCGAGCTCGGCCATGCGCTCGTCGTACTCCATGCCTTCTGCCTTCATTGCAGCGAGCGCGCGCGACTTGAGCGCGTCGGTTTGCCGGTAGAGAACCGCCCAGGGATCTTCGAGCGTGGCTTCTACCAACGTCAGAACATCGAGCGGGTAGGCCGCATCGTCGGGGTCGAGCACCTCGACCGCTTCGACGACGTACAGCGACAGCGCCTGGTTCAGTGAGAAGTCGGACTGAAAGTCTTCGTGCACCCGCGGCCTATCTGAGCCGAACTCGACCACGCCGGCATCCCGAAGCGATCGAATCATCGCGATCGCGCTCCGCGCATGCTGCCGCTTTGCGCCCGGCCCCTCGTGACTGCTGCGAATCAGCTTTCGCAGCGCGAGGCAACCGTTGTCCTCCCGCTCGAAGAGGTTGAGGATCATCGCGCTGCTCACTCGGAACCGCGAGATGAGAGGCTCGGGTGGTGAGTCCTGAAGCCGGGTGAACGTGTCGGCATCCCAGTGTGCATAGCCTCGCTCCGGCGGCTGCCTCGTTTTCAGCTTTCGAAGTTTCTTGGCGTCGCCGCCCGCCTTCGCGCGGAGCTTCTTGTTCTCGATCGCATGCTCCGGCGCTTGAGCCACGACGCTGCCGAGCGTGTCAAAGCCGCGACGGCCGGCGCGTCCCGCGATCTGCTTGAAGTCGCGGACGGTCAGGACCTTGGTGTTCTCGCCATCGTACTTGCAGAGTTTCGTGAAAAGCACCGTGCGGATCGGTACGTTCACGCCTACACCTAGCGTGTCGGTCCCGCAGATGATCCGAAGCTTCCCCTCCTGCGCCAGGCGCTCTACCAAGCGCCGGTAGCGCGGCAGCATTCCGGCGTGGTGGACGCCAATTCCATGGTGCAGAAACTTCTTGAGCTCCTTGCCAAACGGCGTGTCGAAGCGTGTCCCGCTGAGCTCCTCTTTCACCGCCTTCTTTTCGTCCTTGGAGAGAAAGTCGATGCTCATGAAGCTCTGGGCTTGTTCGGTCGCAGCGCGCTGGGCGAAGTGCACGACGTAAATCGGCGCCTTCCCGTCCTCGAGCAGAGTGAGCACCGCGTTGTGCAAACTCTCCTCGCTGTACGAAAAATCGAGCGGCACAGGCCGATCGGTGCTCTTCACCAGGGTCGCCGGCACGCCGGTGAGATCGCTGATCGCCTCCTCGAACACCCGTGTCTCCCCAAGCGTCGCACTCATCAGAAGAAATCGTGCCTGGGGCAGGGTGAGCAGCGGAATCTGCCACGCGACCCCCCGGTCCCGGTCCGCGTAGTAGTGGAACTCATCCATCACGACGCCATCAACCTCAGCCCGCTTGCCTTCCCGCAGCGCGAGATTGGCCAAAATCTCGGCGGTGCAGCAGATTACGGGCGCCTCACGATTGACCGTCGCATCTCCGGTCATCATCCCCACCCGCTGCGGCCCCAGCACTCGGCACAAGTCGAAGAACTTCTCGCTCACCAAAGCCTTGATCGGTGCGGTGTAGAAAGAACGCTCCCCGAGCGCGATCGACCGGAAGTGGGCGGCCAGCGCCACCAACGACTTCCCCGAACCGGTCGGCGTGTTGAGGACCACGTTGTTGCCGACGAAGAGCTCCATGACCGCCTCTTCTTGAGCGGGGTAGAGCTCGAGCCCCTGGTCGCCGGTGTACTCCAGGAACCGTGTCAGCAGCGTGTCGCCGTCGACGTTTTGGTCCAGGTCATCTAGATAACGATCGAGCGCGCTCATGCACGCACACTGAGCTCGGCATCAAAGAAGGCCGCTTCGACTTTGTGGCCGTCCGGGTCGCGCGCGAACGCGCCGTAGTACCCAGCGCTGTATTCCGGTCTAGGGCCGGGAGGCCCATCGTCGGTCGCACCCGCAGCCAACGCGGCTTCGTGGAATGCATGCACCGCTTCCTTGCTGGTCGCGATGAAGCAGAAGTGTGCCCCGTTGCCCACCGTAGCCGGTTGGCCGTCGATCGGTTTCTGAACCCAAAACTCCGGGAACTGCCTTCCATAGGCGACAGCGCCGGGATACTCGAAGAGCTTCTTACAGCCCAACACGGGTAGCAGTGCGTCATAGAACGCGACGGCGCGAGATAGATCGTTGGTTCCGATCGAAACGTGCGACAGGATGCTCGGGTTCTCTTCTTCCATATTTCCCGCTGTGACTGAGGTTCACGGATGCGTGACGTTTGTGCGCCACGCTCTCCAATGCGGCCGTTCACGCGCAGTATATTGTAGAGGTTGCGCCTTGGCACGACGGTTGCACCATTTGACACCGAACGGGCAGCTCGAGGTGTCACCATGCTTAGATTTGCTTCGTTCCAATTATGCGTCGCGTCTGCGTTCGCGGCAGCGCCAGGTTGTCACAGTCCTTCCGGGGAGCGCGCCGGGGTCTTCCCGCGAGCTTCGTTCGTGGTCATTCTCAGCGAGATCTTCCCCATTTCGGTCGGGGAGCTGTCCGATCGGGTGGTTCTCGCCGGGCAGCAACACTTCCTGATCCACCAACTGGATTCGGAGGGTCGGAAGCTAGCTGACCAGGCCGTTCCCAAGCTGGGGCTATCCCCCGGACTGACGCCGTGCGACGGGGAGCCAACTTCGCTCGAGCACTACTGCTTGTCGATCGAGGCGCCCGGCTTTCACACGCTCGAGGTCGGCATCGGTGACGAGACGCTCGTGCTTGGCTTTGACGCAGTCTCGGTGAGCGACATCGTTGGAATCGAGCTCCTCCAACCCGACGAAGACGAGCTACTCCCAGGAACCTGGGTGAACATCGACGTCGTGGGCGTGACCGAGGACGGCGAGCACGTAGCAAGCATCCATCCCCGCTTCGAAGCCGGAGAACACTCGTACGTCGGATATTTTGCCTACCAATACGATCCCGACGCCCGACCACAAACGATCGACATCGAGGCGCTCGGCAGGCACAAGCGCACGAGCTTTCGCGGCACCCCGAGCGGCGTGAATAAACCCGAGTTGCGCTGCCTTTGGACCCGTTGCTAACTTGGAGCAGGGGGAATCGTGAAGTTTCGCATGGTAGTTGCGTGTGCGCTCCTGGGAGCGCTGAACGCTTGCAGTGACGACCAAGGCACCCCGGAGGCTCGGTCAGCTCCTTGTCCGAGCAACCTGCAAGAAGTCGCCGCACAGGTCTTCCAGCCGAGCTGCATCGATAGTGGTTGTCACGGCTCCGGCGACCGCGCAGGCGGTCTCGACCTCGAAACTGTGGACCTCGAGCTCGAGCTCTTTGGCCGTGAGTCTGCACTTTGTGGTGGCGAAACCCGCGTCGTTCCTGGCGACGCCGCAAGCTCGCACTTGATCGCCAAGCTTCGCGGCAGCACCAATTGCGGCGAACCCATGCCAATCGGCGCTGAGCTCGCCCCGGAGACCATCGATTGCATGGCCACGTGGATCGACCAGCTCGATGTATCGGGTGCTTGCGAAACGTGCGGCGGAACCGCTTGCGTCGACCTGCAGACAGACATGCAGCACTGTGGCACGTGCGGCGAAGCATGCGGAGGCGATGCGGTCTGCGTTGAAGGCGGCTGCGCATGTCCCGGCGACCTGCTTGCGTGCGATTCCGGCTGTGTCGATCTGGACAGCGACCGAGCGAACTGCGGATCCTGCGGATTGGGATGCGGCGACTTGTTCTGCCTCCAAGGCGAATGCTCCGCTGACTGCGGTGGTCTCACCGAATGCGGAGGTGCCTGCGTCGATCTGCCGAACGATTCGAACCACTGCGGAGCGTGCGGGACGGCGTGCGGTCCCGGAACTTCGTGTTTCGACGGGCAATGCCAATGCGGCAGCGCCACGGTGTCTTTTGCGAGCGACGTTCAACCGATCTTCACCCCCATCTCCACCTCAGGCTGCGCCTCCAACGGTTGCCACGATGGTGTCGGCCGCCCCGGTCGCCCGGGCGGGCAAGGCGGGGGAGGGACGACCCTCGACCTCACGGTAGGCAATTCGTATCGGAGCCTGCTCGAAGAGACGACGTCTTGTGGTCCGGTCGTAGTGCCGGGTGATCCCGAGAGCAGTCTGCTGATCGGCAAGCTGACAGGCACCATGCTGTGCATGGGAAGCCAAATGCCAAAGGGCGACCCCCCGTTGGCTCCTGCGCTCATCGATACGATTGCAACTTGGATCTGCCAGGGCGCCGAAGACAACTAGGATATCGGTGCCCCAAAAGCGAAACCGACCGACGCTTTTTACAACGACGACCGGCTTCTAGTCATACGCTCACCAGGGAGGGGAGGCCGAGACGAGCACCATCTGCGGGGAACGCTGTTTCGCCTGACTCTGGATGGGATGGTGGGCTCATCCTTTGTCAACGTTCCGTGCCGCTGGTGCCCGCCTCGCACCGAATGACAATTGCGAAGCTACCCGGCTTGGGCGCACCGCCGACGACAAAAGAAGGCACCGAATACGCCACCCCTTGTGACAATTCACCCTCTGGGCTTGTAATTCACTCGCCCATGTGGATGGATCGCCCACGGTGGGCGATTCAGCCGGGAAACCTAACGTCAGTAATGGCATCAGAGTGTCTGGTGCTTGGGCCCGCGGCGTGGTGAACGCATTCCGGGCCCTGGGACTGGATGTCGAGGCGCTCTGCGAGGAGGTCGGCACCAATATCGACATCTTCATGGACACCAATCACCGGCCCCCTCGCGACGCGCTGGGACGCTTCTGGCGGGCCGCTTTGGCGAAAAGCGGGGACCGACACCTTGGGCTCAGCGCCGCCGAGGCCTGGGAGCCGCGCGCCGATCACCTCGTCGTTTTGCTCCTGACGAGCGCCGAGACTGTGGGCGAAGGTCTCGAAGCGAGTATGCGATACCAAGAGCTCATGTCACACGGCCGAGTCGTCACCCTGGGCGAGCATCCCGAATACCACGCGATCAACATCAACAAGATCGAACACGAGCTTCCCATCACCGCTCACGAGATCGAGTTCCTCGCAGTGTTCCTCATGAAGCTCCTCCGCTTTGCCACCGACGGAAAGTTCGAAGCGTGCGAGGTTCACTTCGAGCACCCGTATCGCGGCAACATTCAGAGGTACACCCGCGCGTTCGGTTGCTCCGTGCTGTTCGGTAAGGAGAAGACCGCGATCTTGGCTGACGACGAGGCGTGGTGCCTTCCGCTCGCGCATGGCAATCAGGCGCTGCACGGGCAGCTCCGAGGCGTCGCCGAAGGGCTTCATGCGGCGCTCGAGTCCCATCACTTCGTCGACACGGTTCGGGACCGCATCAAGATTCTGCTCCCGCAAGGGAAATCGAGCATCGAAGCGGTTGCAGCGGCGCTTCACATGACCCCGCGGACGCTACAGCGCCGCCTTCAAGAAGACGGAACGACGTTCCGCGTGTTGGCGGACGTGGTTCGTAAGTCGATCCTCGTCGATTGTTTTGAACGCAACCAGACGCCGGACGAGGCGATGCGGCATGCGGGCTACACCAACCCGAGGAGTTTTCGCCGCGCGGTGAAGCGCTGGAACTTGGCAGACCTGGACGACGAAGCTCCGGCCTAGCTCAGGGCGCCTGCACTTCGGCGGCCGTCCACCCGTCGTTGCGGTGGACCGTGTGCGCCCCTCGGTGCTCTTCGCTGGCCTCATCCCACTTGCGTTTGGCCTGCTCTGCCCGCGGCTCGATCTTGGAGAGCTTCCAGGACACCCACTCGGTGCACTGCCGGAGGTCGGGCTTGGCAAGGACCGCCTCGCGGACCGCCGCGGGAAACGCTTCGAGAGGCTGGTCGCCGCGCCTGACCACCTTGATTGCGACCGGGCTCTTCACATTTACCCGCGAGCGCAGATCGACGACATACGTCTTGCCAGCGCTGAGCTTGGCGTGCATGAGTTGGATGGTCGGTGGGGCTGTACCGGTGATCACCATCAACATGTGCTTCCCGGGCCACATCGGCGCGGCCATCTGCCACCCGTTGTTGAGCACCGCGATGCACCGGCCGGCTTGATCAACGATTTGGAAAGGCGTTTCGCTGGCTTGTCGCCGCCGCGGACGCGAAAAGACCAACAACGCCTTGCCGGGGGGCGCCGCGTATGGAGCCTCCACCGCCTTCGGGATCTGCGCGTCCGCCGAGGTGCTCATGACCAATAGTGCGACCAGCAGGACGCGCAGCGCGTCGAGCGCTCTCATTGGCCGGTTCTTCATGTTGTGACGTATCTCGCATGCCGTGACGCCCGCTTCCAGGCGGATTCGAGTCTTTTCCGTGTAGTTCCGACAGGTTCGCAATTAGCCCAGTCTCACCGGCAGCGGCCCTGGTTTTTCGTAATACTGTAGCGGTGCGCATCTCAGGGGAGGGAGGCCGGGCGCCCACGCTGCCGGCGACCGAGGATTCTCAGATACCGCGGATCGGCGATGTCTTGGATTCTCGCTACCGCATTACCGGGGTTCTCGGCTCCGGCGGCATGGGGTGCGTGTACCTTGCGGAGCACGTCTCGATTCAGCGCCCCTTGGCATTGAAGCTCCTGCACCCGGAGGTCGAGGAGATCGCCGAAGTGACCAGACGCTTCGAGCGGGAGGCGTTTGCCATCGGCCGCGTCGACCACCCGAATTGCGTCAACGTTTCGGACTTCGGAAAGCTCGATGACGGAACCTTCTACATGGTGCTCGAGTTGCTGGACGGCGTGTTGCTTTCCGACTTGCTCGACCGCCGAGTGCGGCTCGACTGGAAGCGCGTGCTGCACATCGGACGTCACGTGCTCAGTGCTCTCGACTATGCACACGGCGCCGGAATCATTCACCGGGACATCAAGCCCGAAAACGTGATTCTCGTCCAGCAAGATGGGGATCGGGACTTCGCCAAAATCCTCGACTTTGGAATCGCCAAGCTCCACGACGACGCGAAACCCGATGCGGACACCGGGCTGCTCACCAATGACGCCAAGCTCACCCAGCATGGCGTCACCATCGGCACGCCCACGTATATCGCTCCCGAGCAAGCGTACGGGCAGCCCATCGACGGGCGGGCGGACCTCTATTCTTTGTCGATCATGCTGTACGAGATGATCACGGGTGTGCCTCCCTTCGACGCCGATGAAGTGGGCACGCTCCTGCGCATGCATGTTTCGTCCGCAGTGCCGACCTTCGAAGAGATGGCATCGGAAGTAGACGTCCCCGAAGCCGTCGAGGCCCTCATCCGCCACGGCCTCGAGAAGAAGGCGGACGACCGTATCGGGAGCGCCCAGGCGTACATCGATCGAATCGACGAGATCATAGTGCTCGAGAATGAGAGCCAGTCGGGGCTTCGTGAAATCCCCTCGCGCGTCGTCGACGGCTTTCGCGGCACGTTCACGCCGGCCGTCGCACGCGCGATCAGGAAGAAGAGAACACCGAAGCAGATTGTAGCCGCCGTGTTCGTGGTCATCGGGCTCATTGGTGTTTCCAGCTTTGCGCTTGGGAGCAAAGGCCCCGACTATCTTCCGGACGGAGCGCTGTCGCCGTTGGTTCAGACGGAGCATGGGGCCGAGGCTGAGGCTGCGGCGGAGATGCTCGCACAGGGTCGCCCCAAGGAAGCCGCCTCATATCTGATGGGTCACGGCAAGGAGGTGCGCGACAAGCCCTACGCGCAAATGGTTCTCGGTCATGCCCAGGCGAGCGCACAGCGGAGCATCCAAGCCCTGATAGCGTACGGAAAGGCGATCTCACTCGAGCCCAAGCTGGCCAAAGACAAGCTCATGCGCACCAACCTCGAGCTCATGTTGGACAAGAGGGCGCCCGGCGTCGTCGATGCCGCCATCGATTTTCTCGGGAAATTGGTCTTGGCAACCGGTGACTGGACGGCCTCGGACCAGATCATCGACCTGGCATCGTCATCCAAATCGCCTCGCAGGAGGCACAAAGCCATGGCCGTTGCCGACGAGGTGGGCCTCGGCGACCAAGTCGATCGGCTGGGTTCCTATTTGCTCGACTTGGAGCAAGGAGAGACCTGTCTGGTGCGCAAGGACGCCGTCGGGAAGCTTCGTGCGCTCGGCAACAAGAAGGCGATTCCGCCGCTACGCAGAGCCAGAAAGCGGATCCGCACCGAGGGCGCCTTCGTGAAGCGGAAGGTCAACACCAACGCTTGCCTGCGCACGGACGCAGCCGAAGCGATTCGGTATTTACAGAGCCTGTAACCCGCAAGGGCTCACGGCGCAAGGAATGCGCCGCGACTGCGACGACCCAGAGTCGACCTTCGATTCGGGGACGCGAGCTCAAAGAATTTCTCCCCCTTTTGTCGTTGGATGTTTTTTTTCGTCATTAGATGTGTTCTTATCGGCTTTCCCAGTCCACCCAGCAAAGGAGAATCGGCGTGCCGAGACGAAAGAGGACGAAGGGCCAAGCCGGGCACAGGCTAGTCGCCGGCTTTCAGCGAAGAGACTTCCTAAAGCTCAGTGGAGCCGCTGGCATCACGGCGACGCTGCCGCTTTCGCGTTGGGTCGCGAAAGCCCGCGCCGAGGCGCTGATCACCGGTCTTTCCGACCCAGCAGCGCAGCCGAAGTTCATGGAGCAGGTGCCCAACGCCCTCCACCCGAGCTTCATCTACGACACGAGCAAAGGAAAGATCAAAGTCGGGGTGGGGCCGACCGCACAGCAGACAGGTCTCGTTGACGCCGAGGGGACCAAGCTTTGGACTCCGTTGTGGGGCTACGGGGACAAGCAGCAATTCACTTGGCCGGGCCGTACTTTTGAGGTGCGGAGCGGCGAGCCACTCGAGGTGAGTTGGGAGAACCGGCTCACGGATCTGCCCTACCTGATCACGAACCTCGATGGTAAATCGGTCGTCGATACGTCTTTGCACTGGGCATACAGCCTGCCTGGCTACGAGGATTTTTCGATCGAAGCCAACGGAACACCGATTGTGACGCACGTTCACGGCGGTCACTCGGACTTCTTCGTCGATGGCAACCCCGAGTTCTTCTTCAGCCCGGGCTACGCGATCCGCGGTCCCCAGTGGCAGGTAAAGAAGTATGTCTATCAGAACGATCAACCTGCCGGAAACCTCTGGTACCACGACCATGCGCTCGGCATCACGCGTTTGAACGTGTACACCGGCATGGCGGGTTTCTACTTCGTTCGCGACGACATCGACACCGGCGCCACCGACAACCCCCTCGGCCTGCCTGCGTACCCATACGAGCTTGCCTATGCGATTCAAGACCGGATGTTCAAGGACAAAGGCGAGCTGTTTTACCCAGCTTTCGAGGGTGATCCATTCTGGGATGACTTCATCACCGGTGAGGGCGCGACGCCACCGTTCCCTGGTGGCCCGTCGGCGCTGGCAGAGTTCTTTGGCGACCACATGGTGGTCAACGGCAAGATCTGGCCCAAGACAGACGTCGAGCGACGCAACTACCGCATGCACCTCCTCAATGGATGCGACTCACGCTTCATGGTGCTGAGGTTCCGACCGGCACCGATGGGGGCCACCGACCTCACCAACGCTGGGGACCCGTTGCCCTTCTATGTGATCGGTAGCGATCAGGGTCTCGCGTCGAGCCCCACCATGGTCGACACGCTGGTGTTCGAGCCGGGCAGTCGTTACGACATCGTCTTCGACTTCTCGCAGGTGGCCATGGGTACCCGGGTCATCATGGAGAACCTCGGCGGCGACTCGCCCTTCGGCGGAGCCTTCGGGGATGACCTCGGGTCGGATGACTTCTTCCCCGACCGACAGACGGACCGCATCATGGCGTTCGACGTCAGCCAGCCGCTTTCCGGTGTGGCCGACAACTTCCCTGCGGCATTTGTCGGTCCTTACCAAGGCAACAACAACAGCGTCGATCGGCTCCGCAAGGTCGCGCTCTTCGAGGGCATGGACGAGTTCGGGCGCCTGCAGCCCCTGCTCGGCACGGCCGAGCCTGCCACCGGTTACCTGGGTAACCCCATCAACTGGCCCGACGAAGAACCGTACATCTCCGCTGGCCTCACGGGCCCGATGGAGGGCTCGATCGCTTGGCACAGCCCCACGACGGAGAATCCCGCGCTCGATTCGACCGAAGAGTGGGAGGTCTGGAACGTCACCGGTGACGCGCACCCGGTGCACCTGCACCTGGTGAATTTCGAGATCCTCGGTCGGCAACAGATCAAATGGGACGCCCACACGACCGCGGACGACCGGGTCATTCCCAACAATAAGCACGATACCCCTGCAGGCAACGGGACCTATCTCGTGACACAGCCCGTCGTTCAGCACAACGGCCTGCTCGGCACGGGCTTCAAGATCATGAATCTCACCTACGGCCGGGCTGTGCGAGAGATGGACGAGTACGTCGAGAATGCACCCAAAGACATGGTGACCGCGTTGCCCGACCAGATTACGCGGATCAGAGCGACCTTCGACAAGCCAGGCCGATATGTCTGGCACTGCCACATCCTATCGCACGAGGACCACGAGATGATGCGCGTCATGTACGTTGGTCCAGGCGCCTAAAACCCCGCGGAACGGCTACTGGCAAGGCTGGTCGAGGCCGTGCATGCGAATCGTGTGCGACGGGGTAGGTTTTCAACTCACGCCGATCAGCCGATACGATCCAACTGAATGAGGTTGCGGGGGATGCAACCGTTTTGGGGGACCGATGAATCGAATGATCAGCGTGGCGGCGCTTCTGCCGCTTTTCATGGTGGGCTGCTCGAGCGAGAGCAACGCTTGTGACCCAATTGCCCAGACCGGGTGCGAGGAAGGTCTCGTTTGTGAAGAGGTGATCGACGCAGAGCCGTCGTGCTTTGCGCCGGTCGTGCTGCGCGGCAATGTCTTTGATCAGGCCGACGAAAGCGGCATCGAAGGCGCGACCGTGGTGGCATTGGATGCAAACCGCGCACCAGCCAGCACCGTCGCGGTGACGAACGCCGGCGGAGACTACCAGATTCAGGTTGCTCGACAGCGAGATGTCGACGGCAACCCCATGGGTGGGGACGTCACCCTCCGTGCGGACGCGGCTGGTTTCCAGACCTTCCCAGGCGGCATTCGGCAGGCACTTCCGATCGATGTGTCGACCCCGGGCGAGGAAGACGGCGTGCTCGTGGTCGAGACGACTGCCACGGACATCGGCCTCATCGCCCTTCCTTCGGGCGCAGGGAGCAACGAGATCTTCGGGAGTGTGGAGGTGCCAAGCGACGCGACCGGGGTGCTGGTCGTGGCAGAGACCTCCGGTCAAACCGCGCAGGGCTTCACCGCCATTGCCGACCGTGATGGGACCTACCGGATCTTCAATCTTCCCGATGGCGCCTTCTCGGTGCTCGGCTACGCCCAGGGAGTGAACTACGGGGCCGAAGATGTAGAGGTCAGCGGAGGCGAGGAAGTGCGAGTCGACCTGGCTCTTTCGAGCGACGCCCCGGGAACCGTCACTGGCAGCGTGCAGATCGTGAACCCTGGCGCCGGCAAAGGGACCTCTTACATCTTGGTAGTCGAGTCGACTTTCGACGAGACGCTCGCCCGCGGTGAAACACCGCCCGGCCTTCGCGCACCCGAAGGTACTGAGCTCGTCGACACCAGCAGTTGGATGATCGAGGGCGTTCCAGTCGGCAGCTACAAGGTGCTCGGGGCGTTCGAGAACGACCGCCTCGTGCGCGACCCCGACTTTGGGCAGGGCAATACCGAGATCGTTCGGGTCGAAGTCACCGCCGGCCAGTCAGTGGAAGCACCGAGCTTCAAGATCACCGGCTCGCTCGACGTCATTGCACCAGGCGCTGAGGGTGCCGAAGAGGTCACCGCAACGCCGGTCTTCTCCTGGGTCGATGATAGCGGGGAGGACCGCTACCACATCGAGGTGTTCGACACCTTTGGAGAGATGATCTGGAGCGATCCGGACATTCCCGGATCCAGTGGCAGCGATCCCGAGGTGACCTACGGAGGTCCGCCTCTAGAGTCGGGTATGTACTACCAGTTCCGGGTGACGTCGTATGACGTGAACAATCGGCCACTTTCGCGGACGGAAGATCTCAAGGGCGTCTTTTTTCTTCCTTGAATCCCAAAGCTGGCCCAAATACTCTCCCGTACCGCGACCCCTCCTACATCGCGTTCCTCGCGCACCTGAAAGCGCATTTCGCCTAGGCGGTTCTCCGTCGAATTGTGAGATAGCTCACACTGGACGCCGAGCCCCTTTGCGCCTAGGCCAATGCCGATGACACGCGCGCCCCCATTCGTGTATGCTTGCTGCGCGTTTCGGGCACATCCCAATGACAGGCAGGTACTCATGAAGTTTACAGCATCCGTACTCACGATTTTCGCAGCTTCCATTTTGGTCCTACAAGCCTGCAGTAGCGACACCACTAGCGACAGGACTGAGCTTGCGGGTGTTCTCGACGCTACAGCGGATCGCGAAGGCATACCGCCCAGTGAGTGTCGCGATGACTGCGTCGTGAAGGCGCTTGCCGTGTTCGACGAGTGCGCCGTGGAGATCGACGATCGCGAAGAATGCTTTGGGCGCGCGATCCACACCTTCTTCGAGTGCGCCAGGGAATGCCCGCGGCCCGAGCCGCCCACCTGCGAAGACCAGTGTAAGAGCCACGCTCGGGAGGTCTACGACCGATGCATCGAAAACGGCACCGGCGGCGCTGATGGCGGCGGCGGCACCGACGGCGGTGGCGGCACTGTTGTCGAGTCGAAGACCGGAGCCGGCGGTGAAGACGGAGCCGGTGGCGACGGTGGCGAGGACAAGCGATGTGCTGCGATCGCACGAGAAGCGCTAGAGGATTGCATCGCGGAGAACTGCGGAGACCCAGAGCCGCCGACCTGCGAAGGTGAGTGCAAGCTTGCCGCCGCTGCAGTGCTCGAGGAGTGCCTCGATGGACTCGAGCCAGGTGCCGACGAAGCCGCTTGCTTTGAGCTCGCCCGGGAAGCGTATGCCGAGTGTGTCGCGGACAACTGCGAAGACCCAGAGCCGCCGCCTTGTGATGAGCGATGCGAAGCCTTTGCCACCCAGTTGCGCGATGACTGTGTCGAGGCCGGTGGTGACCTCGATGAATGCAACATGGAAGCCCGGCTGGCACTGGGCGTCTGTCTCGAAAAGCACTGTGAGGAACGACCCACTTGTGAGGACCGGTGCGGGGACCTCGCCACGCGGGTGTTCGACGCTTGCATGGACACGATCCACTCCGAAGAGCGGTGCATAGCCATCGCGCGATGCGTTCAACGCCACTGCAACGAGCGGTGCGAGGATAGGCCTTGCGGCTGTGAGCCCTGCGACTGTGATGACGAGGACAGTGACTCGGATAGCGACAGTGACAGTGACTGTTATTGTGACGACGAGGACAGTGACAGCCATGGACCCCATGGACATGGACGTGGACACTATGAACATGGGAACGGGCATGGGTATGGACATGGACACCATGGACATGGCGACAGTGACAGCCATGGTGACAGTGACAGCGACAGTGACTCCGGCAAGGATGGGTACTGCGACAAAAAGGGCGGGCACGGCGACTGCAAGTAACGTTTGCTGATTAGGGGACCCACCGGACACCCAGGCCTCCCTGGGTGACGGTGCTGCCTCGATCCATGCCCACATCGTTGCCGAAGAAGCCGAGTGCGTAGAGCTGCCACATCCCTAAGCGGGAGCGGCTCCATACGCCGAAGTTGAGGGAAGTGCGTAGCTCGCGGATCATGTCGCCGTTGGGCACGATGCCTCCGCCGTGCACGGATCCGAACACGTACCATTTGCCCTTCACGGGCCTCGCGCCGCCGGCATCGAGCATTAGATCGGCGATGCCTCCAAAGCTCGTCGAGCCTGCGAAGTCGGCGCACGCCGCTTGGAGGTCCGTACACGAGATGACGTAGGTGACGGCCTGCATATCGAGTCGAATCATCAGGCGCGGCTTCGGAACCTGCACGGCACCAAGCAGCGCGACATCGTTGAGCTGAAGCGAAACGTTCGGTGCGTCCGCGCGCGCGGTCGCGTGGTCGCTCTCGTGCTCAATCGCGCCTCCCAACGAAAATCGGGGCGCCCCGGGGTCATCGCCCCAAGTCCATGCACTTTGAAGGCTCAGCCGTCCCCGCCAGTTTTCGTTTGGCAACGCTTGATCGGAACCGTCTTGATTTTGAAGCTCGACGAGCGGCAGCAGGGCCATTGAGAAGCCAGGCTCTTGCAAACCGCCGATGAACGGGATGCGCGCACTCAACCTGCCGCGCAGGTGACCGGCCCAGAAGAAGGCGATCTGCGGGGCATCCGGGCTCGCCGACAGCCACTGCGACTGGGGTGCGAGTGGCTCTTCGGGTTGGTCGGTTTGCGCGTGAACGATAGCCGCAACGCAGCTCAACGTCGCGCAAACAAAGGCAAGCAGGTGTTTCACTCGGCTCGTACGCACACGCGCCGCGCGGCGTTACGGCGCGAGACTGCCACACCCCTTGAAGTATGGCGCGAAGCGCGAGAAGCTAGGCCCCTTAAAACAAGTCCTGAGGTTCAACGCGGCGACGGACGTGCTATCCCTCGCCGGATGGCAGCCTACATGTACCCGATCAGCCTGGCCGCCTTGTCGGGCTTGATGGTCGTTCTCGAACGCTTCTTTCCATGGCGACCCGAACAGAAGCAGTTGCGGCCCAAGCTTTGGTCGGACCTGATTCACCTCGTGTTCAATGGGCACTTCCTCGGGTTGCTGCTCGCAGGGCTCGCGAGCACTTGGGTTCTCCCTTCGGTAGATCGCTGGCTCGCCGCCGAAGGGTTGACCGATGCCGTCTACCGTAACGCCGCGGTGAACTGGCCGCTGTGGCTGCAGATCATCGTCGCGCTCCTGGTTGTCGACTTCATCCAGTGGTGCGTGCACAACTCGCTGCACCGCATCCCGCTCTTCTGGGAGTTTCACAAGGCACACCACAGCGTCAAGGACGAGGAGATGGATTGGATCGTCTCCTTCCGCTTCTCGTGGCTGGAGGTGATTGTCTACAAGTCGGTGCTCTACCTCCCGCTCGTCTTCTTCGGCTTCCGGTGGGAGGCGTTGATGTTCCACGCCATCTTTGGCACCCTGATCGGCCACCTCAACCACGCGAACCTGAACCTTGGCCACGGGCCTTGGCGCTACATCCTCAACAGCCCTCGGATGCACATTTGGCACCACGACTACGAGGGAGATGCCAAGACCACGGTGAACTTTGGCATCATCTTCAGCTCCTGGGATTGGATCTTCGGCACCGCAAAGATGCCGCCGGACCCGCCCGCCCATCTCGGCTTTGCGGGCGTCGAGACGTTCCCCGAGAACTTCTTCAATCAAGAGATCTGGCCGCTGCAAAAGCTGTTTCCGCGCGTCCATAGCGCGGTGATCTGGTCCGTGATCGGCGCGCTCGTGATGGCCCTCGCGTGGTATCTGCGTGAGCCGCGCGGCACGCACCCCGAGACTCCGATGCTCGGTGAGGTTGCGGCGGCATCGCAGCCGAGCGGGGTGTTTCCCCCGTCCGACGCCTACTCCGGAGACCCGGTTCAGGCCGAAGAGGCGATGGCTCGTTTCGGGAAGCAGGCACACGCCGACGGCTACGCGGATGCCAAGTCGATGGTGAGCGTCGCCGAGCTCGCCAAGGCGCTCGGCGCGCCTTCGTTGGTGTTGCTCGATGTGCGTCCGGACAAGCGCTTCGCCCTCGGACACATTCCGGGTGCTCGATCGCTTTACCGGAGCGACTACTCGAGCAGTGACGAGATCCCCGGGCTCTCCCGCACAAGCGACGAGCTGGGGGAGCTCTTGCGTGAGCGGGGCGTGCGCAAGGGCAGCACGGTGGTGCTCTACGGTGATGGCGGGCCCGAGCCCTACCGGTTGTGGTGGACGCTCCGCTCGGTCGCCGACTTCGACTCCCGCATTCTCGACGGTGGGCTCCAGGCCTGGAAGGCGGCCGGCCATCACGTGGCCGGAGGGGAGGGGCTCGAGGTCGCTCAGGGTGACGTGACTGTTGGCACGCCGGCACCACCCCCAATTCTGCGCTGGCCTGAAACCTCGGCATTCATCGCCGAGCATCCCGGCACGCAGTTGGTCGACACGCGGAGCACGATTGAGTTTGACGGGAGTGAGCAACATCCAAAAGCCGAGCGCGCTGGCCACATCCCGAAAGCGGTGCATCTCGACTGGGCAAAGGTGCTGCGCGACAAAGGCCAGGACCATCGTCTGAGGGCGCCTACCGAGCTGCGCGATCTGTTCGCTCGTCATGGTGTTGAGGACAACAAGCCTGTGGTCACTTACTGCCAGTCGGGTACGCGGTCGGCTGCGGTCTATTTCGCCCTCTACCAGCTCGGCTTCGACGCGGATCAAACGCTGAACTACGACGGGTCGTGGGCGGAATACAGCCGCCTCGATCTGCCGGTGGAACCGTGATGCGGCTGGCGACGATCGTCGGGCTGGCGTGCGTGTTGGTGGTCGGCGCTGCGCTTGCTGCGCCGCGCGGGGTCAAGCCCACTACGCCTCCGGCGAACGCGGAGACTTTCGTGCGCGGCGTGGCGCTCGGCTTGTTCGCGACCGACCCGGAGTGGGACTACGGGCCGCTGGTTGACGAGATCCGCGCGCGCGGTGCAACCGACGTGCTGGTGGTGGTCAACGCCTACCAGTCCAATCGCTTCGCTTCGGACATCGCGCGCCGCCCGGGTCGCTCGCCGAGTGACGCCACGGTGGCACGCACGTTGGAGCAGGTGCGGCGCGGGGGGATGCGGGCAGCGCTCATGCCGGTGGTGCGACTGCAAACGCGGGGCCCGCACGACTGGCGCGGGACGATCACACCGGCGGACGGGCTCGATGCTTGGTTCGCGTCGTACCGGCGCTTCGTTTTGCCGCTCGCTCGCATTGCCGAGAATGCTGGTGCGCAGCGGTTTGTCGTCGGTTCCGAGCTCAGCTCTCTCGAGCGCTACGAGGATCGGTGGCGTGCGCTGATCTCCGAGCTGCGCCGTCACTTCACGCACACGCTCATCTACTCGGCCAACTGGGATCACGCCCATGCGGTGAGGTTCTGGGATGCCCTCGACGAAGTGGGTCTCACCGCGTACTTCCCGCTGGGCAGTGTCAGTGTCAGTGCCAGTGGCAGTGCCAGTGGCAGTGTCAGTGTCAGTGCCAGTGCCAGCGCCAGCGCCAGTGAGCCGCTCTCGGCCAGTACGCTCGCGCGCGCCTGGCAAGGACCGCGCGCTGAGATCAGTGCCCTCGCACGACGCGTCGGCAAGCCCGTCCTCATCACCGAGGTTGGGTATCCCAGCCAGCGCACTGCTGCCAACCACCCCTGGGACGATGCGTCGGGCGCGGACCTGGACCTGCACTTACAGCAGCGCTTGTACCGAAGCTTCTGCGACGCCTTCACACAAACCCCGAGCGTCTCGGGCTTTTACGTTTGGAACTGGTTCGGCTTCGGCGGTCCGCACGACATGGGTTTCACCCCGCGCGGCAAGCCGGCCGCAAGTGAGCTCGCCCGGTGCTTCGCGCGCCCGTGGCCGGCTCCTACACATGCAGGAAACGCATCATGAGCATCGAGCAAGACTTCCCACAACGAGGGCGCCGCCGTTTCGTCCTCAGCACCCTTGGCCTAGGTGGCGGCACGCTGTTGACCGCAGTGGGCTGTCGGCAGGCCACGCCCACACCGGACTCGGACTCGGCACCGGACGACTCGGCTCCCGCGCCCGCCGCACCCGCGCTCCCCGACAACAAGGACCCGGCGAACTTCATCAAGCACGGCGACAACCCACTCACCCTCGAAACACGACGCGAGAAGCTCGGCACCAGCGTGCTCACCGCCACGAGCGTGTTGTTCGTTCGCCAAAACCTCCCGCTCCCGCCAACGGAGTACGTGGCCGACCGCGACGGCTGGACCACGCGTATCGCAGGAGTGAAGCGCCCCGGCGAGATCCGCGTCGACGCGCTCAAGCGTCTCGGCCTCACCACCATGGCGACCGTGCTGCAGTGCTCGGGCAACGGCCGGAAGTACTACAAGCACGGCCCGAGCGGCTCGAGTTGGGGTGTGGGCGCGGCTGGCTGCGTCATGTGGAGCGGCGTACCCCTGCGGGATGTGGTCGAGCACTTCGGCGGCGTAGCTAAGGGCATGCGCTACCTCACCACGACCGGCGGCGAGCCCTTGCCGAAGGGCCTCGACCGCAATCAAGTCGTCGTCGAACGCTCAATCCCAATTGAGAAGGCGCTCGACGACTGCCTCTTGGCTTGGGAGATGAACGGCGAGCCCATCCCGCGCTCGCACGGCGGGCCTCTTCGATTGATCGTGCCCGGTTATTTCGGCTGCAATCAGATCAAGTTCGTCAAGAGCCTCGCGTTTACGGCAGAGCAGGGCCCCGCCAAGATTCAGCAGACCGGCTACCGCATGCGCCCCATTGGCGAGAAGGGCACGCCCGACCAGCCCGGAATGTGGGAGATGCCGGTCAAGTCCTTCGTCACTCTGCCCACCGAACGGACGCCCGTGGTCGCCGGGAAGTTCCGCATCACCGGTGTTGCGTTCGGCGGCACCGAGCGCGTCGCCAAGGTCGAAGTGTCGACCGACGGCAAGCGCTGGCACAAAGCTCGCTTTGTAGGACCCGACCTCGGGCAGTACGCCTGGCGCGTGTTCGAGATCGTGCTCGAACGCGATCCCGGTCCGGTCAAGCTCTACAGTCGCGCGACCAACGTCGATGGCGACGTCCAACCCGAGCTCCGCAACGAAAACGAGCGCGGCTACGGCAACAACAGCTGGCGGGACATGGGCGTCACCGTGCAGGTCTGCAACGCCGACGATGCGATTTGTCTGACGCCGCCACTAGAGAAAAGCCAAATGCCCAAGGGGCCGCGCAAGCCCGTCGTGTTGTCCGAATCCGGCAAACGCGGCCGCACGATCTTCCGTGAGAAAGCGCCGCCTCCTTGCTCGACCTGCCACACCCTCGCGGATGCGGAAGCCATTGCCGAAGTCGGCCCGAACCTCGACGAGCTCGGCCGCAGCGTCCAGCAGGTCAAGGCAGCCGTGACCAACGGGGTCGGCGCCATGCCCCCATTCGGCGAGACGATGACCCCGGAGCAGATCGACGACGTCGCGCGCTATGTCTACGAAGCTACACGCCGCGACTGAGCTGTCCACAGACGTCGGGGAGCGATAGAGGCATGGAAGAGATGAGTGACACAGGGCAAGTGACCTCGAGCGCCGCCGAGGTCTACGACGAGTTCTTTGTCCCCGCGCTTTTTGGCGCGTGGGCTCCGCGGGTCGTTGCGGCTGCCGGGCTACGGCCGGGGATGCGTGTCGTCGACGTGGCGTGTGGGACCGGTGTCCTTGCGATCGAGGCCGAAAAAGCGGTGGGCCCCGGTGACGCTGTCGCGGGCGTCGACCTGAACGCGGGGATGTTGGCCGTTGCGCAGCGCAAGACAGCCGACATCGAGTGGCGACAGGCGCCCGCGGAGGCCCTGCCATACGACACCGAGAGCTTCGATGCGGCCCTCTGCCAGTTCGGCTTGATGTTTTTCGAGGACCAGAAGGCCGCCATTGCGGAGATGTGGCGGGTGCTCCGCCCGGGAGGACGTCTCGTCATCGCGGTTTGGGATTCCCTCGACAATACAGCCGGCTACGCTGCTATCACGGCGCTTCTCAGTCGCCTGTTCGGTGACGCCATCGCGGTCCTCTTGAAAGCCCCCTTCGCCTTAGGCGACGTAGGCACGCTTCGGTCCCTGCTTACCGCTTCGGGCGTTGTCGACCCCGAAGTACAGCGTATGGCTGGCGAGGCACGGTTTCCCTCAGTTCGCTCGTGGATGCACACTGACGTTCGTGGTTGGACGTTGGCTGACAAGCTCGACGACGCTCAGTACGAGTTGCTCGTTTCAGAAGCAGAGAAGGAGCTGCGCGGCTTCGTGACACCTGGTGGCGCGGTCCGGTTCGACCTTCCGGCGCTAGTTGCGAGCGCAACGAAGAAATGATGAAGGCCTAAGGAAGCGCCCACCGGCGTCGGAGCGCCTCGTATTCACTCTGGGGAAGGGCGACGAGGACCGCGGCGTTGGGCTGAAGCCAACCGGCAAAGGCTTCCAGCGTGTCCATCGGCATGGCGGTGCATCCGGTCATGCCGCTTTCGGGGCCTCTCCACACGTGAATGAAAATGCAGCTTCCGGCGCCTGGTTCGGTTGGCCTCGTGTTGTGCTCGACGACGATCGCGATGGCGTAGAGCTCGTCTTGTCGACGCATGTATTCGGCACTGTGCCAATCGACGGCGGTGTTCGCAGTCGACACGATGCGGTTGTAATGAGGTGATTTCGGGTCGTCGACGCAACGAAGCTCGGGGGTCGCCTGAACATAGCGCAGGGACACACCCTCGCGCGCAGGCTCGTAGCCGTACGCGGTACCAATGTCGAAAACCCCAGCAGGCGAACGGCCATCGCCCTCGCGCTTGATCGGGCCTGGCCGACGCGCTGGCGCGCCACCCCCGTGAAGCCCACGCCCCCAGCCGTAACCCTCCCGCCCGAGCACCACGTCGATCGGCGGACCCACCCGCTTCCATGCCTGACCTGGTGAACGCTCGTAGCGGGCGAGCTTCGCTCGAAAGTCATCCCAGTCGCGGGAGATGACCGTCACGAGCTGGGTTTTTCCTGAAGGAATTGGCGTTTTCGCACCGGACACGCAGGACGCGAGCAGCACAAGCCAACAGAACCGGATCCCATTCCACATTTCGGACTCGTTGGAATCGTGGCATGAGTACGAAGTGAAGACCACGCATCAGGTTCTCTTGTTCTCGCTCGCACTCGTCGCCCTCGCAAGCCCGCGTTCTGCAGCTGCGTACGACAAATCGGCTTTCGTCGCGCCCGCAGAGGAAGCGCTCGTGGTGTTCATCCAGAACCTCCGCGAGGACCGGACGATGAGTTACGTCATTTTCGACCCGGACAGGCAATGTGTCGCCGAGGTGGGTGGCCGCCAAGCCTTGGTGGTTCCGATGAAGCCCGGGCAGTACATGTTCTACGTTGCGGGCTACAACGTTCACCGCATCGAGCTCGACCTCGAGGCCGGCCGCACCTACTTTGTCCGCTTCTACTCGGTCGAGAAGGTCACGACTCGAGTCTCTAATGTGACGCTGGTTCAGCGGGGCGACCAGTCGTACAAGCAATTGAAGAGCTGGCTCGAGGGCGCCACGGTGAATCACGCTAGAGACGACCGCTGCCGAGGCAAACCGCTCCAAGAGCGCCCCAAACGAACCCAGAAGCGGATCAACGAAGCCAACGCAAACTGGAAGAACGGCGACGAGCTCTATCGCTTCAAGTACAAGCTGCTCAAA